>Ga0075467_10001716_pt1 | contig 17950 bp, 20 predicted proteins | sample DEB08_DNA_9_FD_75067 | JGI IMG/M metagenome (GOLD analysis project Ga0075467, IMG submission 75067) | Aqueous microbial communities from the Delaware River and Bay under freshwater to marine salinity gradient to study organic matter... | ecosystem: Environmental > Aquatic > Marine > Coastal ... | reverse complement strand
TGCTAGGGAAACATTGTAATGGATACAATTTGGTCGTCAGAGGCGCTTCAATCCGCCAAGCCAAAGTACAAAGCGGTTGTTACAATGATCCGCGACAAGATCGCGCTTGGCGGTCTGACGGTGGGGGACAAGCTGCCGCCGGTGCGCGAACTGGCGTGGCAGCTCAAGATCACACCGGGCACCGTGGCGCGGGCCTATACGGTGCTGACAGACAGCGGCGTATTGCAGGCCGAGGTGGGGCGCGGCACCTATGTGGCCGACCCCCAAAGCCATGTGGACGCCGAAGTTTCGGGTCTGCCGCTGAACTTGCATGAATTGGACAATGTGCCGGACAACAGCCCCGGTGACACAGGCAACGTCAACCTGTTTTCACCCCATCTGCCGGATGGCGGGCAGGCCCGATTGATCCAGCGGCTGCTGGGTGAAATCGCCAATGATCCCCCGTCCGGCATGATGCATTATCCCTCAAGGCGCAGCGCGCAGGCCGCCCGCACAGCGATGGCCGATTGGCTGCAGGGGGCCCCCATTGGGCAGTTGGATGAAAGCGATATTGTTCTGTCGCACGGCGGGCAGAATGCGATCTTGCTGGTCTTTCAGACGGTGCTAAGGGGCAGGCGGCCCACCGTCTTTGTGGAAGAACTGGCCTATCCAGGTTTTCGCCGAGCGGCAGAGTTGGTGCGTGCGGATGTGGTTTCTGTGGCTTGCGACGCAGATGGGATCATCCCAGAGGCGCTGGCCGCCGCCGCCGAACGCCACCCCGAGGCGCAATTGCTGTGCACCTCGCCCGAGGTGCATAGCCCCACCTGTGGTTTCACCCCGATGGAACGGCGACACGCCTTGGTGGATGTTGCACGCAAGGCGGATCTGCAGATCATGGAAGACGATTGCTACCGGATGGGCCGCGCCGAGGGGATCGGGTATCGCAGGTTGGCCCCTGAGCGCGGATGGTATGTCAGTTCCTTGTCCAAATCCATCACGCCGTCCTTGCGGGTTGGCTGTGCGATCGGGCCCAGGGGCATGTCGATGGCGCTGCACCGTTCTGCGGAACACGGGTTCTTTGGCCTGGCCACGCCGATCATTGATCTGACGGCGGCGTTGCTGTCGCATCCTGATTTGCCGCAGATCATGGAAGCCTCGCGCAGGGGTGTGGAAAACTACGTCAAGGTCGCGGTGAATACTTTGGGCAGTTTCGATCTGCGCTGGCGCAAGGATGTGCCGTTTGTCTGGCTGCACCTGCCGCAGGGGTGGCGGGCCTCTGCCTTTTGCCAGGCGGCGGAAAAACAGGGTATACAGATTCGGGCTGCCGAAGAATTCGCCTGCAGGGACGGACAAAGCCCCCATGCCGTGCGGATGGCGATCAATGGGGGCGTGTCTTTGCGCAGCTTTGAGGCCGCAATGGTGCGCCTGCGAGCCCTGTTGGAGAATCCGGCCGACCAAATCGGGGTGTAAATATGGGGTATTATTTTACCTAAATCTCAAGTAACTGTTTTTGCGTCACTATTTTGGGTTTAACGCGCTTGACGCGGCAATAGGCATCTCTATAACCCGCTCATCACTGATACGCGCCACCCCTGTGGTGGACCCGATTATCGTTAAACAGGAACATCCGATGAAAACCTTCTCTGCAACACCGGCAGACATCGACAAGAAATGGATCATCATTGACGCCGAAGGCGTCGTGCTGGGCCGTCTTGCGTCTATTGTTGCCATGCGCCTGCGCGGCAAGCACAAGCCGTCTTTCACACCTCACATGGATTGTGGTGACAATGTCATCATCATCAATGCCGAGAAAATCCAGATGACTGGCAAAAAGCGCGAAGAAAAATTCTACTGGCACACCGGCCACCCCGGCGGGATCAAAGAGCGTACCAAGGCACAGATCCTTGAGGGTGCCCACCCAGAGCGTGTCGTGACCCTGGCGGTCAAGCGCATGCTGCCCGGCAACCGTCTGAGCCGTCAGATCATGACCAACCTGCGCGTCTATGCAGGTGCTGATCACCCACATGAGGCGCAAAGCCCCGAAGTTCTGGACGTCAAGGCCATGAACAAGAAAAACACCCGGAGCGCATAAATGTCCGATGAAATCAACACACTCGAAGATCTCGCATCAGTTGCCGGGATCGCGGCAGCGCCTGCTGTCGAACTGACCCCCCGCGAGCCTGTTCGTGACGCCTTGGGCCGTTCCTATGCCACAGGCAAGCGTAAAGACGCGGTCGCCCGTGTCTGGATCAAGCCGGGCTCAGGTAAGGTCATCGTCAACGGAAAAGAGCAGAATGCATATTTTGCCCGCCCCGTTCTGCAGATGATCCTAGCGCAGCCTTTTGGCATCACCAACACCGTCGGCCAGTTTGACGTTTTCGCAACGGTCAAGGGCGGCGGTCTGTCCGGTCAGGCCGGCGCGGTCAAGCACGGGATTTCAAAGGCGCTTCAGCTTTATGATCCCTCTCTGCGTGGCGCGTTGAAAGCCGCAGGCTTCCTCACACGCGACAGCCGTGTGGTTGAGCGTAAGAAATACGGTAAGGCCAAGGCGCGTAAGAGCTTCCAGTTCTCCAAGCGTTAAGTATTGCCATTGTTTTTGGAAGGGGCCGCATCTTTGGATGCGGCCTTTTTCGTTGGGATGATGCGCACTGGGGGGCTGGCCCCCCAGACCCCCCAGAGTTTAGCGGCAAGATGAAGGGGGGCGGATGCGTCGGTAGGGGGTTTTAATTCTTGGCGGCGCGGTTAGGTTTGGTGGCAATCAAAGGGAAAGCTGATGCAATATTCTGTTCTTGATCTGGCCCCGGTGCCTGAAGGGTTTGACGTGGCACAGGCGCTGCGCAATACAACCGACTTGGCACAGGAGGCGGAACGGCTGGGGTTTCACCGCTATTGGTTGGCCGAACATCACAATATGCCCGGCATCGCCAGTGCCGCGACATCCGTGTTGATTGGACATGTGGCTGCACATACCAAGACGATCCGCGTCGGGGCCGGGGGCATCATGCTGCCCAACCATGCGCCGCTGGCCATCGCCGAGCAATTTGGCACATTGGCCGCACTGCATGGTGACCGGATTGATCTGGGCTTGGGCCGTGCGCCGGGGGGCGATCACGCGGTCTATCAGGCCTTGCGCCGGGTGGGCAGTGATGACTTTCCAGGTGATGTGGCGGAATTGATCGGATATCTGGGGCCGCGCCGTGAAAGTGCAGCGGTCCGCGCCTTGCCCGGCGAGGCGAGCCATGTGCCGGTCTGGATCCTTGGATCATCGCTTTATGGGGCGCAGCTGGCGGCGCATTTTGGGCTGCCCTATGCCTTTGCCTCGCATTTTGCCCCCGATGCGCTGGAGCAGGCGATCGAGATTTACCGCCGGACATTCCGCCCGTCAGAGCATTTGTCGGCACCGCGTTTCATGTTGGCGGCCAATGTTTTTGCGGCGCAAACGGATGAGGCGGGGGCCTATCTGCGCACCTCCATGCAGCAGGCCTTTGCGCGGATGCGCAGCGGCACCAGAGGCAAGCTGCCCCGACCCGTTGACGATATCGATGCGGTCATCGGGGTTGGGCTTCGCCGGTCCGTGGACCAGATGATGCAGGTTTCGGCGACCGGCAGCCCGTCGAAGGTGCGGCAGGAGCTGGCAGATATTATCGCGCGTTACCAGCCGGACGAAATTATCTTGACCAGCCAGATCCATGATCATGCCGCGCGCAAACGGTCATTGACCATCGCGGCCGAGGTGATGAAAACCTTGGAGCCCGCGTTGGTCTGAGGCGTTTTGGTGACGCCAGCCTGGCCAAACGCGTCACGCGTCAGGATCCACCAGACCCAATCCGCGCAAATAGATCCCGATCCCGGTTTCCAGCAGATCGTCGGGGGGAAAGGGCGAGGCCCGTCCGGGCGAATTGCGTGCAAAGAGTTCGACAACCCCGTGGCTCAGCGCCCAGATATGGGCGCTGAACATCGAGGCGGGGGGACGTTTGTCTTCGGGGATATGTTTGCTCAGGTCAGTGGCGGCTTTTTCCAGCACGCCATTGGCACGTTCCACCGCCGCGGCCAGTTCCGGCGTGCGGTTGACGGAAATGCCGCTTTCGAACATCGCAATGTAATGGCCGGGATATTTCCGGGCAAAGGCCAGATAGGCGCGCCCCGTGGCTTCAAAGGCTTTCAGCGCGGAAGGCTGGCCCGATTGGTAGGCGTAATCCATCAGATCACCAAAGATTTCATAGCCTTGCAAGGCCGCCTCAGCGATCAGGGCTTCGCGGCCGTCGAAGTGACGGTAGACGGCCGCCGGGGTGACCCCGGCCTGTTTGGCCACCTCTGACAGGGTAAAGCCCATGGGGCCGCGGGCCTCGATCAGCTCCAGCGCGGCGGCGGTCAGGGCCTGGCGCAGGTTGCCATGATGATAACCCTTTTTAGGCATCCCAAATGTCCAGCCCGCCGCAGATGGCACTGTCGATCGGGCCGATGGCCTTGGCATCCTTGCGGTCATAGTCAAAGGCGTGCAGCACGCTGCGGATCGCGCTCAGCCGCGCGCGGCGTTTGTCGTCTGAGCGGATGATCGTCCAGGGCGCATGTTCGCAATGGCTGCGCTGCAGGGTCTCTTGGATCGCGGCGGTATAGGCGTCCCATTTGCTCAGGCCTTTCACGTCAATCCCGCTGAGCTTCCATTGCTTGAGCGGGTCGCTTTCGCGCGCCAGCATGCGACGCAATTGTTCGGCCCGGCCCACGTTCAGCCAGAATTTGAAAACATGGATGCCCTCATCCACCAGCATTTCCTCAAAGGGGCTGACCTGGGCAAAGAAATGCTCGCGCTGCCGGTCCGTGCAAAAACCAAATACATGTTCAACCACGCCGCGGTTATACCATGAGCGGTCGAAAAACACGATTTCACCGGCACTTGGCAGATGTTTGACGTAGCGTTGGAAATACCATTCCGTCTGCTCGGTCTCTGTCGGTTTAGACAGGGCCACGACCCGTGCGGCGCGCGGGTTTAGATTGGTCTGGAAGCGGGTGATTGTGCCGCCCTTGCCGGCGCCATCACGGCCTTCAAAGATGCAAGCGATACGCGTGCCGGTCTGGCGTGCCCAGGCCTGAAGGCGCACCAGTTCGATCTGCACCTTCGCCATCTCTTTTTCATAGACCTTGCGCGCCATCCGTTCTGAATGCGGGTAGCTTGCGGTCAGGATGTCATCCTTGTCGGCGCGTTTTATGGCGGCGCGGATGTCAGCGGGTGCTTCGTTTTCGAAAAAGGCGCTGATTGCGCCGTCAAAGGGCAGGTCCATGGGGCCTCCGGCTGGAATGTTTGTCCCTTCTATATGGGATGTTAATGCGATTAACGCAAACCCGCACGGGCCGCCGCCCGGTCAATCGCCGCTACCACATCGGCCGCAGAGGTATGTTGCGGCATATGTCCCTGACCGGGCAGCACAGTCAGATTGCCGTTGGGCACATCGCCCATCAGGACTTTGGCATGGATGGCCAGTGGCACGGTTGTATCGGCATCCCCGTGCACCGCTTCGATCGGCATGCGCAGCGTGCCATAACTTTTTTGCATTTCAACAACATGCGGACGCAGGGCGTTCACCTGCTGTGCATTTGCGCGCAGGCTTTCGCGGCGCAGGGTCAGGCCAACGCCGATGTGTTCGGCATAGCCTTCGGGGGCTGTTTGCGGGGCGAATATTGAACCAATGCTGGCGGCGACATAGCTTTGCGGGACCAGTGCGGTGATCAAGGGCACGAACATCGCACCACCAAGTGTTGAGCCGTTGACCGTATAGGTCCAGCCCAATTCACCCGGCCAAGGTTCTGACACCGCTGAGACCAGCACGAGGGCGGCGGTGGTTTCAGGCCTGCTCAACCCCCAGGCAATCGCCACGATGCCGCCAAAGGAATGGCCCAGGACGATGGGGTCCTTGACGCCAATCTGATCTGCTGCCTTTTGCAAGAGCGCGGCCTGTTCCAGCGGTGTTTCCTCGGCGTTGTTCCACGCCCCCCCATAGCCCGGCAAGCGACCGGTCCAGCCCAGACCGGGACGGTCAAACAGAATGATCCGGTAGCGGTCTTTCAACAGGTCGGTGAATCCCATGGTGAAATCATTCAGATTGCCGCTGGCCCCATGCAGCAAGACCAGATCCGGGCCTTGGCCTATGACCTTGTAATGCACTTCCACGCCATCGACGGTGACGATCTCGTTGGCGGGGGGGTGGCTGATCACGGCCTGCGCCTCGCGGACCCCGGCACGCCATTGGGTGAAGGCGGCGATTGCCGCCACCGTGATCAGGAAATAGAGCATAAAGCGCCTCATCTCAGCCTTTGCCTATGTCGGCCATATCAAAGGGTGTGGATTGGTATATCTCGTTGATCCAATTGCCATAAAGCAGATGCGCATGGCTGCGCCAGCGGTTGGTGGGGGGGCGGCTGGGATCATTATCGGGATAGTAATTGCCCGGCACATTGATCGGGGTGCCTGCGGCGACATCGCGGTCGTATTCCTGTTTCAGCGTGTCACTGTCGTATTCGAAATGGTTGAACACATAGAGCGCGCGATGGCCTGCGTCCTCAATCAGGCAGGGGCCGACCTCATTGCTGCCCAGCAGCGTCTTGAGGGCAGGTATCGCGTCGACTTCGTCCTGGCGCATCTCTGTCCAGCGCGACACGGGCATCACACATTCGTCCGAAAAGCCCCGCAGATAGGGCGAGGAGGGATCAAGGTTGCGGTGTTTGAAACAGCCAAAGGCCTTATGCTTTAGGATATGTTTCCTGACCCCGTGGAAATGATTGATCATCGCCATCCCGCCCCAGCAGACGCCGAAGGTGGAATGCACATTGGTCTGGGTCCAGTCCATCACCTGTTTCAGCTCATCCCAATAGGACACTTCGTCAAAGGGCAGATGTTCAATCGGGGCACCGGTGATGATCAGCCCGTCGAACTTTTCTTCCACCACCTCGCTGACGGGGCGGTAAAAGCTCTCCATATGGTCGGCGGCAGTATTGCGGGTCTGATGATCGGTCATGCGCAGCAGGCTCAGTTCGATCTGCAGGGGGGTGGCACCGATCAGCCGGGCGAATTGGTTCTCCGTCTGGATTTTCTTTGGCATCAGGTTCAGCAGCGCGATTTTCAGCGGGCGAATGTCCTGACGGGAGGCCAGTTCTTCGTCCAGCACCATCACACCTTCGCGCGTCAGCACGTCAAAGGCAGGCAAGGTAGAGGGAAGTTTGATGGGCATGGGTCAGGTCCGATGTTGTATGTGGTTCAGATAGTGCGCAACGCGCCCGCGGCCAAGATGCGGCACCTCAGGCGGTGGGCATCGCGATCATGAGGGCAAACAGTTTGCGATAAGTTCAACAAAATCTTCCTCTGTCTTGAGCATCCCAATGTGATCGGGCGTGATTGTAACGCCCCATTTCGCCATCGCCTCGTAGCGGGGCTGGCGGTGCGATAGGGCCTGCGCATAGGTCCAGCGGACAAAGGCATCTGGATCAACCTCGTCTTCGGATATGTTGTTTTCGCTCAGATATCTTGACCAGACCTGCGCGAGAAACTCTGGCTGATAGGCCATTGGTTTGGGCGCGCGGTCAAAGCGGCGGATCAATTCCTGGGTATGGGCGGCATCGCCCTTGATCCAGACCAGCAGACATTCCTCCGACAGCGCCTGAAGCAGCGGATCGTTGGGATCATTGGCATCGACCCATTCACAGATCGACCCGCCGGTGTCGCAGATGAAATGGTCATAGCCATACAGATTTTTCGCACGGGCCGCAAAATGCGCCGTGTCCAGCAGCGCTGCAATCTCGCCCTGCCGAAAGGCCTCTTGCCGGCGGGCATATTCGGCCATCGGCAGCCCCCCCTTGGCCGGATCACCCGGTTTGCCCAGCCAGGTCGCAACCGGCGAAAGGTTCTCAAAGGTGATGTTGGAGGCGATGTAGATGCTGTCGGTCATCAGCAGATCGCGCAGGAAAGGCACTTTCATCGCCTCTGCCTTGGCGTTGTCGGCAATGGTTTCGCCCAGATAGCGCGTGCCAATGCGGTAATCTATGGAATAGTGAAACCATTCACCAGAACCGCGCAAAAGCCCCGAAAGATGCGTCTTGCCCAGACCGGACATGCCGAACACCAGAACTTTGCGGCGCGGCGCATCGCGCCAATCTTGGGCAGAGGAATACAGCATGGGTCAGGGTCCGTGTGAAAATGCGTTGCCCCCTACCTAACCCGAAGCAAGGTCGTGCACCAGATGCACCCGTGCGGCACCAGCGGGCCAGCCGGACAAGGTGCCAGACCGCGATAAACCAGTTGCTTTGGCAGATCAGGCGGTCTTGCGGGTTTCGGTCCAGATGTTGAAATAATTACCGGCAAAGATCACGGCGGCACCCACAAAGACCCAGACATCCAGAGCCTCGTTATAGACCAGCATTGCAATGATCGCGACAATCGGCAGACGGGCGAAATCAATCGGGGCCACCACGGTGGCCGGTGCAATCTGCAGCGCTTTGGTAATGCAGAAATGGGCCAACAAACCGCAGACCCCGACCAGCGCCAAGAGCGGCGCATTGCTGAGGCTGGGCAGGGCGATGTCCCCATCGTAACCGGCTGTTATCAAACCAAAGATCAATTGCATCAATGTCAGATAGAACATGATGGCAGTGATGGTTTCGGTCCGCGTCAGACGTTTGGTGAAAATATAGGTCAAGGCAAAAAAGATGACACAGCTGGCGGCGGCCAGAATGCCCGCGTTCAGCCCCGCCATATCAGGCCGCGCCACGATCAAGATGCCGACAAAGCCGATCATGGCGGCGGTCGCGCGCACCAATGTCAGACGTTCACCCAGCAACAGCGGCGACAAGACGATCACCCAGAGCGGCGAGGTAAACTCAAGCGCAAAGACCTGCGCAAGTGGCACCACTGTGACCGCGTAAAACCACAGGTTCTGGCCAGCAAAATGAAAGATATTCCGGGTAAAATGACCCCGGATGGCCCCAACGCCAATCTGGCGGTACGTCCCCGTGGCATAGGCCAACGTGCATACCACGATCACGCCAAAGGCTGAGCGGTACATCATGATCTCGAAAGTATCGAAAGTGGCACTCAACGACCGGCCGGCAAGCGCCATGGTGGTAAAGCTGAAAATCGCCCCCATCATCCACAATGCCGCCCGCAGGGTCGAGGTCATGGCATGCCCCGGATCTGGTAGTCGCGCGCAATCTCCTTGGTGGCATGCGCCCAGTCAGAGGCCTGCGCACGCGCCTGATGGGCCTCAAATGCCGCAGGATCGGTGAATTCTTCGGCAACGGCCCAGACCAACGGATTGGGGGTTTGTGTCACCTCGAAGGACAGGCAGCCCTGCTCTGCGCGGGTCAGCCTGATATGATCGGGCAGGGCTGCCCGAACGCGGGCGGCCTCATCGGGGTTTTCGCAGCGCAGGAAACCGTTCAGGGTCACTCCCATTCGATGGTTCCTGGCGGTTTTGAGGTGATGTCATAGGTGACACGGTTGATGCCGGGCACTTCGTTGATGATCCGCGTGGCTGTCTCGCCCAGGAATTCATGGCTGAACGGATAATAATCAGCCGTCATCCCATCCACCGAGGTCACAGCGCGCAATGCACAGGCGAAATCATAGGTCCGCCCATCGCCCATCACACCAACGGTGCGCACCGGCAGAATGGCCACGAATGCCTGCCAGATCTCATCATAAAGCCCGTGTTTGCGGATCTGGTCGATATAGACCGCATCCGCCTCGCGCAGGATCTCAAGTTTTTCGCGGGTGATCTCTCCGGGGCAGCGAATCGCAAGGCCCGGCCCGGGAAAGGGATGGCGCCCGATGAAAGACGCGGGCAGGCCCAGTTCGGCCCCAAGGGCGCGGACCTCATCCTTGAAGAGTTCGCGCAGCGGTTCGACCAGCTTCAATCCCATCTTTTCGGGCAGGCCGCCCACATTGTGATGGCTCTTGATCGTGACGGAAGGGCCGCCTGAAAAGCTGACCGATTCGATCACATCGGGATAGAGCGTGCCCTGGGCCAGAAACTCTGCCCCTTCAATCTGATCGGCATATTTCTGAAACACATCAATGAACAAACCGCCGATGATCTTGCGCTTGGTCTCGGGGTCCGACTGCCCTTCGAGCTTGCCCAGGAACAGTTCGACCTCATCCGCATGAATGACCTTGAGGTTCATATGGTCGCGGAACATCGTGATGACTTCTTGGGCCTCGTTCTTGCGCAACAGGCCGTGATCGACGAAGACGCAGGTCAGCTGATCGCCGATCGCCTCATGGATCAGCGCGGCCGCAACCGACGAATCCACGCCGCCGGACAATCCACAGATCACCTGTTTGTCGCCTACCTGTTCGCGGATCGCCGCCACCGCCTCTTCGCGGTAGGCGCGCATCGTCCAGTCCCCTTTGAAACCCGCGATGCGCACGAAATTCTCGTAAAGTTTCGCGCCATTGGGCGTGTGGTGCACTTCGGGGTGGAATTGAACCGCGTAGAACTGGCGCGATGTATCGGCTGTGATGGCAAAAGGCGCGTTGGGCGAAGTGCCAAAGACCTTGAAACCGGCCGCGATCTTGCTGACGTGATCGCCGTGGCTCATCCAGACCTGCTCGCGCTCAGTCTGGAACCAGCCTTGCAGCAGATCAAGATGGTCGGCCTGGGGCGTGACATAGGCGCGGCCAAATTCGGCCGTGCCATGGCCACGCTCAACTTTGCCGCCCAGCATTTCCATCATGACCTGCTGGCCATAACAGATCCCCAGGATCGGCACGCCCAGTTCAAACACCTGTTCCGGCGGGCGCGGGGCCCCTTTGTCAAAGACCGAAGCCGGGCCGCCAGAAAGGATCACGGCCTTGGGATTGAAGTCAGCCAGAAACGCCGCGTCCACCAGATTGAACGGGTGGATTTCACAAAAGACGTTCAATTCGCGCAGGCGGCGGGCGATGAGTTGGGTAACCTGGCTGCCGAAATCAATGATCAGCAGGCGGTCGTGGTCGGTGGGGGAGGCGATCTGTGTCATCCCGCCTGATTATGTGGGCAGCGCGCTGCTGGCAAGGGGCGGATTGGGGGCCTGCCCCCAAACCCCCGAGGGATTTAGGGCCAAAAAGAGAAGCGGGCGCATAGATGTCGTTTTTTACCCTCACAGGACGGTATTTGCGAGAAGGCGGAGAGGGGAATGGGATAGCACAGGGCAAATATTGACATAAGGATCGATGACATGGCGGAAACAGCGCGGCGCGGACGTGGCGGTGGGGGTGCAGCACGGCGGGCGGAACGCAGTGCAGTGTCTTTTGAAACTGCAAAGTTCATTGAGCGTAACATTCCAAACTATGAAGTGCTGACCGAAGAGGCGCTTGAGCTGATCGAGTATAATGCCGAAACGGTATTGGAAGAGATCGGTGTGAATTTCCCCGATAATCCGCTGGCTTTGCAGCGCTGGCGCGATGCGGGGGCAGATGTGACGGGCGAGCGGGTGCGCATTCCACGCGGTCTGGCGCGCAAGCTTTGTGCCACGGCCCCCTCTGAATATGTCCAGCATGCCCGCAACCCAGAGCGCAATGTCGTCATCGGTGGGCGCAATCTGGTCTTGGCCCCGGTTTACGGCCCCCCCTTTGTGCGCGATGCCGCGGGCGGGCGCCGCTATGCCACGATGGCGGATTTCAATAAATTTGTGAAGCTGGGCTATATGTCCAAATGGCTGCACCATTCGGGCGGCACCGTATGTGAACCGACAGATATTCCGGTTAACAAACGCCATCTGGACATGCTGCATGCCCATATGACGCTGAGCGATAAACCCTTCATGGGATCGGTGACAGAGCCGTCGCGGGCACAGGATTCGGTTGATATGTGCAAGATCCTCTTTGGTGAGGATTTTGTGCAGCAAAACACCGTGATGACATCATTGATCAACATCAATTCTCCGATGACATTCGACGATGTGATGATGGGGGCACTGGATGTCTATGCGCAGAACAATCAGGCCTGTATCGTTTCGCCCTTCATTGTGGGCGGTGCCATGGCACCGGTGTCCGTGGCGGGCACCTTGACACAGGTCTTGGCCGAAGGTCTGGCCGGCATTGCCTATTCACAGCTGTGCCGTGCGGGCGCGCCCGTGATCATGGGGGCCTTCGTGACCTCTATCGATATGAATTCGGGCGCGCCGACCTTTGGCACACCTGAGGCTGCTCATATCACCTATGGGGTGGGGCAACTGGCCCGGCGGCTCAATCTGCCCTACCGTTCTGCGGGATCATTCTGTGGCTCGAAACTGCCTGACGCGCAGGCTGCTTATGAAACCGCGAACAGTTTGAACATGGGGCTTTTGTCGGGTGTGAATTTCATGCTGCATGCCTGCGGATGGCTTGAAGGGGGGCTGGTCAGCTCTTTTGAGAAATTCGTCATGGACGCGGATCAATTGGGCATCCTGCACCATTTTGCCAAAGGTGTGCAGATTGATGAGAACGCCCAAGCCATGGATGCGATCCGCGAAGTGGGACCGGGCGGGCATTTCCTGGGCTGTGCCCACACCCAGGGCAATTTCAAAAGCGCCTTCTGGAAGTCCGATCTGCTGGACTACAAGCCATTTGAAACCTGGCAAGATGAAGGGGCACGCGACACAGAGGCGCTGGCCACGCGCCGGGTTGAAAAGATGCTGGCCGATTACCAGCAGCCCGCCATGGACCCCGCCATTCGCGAGGGGCTGGATGCCTTTGTCGCCCAGAAGAAACTGGCAGAGCCTGACAGTTTCATGTGATCGCGGTTGAGGCCTGCGCTGTGCTGAGCACGCGGGCCTCACCGACCAAAGCAATCAGCACATCGAGATGCCGCACCACGCTATAGCTGGCGTCATCACGGGTGCGCATATCCTCAAGCGCTGCTTCCATTTCCATCAGCCTGAGCACGGCCGGCGCATGACGCGGCAGCACCCCATATCCCAGAAGTCGTGGCAAATGGGCCGTCCGGCGATAGCTTTGTGCGCCAATGCGTGCCGCCCGCATCATAAGCTCGGGGCGGCGCACCGCGTTCAACATTGTCAGTATGTCTTGCATCGTCACTGTCCTTTTGCTGTGGATAACACGGCGAAAGAACCGTGAATGTATCCTCAGAATACACAACTTAAAGAGGTGTTGCGCGGAGCCGCATTTTTACGTTCGGGCGTTTTACAACTGTTTATCATTTAGAAACAATGCTTAAGAAACCACAGGATTTTAACGAATAGGTAACAAATGCATCTCTAGGTTGCGTTAACAAATTGTGGATAATTTTCATCACGGGAAACCGAAAGGGGGATATCATGGGGACACATATCGAAATGACAGGCATGGCACGGGCCGCAAATCTGCCGGGGTGGGTGCCGCCGGGGGCCTTGCATTACATCGCGCATACGGAAAAGGGGCATCCCATCCGTGCCCTGGCCCGGGAGGCGGGATGTCATGCCTCGACGATACTGCGCCAGATCCGCAAGATTGAAATGCGCCGCGATGATCCCCTGGTCGATGCGGCCCTGCGCAAATTGGGTGCTGCCAGCGCGCCGCAGCCCGCAAAACGCCAGCCTAAAAAGCCCGCGCAGGAAACGTCACTTCAGCTTGCTGTGCCGGATGATGCCAGGCTGACCCGCGAGGCCATGCGCGTCTTGCGCAGGCTGCGCGAAGCAGGGGCGGTGCTGGCCGTTGCCCCTGATTTGGACAAGGCGGTCGTGGTGCGTGACATGCCGGGGGGCGCTGGCACGCGGACGGCGGTGGTGGATGCCGATATCGCCCAGGCCATGGCCTTGAAAGACTGGATCAGCCCGGTCAGCAGCGGGCGGATCATCCGCTACAAGATCACCACAGCCGGACGCGGTGCGTTGGCCGAATTCGTGACCCGTTTTGGCCCCATATCCGAACCGGTAGATGGCTGTGCCGAGGCGCAGGCTCCTTTTGATGCGGCACTTAAGGGGCCGGGCTGCGCGGGCGAGGGGCAGGGTGCGCGTTCACGCTATGCCATCGGGGAAAGCCCGCTCAGCGCGCTGGCACGGCGCCGGGATAAAAAGGGCGTGCCTTTTCTGGGCGATGCACTGGTGCAGGCGGGCGAACGTCTGCGCGAGGATTTCGAACTGGCCCAGATGGAGGACGGCACCACCCAGAACTGGGATCACTTTCTGACGGCGGGCACCCAAACCGGACCGGGGGCGGGCGGACATGCGGCCGCCGCACCCGCGCAGGCTCGGGCACGGGTCCATGCCGCACTGCAAAACCTAGGCCCGGGCCTGTCGGATGTGGTGCTGCGGTGCTGCTGTTACCTTGAGGGGCTGGAGACAACCGAAAAACGTCTGGGCTGGTCGGCCCGGTCAGGCAAGATTGTCCTGCGCATCGCCTTGATCCGTCTCAAACGTCATTATGACGAGACGGTGGGCCCCGGTGGTGCGATGATCGGCTAGTCCCTCAGGCCGCGCGAAAATGGCGTCGCATAGCAGCAATGCGACGCCATAGGGTTTTGTCGGCAGAAGAATGTGCTAGATAACTACCAACCAAGTGGAGACATCTCATGCGCGATCTGAAAATCCCCGAACAGCGCCACCCCGAAAAAGCGCGCAAGCCCGACAATGCCCAACCCAAGAAACCATCGTGGATCAGGGTCAAGGCACCCGGCGGCAAAGGCTATGCCGAGACCGCCAAGATCATGCGCGACAACAAGTTGGTCACCGTCTGCGAAGAGGCTGGTTGCCCCAATGTCGGCGAATGCTGGTCACAGGGTCATGCCACCATGATGATCATGGGAGAAGTCTGTACCCGTGCCTGTACCTTTTGCAACATTGCGACCGGAAAACCGCCAGAGGATCTGGATGTCTTTGAACCCGGTCGCGTGGCAGACGCGGTGGCGAAACTGGGGTTGAACCATGTGGTGATCACCTCGGTGGACCGCGATGATATCGCGGATGGCGGGGCCGAGCATTTTTCACAGACCATCCGCGCCATTCGGCACCGCAGCCCCGATACCACGATCGAAATCCTCACGCCTGATTTCATCCGCTGTGGTCCTGAAGCCTTGGAAAAGGTGGTTGAGGCGCGGCCCGATGTTTTCAACCACAACCTTGAGACCGTACCCGGCCTCTATCCAGAAGTCAGACCCGGCGCGCGGTATTTCCATTCCCTGCGCCTGTTGCAGAGGGTCAAGGAACTGGATCCGTCGATGTTCACCAAATCGGGCATCATGGTCGGGCTGGGCGAGGACCGCCAATCGGTTATTCAGGTCATGGAGGACATGCGCGCCGCAGACATTGATTTCCTGACCATAGGCCAGTACCTGCAGCCGACCCCGAAACACCACAGGGTCGACCGCTTTGTGCATCCCGATGAATTCGCAGCCTATGAAAAGGCCGCCTATGGCAAGGGTTTCTTGATGGTTTCGGCCACGCCGCTTACCCGTTCATCCTATCACGCCGGCGATGATTTTGCCCGCCTGCGCGCCGCGCGGAACAAGAAATTGGGGCTGGCTTAGGGGATCGCGGGCACTGCCATGAGATAGGCCGCGATTGCCGCGCGGTCGCTGGCCGGCAGGGCCGCCAGATTGGTGACAACTGCGGCCATTGATCCGCCAACGCTGTCGTAATCTGGGGTCAGCCCGCTTTCAAAGTAATAGATCAGATCGCTGTCCGACCATTCCAAAGCGCCTATCGTGATGTTTGGGATGCGTCCCTTGCCTGATGGGTTGGGTGCCCCTGACAGCCAGGCGGCGCGGTCAAGCCCGCCCAAGGGCGTGCGCGGGGTGTGACATTCCGCGCAATGCGCCAAGGCCTCAACCAGATAGCGGCCTCGTGCCTCCTCGGGTGTCAGATCGCCTGTCAGCACAAAACTGTCTGGCATATAGAGCTGTTTCCACAGGCCCAGACTGCGCCGGATGTTGAAGGGGAAACCGATATCATGTGGCGTGTTGAGTTGGTCAGCAACCGGCAGGGTTTTCATATAGGCAAACAGGTCGCTGACATCGGTGGGCGACATATGAACATAGGAGCCATAGGGAAAAGCCGGGTAATAATGCTGTCCCTGCGGAGAGACACCCTGCGTCACCGCATGGGCAAATTGATCCAGCGACCATCCCCCGATACCCTGCGGACCGGGCGAGATATTAGGGGCATAAAAGGTGCCGAAGGGATTGACAAATTCATGCCCCCCCGCAAGGGTCAGCTTGTCCGCCTCTGTCGCATCTGGTGCCGCATGACATGACGCACAGCCAGCTGCGGTAAAAACAGTCTGTCCGTGATCCGGATCAGCGATATGTCCTGTCGCGAAATTCTGCGTCTGAGGGGCAGGGGCGGTCAAGAACCAAGCCCCTGTAGCGCCCAATACGGCCGCTATTCCCAGTATGTTCAGCTTTCGGCCCAAGGATCAGTTCTTGGGGCCACGATAGGATTCGTGACAGGCCTTGCAGGTACCACCCAGGTCCCCCATGCCCGCACCAACCGCCGCTGCATCCGCCGCACCGATCAATGCGGCAGAGGCCATGGCGAGGTCGTCAAACTTGGCTGCAAAACCGGCAGAATCGCTCCAGATTTCGGGTTTCGCACGAGAACCTGCTGTCGCTCCCTGTTCGGTGCCCGCCACCCAAAGCGTGGCACCGTCCAATTTGGCCAAGGCCTGCAAATTCGCAGCAGCCGATGCCACCATGGCAGCATCATATTCCATTTCACCTTTGGCAACGGCACCCAGAATGCCGATGTTATAGCCGATCATCTGCATCTGTGCATGGCGTGCCGCCACGGCCGGATTAAGTTTTTCAGCCGAATGACTGTCTGCCCAGCTGGCTGTCGCAATAACACCTGCGCAAATACCAAGTACGATTGTCTTTCTAGAGAAGATATTCATCGTTGTCTCCCTGTGAAAATTGGGTCGCAGCAGGGAAATCAATTCCCATCACAATTAGTTTACACATCGTATTTGATTTGATGAAAACATTTTTGTGATCGGGAAAATGCGGCGATGGCCACAAAACCGGCCCGCCTGCACGTCGCGCAATCAGAACCGTCGCGGAAAACGCTCTGCCGTGGCCCAATCGGGCCACCAGCCCATCCATTCAATACCCCAGATCACAGCGGCCAAGGCAATGATTGCAAAGACAAACTTCACTCGTTTGGCCGAAGGCGGATTGCGCGCCCATTGGGCCATACGCATCAGCCAAATGGGGTTCATGTGAAACGCACCTTGCCGATGAAGGGCAGGTTTCTGTTTCGCTGCGCAAAATCAATTCCGTAGCCTACAACGAATTCATCGGGAATTTCAAAACCTGTCCAATCGGCTTTCATATTGACCTCGCGGCGGCTGGGTTTATCCAGCAACGCAATTGTTTTCAGCCGGGCAGGCGCGCGCGATTTCAGCAGATTGGTCACATGGTGCAGCGTATGGCCAGTATCAACGATGTCTTCGACCACCAGCACGTCGCGCCCTTCGATGGCACCGCGCAAGTCCTTGAGGATACGCACTTCCCGGCTGCTTTCCATGCCGTCCCCATAGCTTGACGCCTCAAGGAAATCGACCTCTATGGGCAGGTCAAGTTCGCGCACCAGATCGGCAATAAAAACAAATGAACCCCGCAGCAATCCAACGACAACCAGCTTGTCGGTATCGGCAAATTCGCTCTGTATCTCACGGCACAGGACCTCAATGCGGGCGGCAATCGATTTGGCCGAGATCATTTCATCAATCACGTAGCGACGATCTGTCATGACCTTAGCCCTTGAAATTATGTGCCTGAACAGTGAAACAGGGCTACCCTGAGCAAGCGCGGAAAGCAATGCCAACCCATTCTGAGATCAAAGAGCTGCCCTATAGCGCCGACCAGATGTACACGCTGGTGGCCGATGTGGCGAAATACCCCGAATTCCTGCCCTGGACTGCTGCTGCCCGCATCCGCCGGGATGAGGACAAGGGCGATCACCGCGTCATGGACGCCGATTTGGTGATCAGTTTCAAAGTGTTCCGTGAACGCTTTACCTCGCGGGTGGTGCT
>Ga0075467_10001715_pt1 | contig 17951 bp, 16 predicted proteins | sample DEB08_DNA_9_FD_75067 | JGI IMG/M metagenome (GOLD analysis project Ga0075467, IMG submission 75067) | Aqueous microbial communities from the Delaware River and Bay under freshwater to marine salinity gradient to study organic matter... | ecosystem: Environmental > Aquatic > Marine > Coastal ... | reverse complement strand
ATTTTCATCAATCCTGATAGTCAAGTGCAAATTTTTCTTGCGCGCTCGAGTTTGTTGTTTCAGCGTGCTGAGTCATAATCGCTTTGCCGTCAGCGTTGTACGCCCAGGTAGCATAACGATCGCCGCTTTCATCGGTAATGCCCGTTAGATGGCTTGGATAGTTAGTGTCGTCGTAATGATAACCACGCGTTGGGTTATCATTATCGCTAAGAGTGCTATCTGGGTAGATGACAGTTCTCAAGTTATCGTTTGCGTCATATTGATACTTATAAACAGTACCATTCGAATCGGTCACTGTTTCAAGGTGATCGTTTGCGTCATAAGCGAAGGCTAAACTTTGACCGTAGTGATTCGTCACGATGATAAGCTGGTCATCAGAGTTGTAGCCATATACCGTTTGGTTTCCATTGGTATCAGTTTCTGAAATCAGGCGACCGAACATACTGTATTCGTCAACACTGCCATTCTGTTTGCTCAAAATGTAACCTGTGGATGTGCTCTCTACCTTAACATCACTGTCAGCATCTCCTATCCATATACCAGTTACTTTGCTCCATCGCTCACCTCGTCCTTTTTCAGAAACCAATGTGAAGGTAATATTGTCACGAACAGCTAAGCGCTTTTGATAAGTACTGCGCCAACCTTTGCCTAGCCCTAAATCAATCAAGTTACGACTATTGTAATAACGAACAAAACTCAGATTAGCAGATATATCCGTTTCACTTTGAAATTTGTTTCCAGTAGCTGGACTACACGGATTGCCTACACCACAACTACTACCATCGTCTTTATTTGAACTGTCAAAATCGACAGGTGGGCACCTTTCTCCATGGTTATTCGGTGAATACGCATAAATTGGACCGGAACGAACTCCGTTAATAATGTCTTGATATCGAGTTTCTGTAAGGTCTATACAAAACTGTCCTCTAGCTCCCCTATCAAGGTAATTTTCATTACAATCGCACTCAATTACCTCGCGTCCACGCACCTAGTGACTAAAGGTTCGTGTTATCCACGCGCCACCATAAGCGGCCTCATATTCACCAACAAAATCCACTTTATAAAAAATAAATGGTTCTGTGGTTACACTTGGATTGCCATTTTCTACTAATCTATCTATCTCAACCATCACACCATTGCTCGGACAAACAAGGTTTCGACTATCGGGGTTTCTATCGATATTTTCTTGCACTGCATCACAAAACCCAGCAACAGCGCACGTGGCATCTCCACATTGATAATCCCACAGTTGCCCAGTCACGGTACGCGCATGGATTTGGCTGATCGATACTAAAGATGAAGCGACCAAGGAAAAACAAAGTAAAACCACACCTTTTCTAATATGCATCAATTTATTACTCAACATAGTTCATATTCTCATATTAGTTAGATCCTTGATAATTGAGCGTAGTAATCACCGTTTTCATCGGGAATGCCTACTAGATGGTTTGGATACTGAGTGTTTTCATAGTGATAGATTCGACGCGGATTATCGGCAACATCGTTAGGGGTTGCGTCTGGATATAGGACAGCGACTAAGTTGTCATTTACTTCAAATTCATAAACGTATTCAACACCCAAGCCATCCGTTACGCTGCTCAACTTGCCATCAGTGAAAGTAATTGAAATTGATATTGATATTGCCAACCCAATGTTTGAAACCAACGTTTGCAGACTGGCTTAATCGGATAGGCCAATTCAACATTCACGTGTTTTCATGTTAGTTGATCTGTAAACGATTTAAAATAATAACGTCTTCTCATGAAAAATCAACCTAATATAGTATTTTGCGTACATCAAATACATTGTATCGCACTGGGTGAAAGAACCTACACCGGATATTCAGGCACGCACAAATAAAACAAAGCGCCAATCAAACTAAACTGCTCTGCCTCTGCACTAAGCGTGCTTAACTTCTCAGATCGAACTGAATCCAATTCCGGCTTAGATTCACAGAAATAAAAATGCACGGCCTTCCCCTCGGTTTTTTTCGCCATCAGATTTCAAAATAAAGGCAACTCGATAAAGCGTTCTGCAAGTCATCAAAACTGACCTGCTTATCAAAACAGGCTTAACTAAGGCGCAAAGTCGAACCACCGGCACCCAAAAGCTTTTGCAAAGCAGATGCTTTGTTTATAGTGAATTTTTAGCTATGCATACCCCGACCCTTTACTCACCCATTGAAAGCGCGGTCACATGCATTAACGCCATGACGAGCCAGCTACCACCAAGCTCAAGCGCAAGGCTCTCTTGTCCGCCTTGGCAGCGTTAGCGGCACCACTGATCTATAACACCAGCCTTTCCTATTTCACCGCGCCAGAAAACGAAATCTACTTCCCTGGGGCACCGTTTATCCTGTCCTCGGTGCTGGCGGCAATCGCTTTATTGTCTTTATTTTTTTTAAAGCCATCACCAAATAACTACTCCGAAAAACAGCCGATTTAGTCGCTGTGAAGACTTAATATCATTTGAATATCGTTGCGACTCAAACCTTTCAGCACCTCGGTTTCGTCATGGCTCAAACCTTCTCCGCTACCAATATAACGCTCGACTTCGTAAGCTATTTCGCTAGTCGAAGAGTAGTAGAGCGACGGATACAACTCGCTCAGCTTGGCGACAATAGTATTTATTAAGCTCTTTTGCTTGGAGGCAATTAAATCTCTATGTTTCTCTTCCATTTACTATTCTCGCTAGTTATCTAAATCTAGTACTTAAATTTCTAATTGTTAAATTATTGATTGTGGAACCTCACTAATTAAAACCTTAATTAGTGAGCAACTATATCAACCTGAGCGTCGTTATAACATGCGCCGTCGGCCATGTCGGCCTTGTGGCCGGGAATCAATGCATTAACAGACAAGCCCGAGTCACTGCTGTTCAACCAAGCCCCTTTTGGCACATAAAGTAGCCCCGACTTAACCCTGTCAGAGACGACAAGCCGCAATATCACTTCGGCTTGATCATTGACTAGCGCGACCTGTTGACCCGCAGTCAGCCCTTTGGCATTTGCGTCACCGGTGTTCATCTCAACCTGATAAACCTCATCATTCGCTTTGCTGCCTCCCAACGAAGAATTGATTCGTTTGTCCGAGCTTGGGCTAATTAGAGTAAACTGGCGAGTCTGTTGACGAGGCTGGTACTGTGGTAAACCCAAACCAGCTCTATCTTGTTCACTTTGATTAAAAAGCATAGCTCGATTAAGCGGTGCATTTGGGGCAATGTCTCGAAAAGCCGAGTTGCTAGTGGCGGCTAAGCTCCCGTCCAGAGATTGACCCACCTCAGGTAAAGACTTGATAGCGGCCGCTAGCATTTGCTGATCGCTTTCTCGAAACTCGGGCTCATCAAAACCAAACACCTCTGCTAACTCTCGAAACACTTGAGTGTTAGGTCGAGAATCTCCGACTGGCGGAATAACCGCTGCCGAGCGTTGCATAATAGTGTGTCCATAAGCCTTATAAACATCGCTGTACTCCATAGAACTACAAGCGGGTAAGACAATGTCGGCGAAGGCCATCGAATCAGTCATGGTCAGATCAAAGCCGACGATAAATAATTCATCATCGCTCAATGCCTGTTTCAGTAACGCTTGGCGGGGGTGCACAGCAATCGGGTTATGGTTATAAATAAACAGAGCTTTGATTGGCTGATCTAGATCGTCTTCTACGATGTGCTGGCCAATGTCCAGAATGTTGATAGTGCGAGTACCGGGTTTGATCCAATCAGGTCGCTTTAAACTATCTCGAACAATATCGAAATAAGACGACGGGTCACAAATACCCGCACCACGAGGGCCAAAATTACCGGTCAGTAACGGCAAAGCCATCGCTGCTCGAATCGCCGAGCCTCCATTACGGTTACGCTCCATCGCCACGCCAATGCTCAATGAGGCAGGCTTGTGCAAACACCAATAGCTGGCAAACTGCCGAATTAACTCTTCACTGAGACCACATTCGAGACTGGCTTTTTCTAACGTCCAGTTTGCGGCCTCCGCAAGAAACTGTTCTGCATCATTAATATTTTGATCGATAAACGTGTGGTCTAAACCACCCATCTCGCGAATTTGATTGGCCACGGCATACGCCAACACCACATCGGTGCCCGGGTTAATTTGCAAAAACAGATCCGCGTCATCAGCAATGCGAATGCGCTTTGGATCAATCACAATAACTTTGGCACCCCGTTTTCGCGCGTTTCGTATTAGCTTGATCAGATGCAGGTGCCCGACCGTAATGTTATTAGCCCAAATCACAATCAACTTGGAATCGGCCATTTCAGTATGAGCAATACCACCAACGTCACCCAACACTGACTTCCAAGCGGCGGCCGACACACCGGCACATAACGGCGAACTATCTAGTTGTGATGCGCCTAGCCGATTAAAAAAACGTGAGTCCATCGAGCCAACAGATAGAACTCCCATTGGTCCGGCATACTTAAGCGGAACAATTGCTTGAGAGCCATATTGCTCGGTGATAGCAGAGAATTTTTGTTTGATAGTGGCATAGGCTTGTTGCCAAGAAATGGCTTCAAACTTAGCCTCGCCTTTGCGACCAACTCGGCGCAACGGCGTGCTGATACGTTTATCACCATGCACCCATTCGACCATCCCTTTAGCTACTTTGCTGCAAATTTTGCCGTCGGTAAAAGGGTTAGCTTTAGAGCCTCGAACTCGCACCACTTGATCGCCCTGAATATCAACTTTCAGGCTACAGGTATCGGCACAGTCAAACGGGCATACGGTTTCAGCGGTTTGCTCTTGGTCGCGAATAAGGTTCATATCGTGGCTCATTGTGGCCCTCAAATTGATCGAATAAAGTCAGCTACCTTGAGCCTAATATAAAGTTGCATGATTGCCTATGGCAAAGCAGTCGTGCCTGAGTGTATTTTCATTTTGCAACTTAATCGCCTCCGTTTATTAATGGCCTCCGATGCCACTGTAATGATCCTATCGCCTGACATTGGTCTAGTCTATATGTGTTACAGACACATCGTGGTTAGCTGAGTATGGTATCGATAAAGGATCCAATATTGTACGAAAACAACATCGCTGGCTTGTAGGGGGTCAAAGGCATGGTTAGATTAACGTCAAAGTGGAAGCTTAAAAACGGCTTGACGCCAGAGGTTCTTCATAACCTCGCAGCTGCGGCTGAGCTGTTTCAGTCAAAAGAGTTAGGTACCTTAATGTACCTGATGCATCTTGAAGCACCTTTCCCACTCGATAGCTCGGGGCGAGTATTAGTGCCACAACCGGGCTCAATACCGAACGATCAACAAACCGATGTAACCTTTATTGAGGCCTATCAGGATGCTGATGCGTTTAGTGCTCATATAAACGGGGCTATCTTTACCGATTTTCTATGCGAAAATTTGCAGTACTTTGAAGAGGATCCCGAAAAGCCAGGTTGGCCGATTATTGAAACACACGTTTTAGAACTTGATGCGGGTTTCATTAGGCCAAAACAAAATTGGTAGCTAGTTTTGCTGAGGTCTCGGTAAATTAATAGACCCACAGCCAGCAGACCAAAAACCGCCGCTCACCTTGCCAATGATAGGTGGGGAACGGCGGCGCTTATCGTAGTCGGCTTAGCCAACAAGGCTAGCTATTCAACAAAACCTTCATTTGCCTTGACAGTTAACGGGTGGTAACCGGGTTTGGCCTGCTCAAACGCTTTACGGCCCAGTGCTTTACCCTGCTCAGTTTTAGACAATTCGCGATACAGCGGCTTTACCAATTTATTTCGACCAATACTGGTCAGATAATCATGAAGACGTGGCAATGCAGGTGCGTACCAGTTTTTAACCGACATCAATAACCAGCTATGTGCTATCTCATTGTTTTTTGAATTGGTAAGATCAAATTGGCTATCCAACGCGGTCATCTTTTCTTCGCTCATGATCTCGGGCATATTATTTAAGAAATACAGCCATTGATGTACTGTCCAACCTGAGGTTTGAATTTTATTGGCGGCCAACTCTCCGGCCAACCACTTGGTACGAGCCATATCGACAAGGCTAAACGCATCTGATTCCGGTACCGACACATCGCTTGGTAATCCAGCTTCGAATATCCATTGCTTGATTCGCGCGATATCCAACTTATCAGCATACTCAACTAATAACGTTTTGTTAAGATGATCAATGAACTGATCAGTAGTAATACTTTGAAATGCGAATTCTTTGAAGTAATTTTTCAAAAATGCGTCGAAATTATCACGACCAATTTTCTGCTCAATTTCACGTAAGAATAGCGCACCTTTCTCGTAAGGAATATTCGAGAAAACATCATCAGGATCACGACCTCGCAAATCAATAGCTAAAATCTGGTCATTAGCGTCTAAGGTATTTAAGTCTTCTTCAAGGTCCTGATAACCTAATACCGCTTCCATATTAAATCGATCAGTGCCATAGATATCTTCCATAATTCGGTAAGTCAGGTAAGTGGTAAAACCCTCATTTAACCAGAGGTCACGCCAAGTTGCGTTAGTCACCGCGTTGCCCGACCATGAGTGAGCTAGCTCATGCGCTATCAGCGAAACAAGACTTTTATCACCGGCAATAACCGTCGGCGTTATAAATGAAAGCCTTGGGTTCTCCATGCCACCAAAAGGAAATGACGGCGGTAAAATCAGTAAATCATAGCGATCCCAACTATACGGCCCATAGGCTTCTTCAGTGGCAATCAGCATCGATTCGGTGTCTTCAAATTCGGCGGCTGCGGAATCTAAAATACTCGGTTCAGCGTAAACACCGGTTCGTTCACCCATCGCTTTGAACTCTAGATCACCAACAGCAAGCGCGATTAAATACGACGGCACTGCCTGTGGCATCTTAAACTCATAAACACCGTCACGCTCTGTTTTAGGATCGTTGGACGCGCTCATTACCGCTAGCAATTCTTTAGGCGTTCGAATGATAGCTTCATAGGTCACACGCACCTGAGGCGAGTCTTGCAGAGGAATAAAACTGCGAGCGTGGGTTGCTTGCGCTTGGGTAAATAGGAATGGCTGTTTACCGCCAGCCGTTTGCACAGGTGTTAACCATTGCACACCACTAGCCTGCGGTGAGGTTGAATAGTCGATCACGATTCGAGCATTGTCTGCCGGCAAGGTTATCTCTAGTGCAGACCCTAAAAACGAATCGCCAGACTGCAAAGTAAACGCTAAGGCTTGACCACCGCTGGTAACTTTATTGATGCTTAACTCTTTGCTGTCCAACACTAAAACGGTAGCCGTAGAATCAACCTTTTGGTAATCCAAAGCCGCCGTACCGCGCATCACCTTCTGCTCAAAATCAACGGTGAGGTCTAAGGCAATATGGGTAACTATCACTTGCTCAGGGTTTGATAAAGAATGGTAGTCCTTAGCGACGTCGATAGCCACGTCTGTCACCTTCTCCGAAGGCTCAGGTAGAGGCGTCGGCGTGACATCAATCTGTGCATCGCTTGGCGTACTCGCCGAGACATCAGATTTACCCGTATCGCCATCAGCGCAGGCGCTGAGTAACAATAGACTTAAACATAAGAGCGTCAAATTTCTAAACATGGTGTGTCCTTTAAATAAACAAACAAAAATAGTGTGGCCTTGAGCTGCCAAGCAACTCAAACATTATGTTGAAATAGTAACCCGCATCCGATCATGAGAGAAACGCAATTTCTTTTTTAATAGCCCCTATTCGTCGAATCGCTGTGGCTAGGCAAGAAAGAGTTAACACACCTTTGATTACCAAAGGTCTACACTAATAGCAATTTAGCCCTAACATTGATCGATACTCCTATGAGTTTTATTACCGAAACCGCACGCCAAACCCAGGTTATTCATACTACCGACGTACTGGTTGTTGGCAGTGGCCCGGCAGGGCTCGCCGCCGCTATCGCGGCATCCCGAGAGGGTGCTGAAACCACCTTGCTGGAACGCTATGGTTGTTTTGGCGGTAACATTACCCAAGTCGGAGTTGAAGGCTTCGCTTGGTATCGCCATCCGCAAACGGTCGACAGCGAAGGCATCGGCATTGAATTTGAAGAGCGCGCTAAGAGCATGGGCGCCGCCACCCCAGAGCCTCAATCAGATAGTCATGCGATTGATGGCGAGGCGTTCAAATATGTCGCCGATGTACTTGTTGAAGAGGCTGGAATAACACCCATGCTGCACAGAACCGTGGTGGCCCCGATTATCGAAGACGGCATTATCAAAGGAGTGATCGTCGAAAGTAAATCTGGCCGTGAAGCCATTTTGGCTAAGCGCGTGATCGATGCTACGGGTGATGCCGACATTGCCTACCGTGCTGGCGCAATTGTTCATAAAACGCCTAAAGAGCACATGATGGCGGCCTCAGTAATGTTCTCGATGAACGGTGTTAACAAACAAAAATTTATCGACAATGTCAAAGCCGATCCGCACACTTATGCTGACTGGTCTGGTGGCGAATGGAGCATAGAAACCACCGGCAAAGAAGACGATATGTTCTCGCCATTTCTAAAAAAGCCCTTCGATAAGGCCAGAGACGCCGGTTTAATACCCACAAATTTAAGCACTATCGCCGGCACCTGGGGTGCGGTCACAGAGCAAGGTGACCTAACATACCTAAACTTGGTGCACCTAGCTGGCATCGATGGCACTAATGCCGACGATCTGACCCGCGGTGAAATTGAGGGTCGGCGGCAAGCCATGCTAGCGATTGAGGCACTCAAGCGTTACAACCCTGGTTGCGAAAACGCCAAGCTAAGAAATTTCGGCTTGACCCTAGGCATTAGAGACACTCGCAAGATAGACGCGCATTACAACATGACCGCGCATGACGTTCGAGAACAAGGCCGCTTTGATGACAGCATTGGTATCTTCCCAGAGTTTATTGATGGCTACGGCATTCTAATTTTACCGACCACCGGTCGCTACTTCCAACTGCCTTATCGCGCGATGCTGCCAAAAAACATTGGTCACCTAATTGTTAGCGGCCGAAGTACAGGCGGCGATAGGGATTCACACGCAGCAGTTAGAAACATGATGTGTTGTGCGGTTAATGGCCAAGGTGCGGGTGTTGCAGCGGCGGTATCAATAGAAAGCGACAAAGACTTCGACGCGGTCGATATCAAGATCGTACAAAAGCGGCTACTGGCACAGGGCGCGCGCATAGCCTAGATGAATTAATCCGTAAATCTAAATCGGCTCATCATAATCATAGACGCTACATTCAATCCTAAAGTCCAACTTAACGTCGTTTTGACCGCACACATCTATATAATGATTCAGTCGATCTTCAAGACTTTTAGCAATGGAGTAGGCTTTATAAAATGCATAACTACCGGGGTTGTGTTTAAGCTCTTCCAAAAGATCCATGGCATCGCCGTGCAGCAAAAAGAGCGCATCACCCTGAATAACAGAGCCCAGATAGTTTCGCTCTGGCATTCGCACCACACCGTTATTATCTGCTTCAGAATACACTTCAACGCTAGATTTCTTCATTATTTATTCAAAGCTCAAATTCGAAAAGCTGGAAGCTTCGATATTATTTTCGACCAGTTTTTTTATCAATTTATCAGTGCCAAAATTAAAGCCAGAGCGGCCACTCCCAATTGCATCGCCTTGCTCTGAAACCACTAAATGATCGAACTCGGTGATCGCCACCCCATTCTGCCATAAGACAATGCTGATAGACTTACAGCCCTCAGGGATACTGACCTCTACATTAAACCGATTCCAAAGTTCATTCAAACGTGGCGCGCCAAATGATGTCGGTGAATGCCATTGAATATCAGCATTACCCCGTTGCGTCAGCCCCATATGCAACACAACTGCGATTCCATAACGTGAATTTTCATACGAGCGTTGAATGAAATCAACAAACTCTAGCCGCTCTTCTTTATATATTGCCTTCTCCAGTTCTGCAAACCGCTGTCTGATTTCAGTGTCAGCAGAAAGAGTAGAGTCGCCAAGAAACTGAGCCAAACGAGCCTGTTGATTAGCTTCATAATAGTCAGAGAATTGCTTTTCCATTTTCGCGAAATTGGGCTTCACGCCACGAGCAAAGCCAGAAACATGTAAATGTTTGGCCACATAGGGCTCAGCTTTAATGGTTTGATAAATAAAGCCGCTGGGATTAAAGGGTAATTGCCAGTACGGCGGCTTTTTTTGGTATTCAATCGGATGCGTTAACGCCGTACCGTCTATCACTGCTAACTGAGTCCCATGTTGCGCCTCAAGTGAATGATCAAGCCGATAACGTGCTTGATCTTCCGAGACAAACGACCACATCTCTTCCGGCTCAGCCTGAGCATACCCGAATGAACTCACTAAAAAGAGAGTCATTGTTAGAGCAAAAACGTTACGCAAAATTATCAAAACTTTTTATATATCGATAGAACCATAAGCCACAATGGTCAAAGTATACCCACAATATCTATAAAAATTTAGCGCGCTCAGAGGTTCCACTTGAAAGACTGAAGCATTAGCTGGGGGTATCGCTTAGTTTTAGTTTGTCATCTATCTCAATATTTGAGACATTAGCGCCCAGCGTAGCACGCCCTAAGCATTTCAAATTCAAAGTATTCCAAACTTAGAGTATTCCAATTTTAGAGTATTCCAAACTAACACTTAAAAGCTGAACAATTCAATGAGTAAAATATTAATCTCACTCGCGCTCTGTATTAGTGCACTTTTCTCACCCAACACAATGGCGCAAACTTGGGAAGGCCAAGGGGAAGCCGGACTGGTTAAAACCAGCGGCAATACTGAAAGCGAGAGCCTCAATCTTGGCATAGACCTGTCGTACAGTCGGGGAAGTTGGAGTAATTCTGTGATACTCAACGCCTATAGATCATCAAACAACGATATCGAATCGGCTAATAGCCTATCGGCCGACTATTTATTAGAACGAGCCTTGAGCAAGCGCAGCAATCTATTTGCCAGCCTTGGCTACCTTGACGACGATTTTGATGGCTTTACAGAAAAAGTTAGCGCCTCCGTTGGCTATGGATATAAAGTGATCGACTCGGAGAAAACCAAATGGGAAACCTCTGTAGGGTTTGGCTATCGCGATACCGATGTTATTGTGCCGCCAGCCGATAATAGCTCGTCGCTTATCAGCAGCACTAAATCAATAAGCGGCGCGACCTTTGTTGCCCGCTCAGAATTCAAAACATCATTAACCGACAACACGACATTTATCGACAACTTTAAATCCGAGTTCGGCTCAGATAATTCGTTTTTCGAAAATGAAGCCGCTCTTTTAGTTGCCATGAATAAAAAGTTCTCACTCAAAGTGGCCTTCTTAGTTCGGCACAATACCGATCCCGGAGCAAAGACGGATAAAACCGATACTATTTCATCCTTAAGCTTGGTCTATCAGCTCGGCAAGTAAATACCAAAGAAGTTTATAGGCCCCTTCTGAGGACTTTTTTTGCACACGCACTTCTTCAACACAGAAGCTGCGTTTAGAACGCAATCACCACTATTAGACTATAGTCTCGTAAATGACCTGAAACTGAGCGTATGGATCTCCCCATAGGCTCGCCGCGCACTTGCGCCAATGCAATAGCTTTGCTAACTTAGTTACAAACATTAATTCAGTTCTAATCGACGGATCTAGCTTCTTATGAAAAAACTCTTAATTGCATTACTTGTAATCATTGTCATCATTGGCATCGGCTTATTTGTATTTGCCGGAAAAATGGACGCACTAGTCAAAGATGTCATCGAAAAGGAAGGCAGCGCGGCACTCGGCTCGCCGGTCAAGGTTGAGTCAGTGGTGACCGACCTAAAAAATGGTAGCGCCGTACTGAGCAATTTCACTATCTCGAATCCAGCAGGCTATAAAGCCGCAAATGCGATCGAAATTAAATCATTTAGCGCCAGTGTCGATTATCGAAATCAAATAATTAAGGAAATTGAGATTAATAACCCAATTATTAATGCTGAACAAAAGGGTAATAAGAATAACTTTCAAGATCTATTGCAGAGCATGCCCGCCACCGAAGAGGAAGAAGAGGTAGCTGTGACAGAAGGCGGCGACACGGAAATCACCATCCAGCAATTTGCCCTGAGAAAGGCGACGGTAAACCTCATTACCAGCGACCTTGCTGTCGGTGAAATGAAATTTGAATTGGGTGATCGCAGCTTCGTGATGGACGACTTCGTGATGAACGACTTGACCGGCACGGTCACAGAACTTACTGATGTAGTAATTGAGCGTCTAACCTCACACGTATCATCGCAAGTAAAAGGCTACGTGCAGAAAGAGGCCGCTAGCATGGCTAAAGACCGCCTGATGGAAGAGGCCAAAAACAAAATCAACCAGCAGCTTGAAGAAAAACTTGGCGGTAAACTCGACGTAGAGCTGAATGATCAAGTCGAAGAAAAAGTAAGCGAAAAGCTCAAAGGCTTGAAGCTTAAATTCGGTAAGAATTAAGGTACTGATTTACACCATAGTTAAAAGCTATGCTACATTTGAAAACGGGTCGAAAGACCCGTTTTTATTGTATGCGCTGTTATTCAAAAGGTACGAATACAGTGATTTTAGACAAGATAATCCAAGATACGGTAGTACTCTCCCTTCGGACTTGAGATGACTAAACGTCTGCCTTTTATAGCTCGAAAATAATCTAAACGTCCAGAATGAACGAGTCCTAGCTAAAAGCTGAACATAACCTAAACTCACCTAATTGAAAAAGCGCCTATAATCGAGGGTGGGTTTACAGGCGTAATCTGTAGTCAGGTTCTTAGCATGCACACGTTAATTGTTTGCTCATATTTTCTTCAGGTTTCGATTTGCGGTCTTCTGGACTCAGAATTACAGAACTATCTAACGACTCAGTCTTTTTCTTTCTCACTACACTAATCAGAAGTGGGGACGCAATACGATCAATATCTTCTCTTTCATTTGAAAGTAATGACTTTGGATTTTGTTTAGCACAACTGATGATCTCTTCGAATCCTTAACTGAATGAACGGTCTTGCCACGGTAAAATGCAAAGCTCTTAAGATCTTCAAGAGAATTATTAAGCCGGTCTTTGGCTTGCTCCATATCACTGGGCTTCACTGATCACCCCTCACTTTCGTTGTCTAATCACAGAGCAGTCCAAAAAAACGGCACTTCACTTTGTCTTCCTCTAGTGAATCAGTGTTTATCTGTTCAGGTTCAGATGTCTTTATGTCTGCCTTCGCCCGTTCGGCACGAGGATTTTTTTGACCTTGGAGATCATCATATGGCCACTCATCCTTATACTCATATTTATAGAAGAGATTTTCGACCGAGCGTCGCCTCTTCTTATAATTAGATTTATCTGACGTGTCGTCCCAAAGTCCGACAAAAAAACGACATCTATAAGGCTGGACCTGTCGCTGATCACCCTCGAGATAAAAATTCCGAAAGGCATTTTGGAACTCTACGTAAGTTATGGGCTTACCCATATAATTTGTTGGGTATTCAGGCATGAACGTATCAATCCCAAAATTTGCGGTCGGGTCTGTTGCCGCTATCTCATCGACAGTTGATCCTTTATACAAGGTTATCGTCGAGTCGGATATTTTAACATCAAATATCTTTATCTCTTTTTCAGGGTCTCGTTCCCGATCTAACGTTACGAACCAACAAGGAGGCAATTCGCCCTTTTCAGCTCCCAGGCTTTCAATCTTACTAACGAGCTTTTCGTTTTCATCTCGCAGTTCGGTGTCCGACACTTCAAATATCTTATCTAGATCTTCGATTGGGTTTTTCTCAATACTATTGCTCACCGCCTCAACCACATCGGCAATCACATCAGGGGGGACGTTCTTGTCGGCAAGTGCATCAAGAATTGGTTGCACCGGTTTTATCTCTTTTGCGCTTTCTCTACCTTCTTCTAATGATTCAACCAACTCACTTACGAAGTCTGGGGAGGTCACGTCTATACCAACATTAGAAAGGACGACTTTCAGCGCGGACATCTGATCCATTACTTCCTGGGTCTTTTGTTTTTCTGCCGTAGCGCCTGCGGTAATATTCATAGCCACCACAAGAAGGAGAAATAATAATATCAGGAATATCTCTGCTAGAGACAGCCCTAGAACTATCCCCCTTCGGTAAGGTCTATCATATTTTTCATGCTGGCTAGCCATAGTAATGAGCGTTACTTATTCTTGCCACGAAGAAATTTAGATGCGTCGGCTAATGCATTCACGTAATCTATCCCGGCACCCTCTGCGTCTTTAGTAAGGTTTTCGATTCTGCTTCCTTTGTTAGCAATGGTAGATTCAAATTTTTGAATTGCATTGTCTGAACTCGCTAGGCGACCATCGATTAGGCTTTCTAGCTCTGTTTCTTTCTTGACAATGGTAGATTCAAATTTTTCAATTGCCTTACCTGAACTCATAAGGTGCCCATCAATTAGGCTTTCTAGCTCTGTTTCTTTCTTGGCAATAGTAGATTCAAATCTTTGAATCGAATCGCTTGAATTCGTTAGGTAGCTATGAATTTCGCCCATAGATAGATGAAGGTCGTTCATCCGGCCCGCCACCTTTTCGAAGTCACCCACGGCATCTTGAACGGTACTAAATAACTTATTTGTTTCTAATTTATTAAAACTTCCTTCGATCGAATCTGCAGCAGAGACTAACTTTGTCGTGAGCTCTGTTTGTTTTGAAACGGTTGATTGGATACTTTCTGACAAACTACGAAAGCCCTCAAAGGCTTGGCCCATATTAGCAATAGATTCAGCAAAGACGTCAGACGTGCTCACCATTTTTTCGATTTGCTGGGCAGTGAGTTCGCCAAGCTTACTAACCGACTCCGCAACTCCAGATAAAGCAGCTTCGTTCTTAGTGACTGCTTGCACTATTAGCGATGAAACCTGCCCAGTTACGTTGCTCGCCATCTCATCAGACCGTTTGATCATTGCCAGCATTGATATCTCAGTCTGCTTACTAAGTCCGTCTAGGTTTCCCACCAAATTCTGTACAGTACCCTGCAGAGCCTGCGTTAACTTGGCTAACTCTTTGGCTACGTCTTCCTCAATATCCGCTACCTCTGGACGGATTTGTTGAAGAAAAATACGAGCTAAAATACCGGCAATGGTTGAGAATAAAGCCAGCCCAAAATCTGGTAATAGAGCAGAATTCACAGCAAGAGGATTGTCCATAGAAGTCGCATTCAACATCTTCAATAGCGAAACAGACAGAGCTAAGAGTGTGAACAACAATCCTAAGTAATATGCATTGTCCGAAGCTGTATCAATTGACACACCACTGCGAGACTTCGAGGCAATAATATAAACACAATAAAAAACGATGATACCAACCACAATCGACGTCGCTAGATAATCAAGAAACGATATCTCCCCAACGACATCAGCACCGAACCACCCCCCCCTGAGGATCACGATTGTAATCAGCCCTGCCATAAAACAACCAAACAGAACTACCTTGTCATGGCTGTCGTTAAATTCTCGATTAAATAGTGCCATAGCTTACAATGCCCTCCAGCTATTTAAGTTACTGCCAGTTATGCCTTCAGAAAAATATTCTCTCCACCAAGTGAGTAACTCGGGGCTCTGATATTTAAGGTATTTACGATTCGAAACATAAAGCGCATCAATTTCAATGCCGTTCAGCAAAATAGGGAACTGTTGATGCAGTTCTGCGGCAGCTAGCGGTTGGGAATTATAATGTGAGAATAGCGGTGAGCTTTGCAGAAAATCTGAGATAATCACAATACTGAGCTTCTGGTCACTCTTTAATATCTGATCGCTTGGTGGAAACTCTTTTGCACGAATATAAGCTAAGCTTTCCACAATATAAGATTCTGAGAGTGGGTCAACGTTTGATATTTTCTCATCGACCCGACTAATCATATCTAGGCTAAACTTCCGCCACTGAGCTTGCACTCTATTTGCTGCTTGGTTAAGGCGGTCGACTTCATCCACATTGCCTGGACTGCATGCTTGAAAGACGAGTTCTGGCGTGTCTGATTTAGTCACAAAATAGACTGTCAACTTGTCACCTTTCGAAAGAGCAATGCCACTTTCACCTCTAGCAACATTCGAAATCTCTAAGAAGCGGTTTACTAATGAGGCACGTTGCGCAGCTGCCAACGGATCGCTTAAATCAACTAATACCGCCAAGTGTTTTGCCGGGTTAGACCCACAATTCGTTAATGGGTCAACCACTTCAGACTTACCAAAAAACATGTAATAGAAAAACGTTGCTAATGCCAGCGTGGCTAGGCCCCAAATGAGATAGTTGACAATACCTAGACGTTCATCCTCCCCTAGACCTGTTGGCCCCACAGAAGGCCGTTCATACTTGCTCACAAGGACTGCTCTCCAATTTTTTCTTTCAGGAGGTCGCTGACTTCAGCTTCCGCGGTTTTCAGAGGTTTAGTAGCGCTAAGGGATGGATCTATGACTGCTAAATTTTCAATATCTTTAAGCAGGCCATGATATAGCTCCAGCCTAGCTTTAAATTGATCGGCGCGATTTCTATAAATTTCGTCGTGCTGATGTTCAGGGTTGTCATAGTCCTCCAACTTCACTTTCTCCAGACCTGACATGTTTTTAGCATCATCGGCCAGCTCAAAGTCAATAAGAAATGCCTTTGGCTGAGTTACGCCGTCAGTTCTCGCTAATTGAATTTCTGTTCGGTAACGGGCATAAAGAGCCTTGCCAGCGGTTACTAAATGCCCAATCCACCCTTCGTACTTATCGATTATTGCGTTGTGATTATCAATATAGTCAATTGCATCCTCCTTCTTAGCCTTATACAGACTGGCCATATCGCGATATTCTTTATAGAACGTATTGACTACATCGTTTGTTCTTTGTGCATAGAGTTCACATTCTTGAGTATATCGGTGCGTAACGCTTTCCAGATTAAGTTGTAACCTTCCATAGCCAGGATACGGGTCATCCAAACCAAAAATCTTGTAGGCTGATAAAAAAACGATTGAGATCCCAGACAACCAAAGTAAGTAGGATTTGAAATCCTGTAAGGCAAAGGTGGATTCTTGAATTGAGTTCCATGCTACTCCCCCAAGTTCCAAATAGTTTGTTCCTAGCAATCCTGCATCGGAACCCGAACTCGCAGCGATAGCATCACGGTAATGTGCAAAAAATAAATTCACCACGATGATTGCCAATATGACCGCGGCACTGACCACCCACCCCCAAAATATCCGCCGAGGTTTTTTTATATGTCTCATTTCACGCAGCAAGAAATAGCCAAAAACAAGTGCTAGGCATATATTGATAAAAGAAAATAATAGGACTTCGACCATTACACCCACCATGCCACCCGGGAAAGCGTCTCCAAGAACGAAAGTATTGAGGCCGAGTTCAATAGCAAATAAAAATAGAATTATTCCTTTAGCTTTATTGGCATCTTTTTTACTCGGATATTTAGCTGGCCCGGTTAAATGATTAGCAACTCGGAATTCTTCGTATTCTGCCTCGGTTCGGTGTAAATATCTCTTTGCTGTGAACACTCTCTGTAAATGAGTCTTTGCTACTTTTCTAAGGGAGGACTCGCATTCATTGGTGTCCATCTCAATCTCGACTTGTGTCTTCTGAGGCTTAAACTTGATCTCTACATTCTTCTTTCCGGCGATCAATATTCCAGCGAGTTGATTTTTGGTTGTAATCACTATTTGACTAAAAAAATAATCAATTGTTGTCGCTATCTCATCCCGCTGCGCGTCATCAGCTGGTGGTAGATTACTCGCCCCAAGCTCGGCCGCCCTTTCTTTAAGAAGCAATTCCCTTTCAACATCATCCAGATTTAGATTGTTAAATTGCCCTCGACTAGAGTCAAACGGCTGAGTCGTTTGCAACAGCTTTTTAATTCCTTTAATCACCCGCCCCACCCATAATTATATTCTTAATGCGCATTTCTGCGAACGTGCCAGCCCAATTTTGCCTAGCGTGACCACCTGCACCTTGCTTTCAAGTAGTTAGATTATCTTATAGTAAAGTGACTACATTTTGTTATTTT
>Ga0075467_10001711_pt1 | contig 17965 bp, 14 predicted proteins | sample DEB08_DNA_9_FD_75067 | JGI IMG/M metagenome (GOLD analysis project Ga0075467, IMG submission 75067) | Aqueous microbial communities from the Delaware River and Bay under freshwater to marine salinity gradient to study organic matter... | ecosystem: Environmental > Aquatic > Marine > Coastal ... | reverse complement strand
TAATAAAAGAGTGGAAAGAAAACGATCGAAACTATTTTCATTATAAAATGGACATTGAAATGATTAACTTTTATTCGATAGTTTCGGCTCAGTATGAAGTTGAAAAAGATACGTGGTTATCAAAATCGGATGCATTGGCGACCCCGGTTGATTTAGAAATCTACTATCACAAAGAACACGACTATAATTTAGATAGAATGATGCAATCAATGAAGACATCGTTCGATTATTATAGCACTAATTTCAGTCCGTATCAGTATCAGCAGCTGCGCATTGTGGAATTCCCGCGCTATGCAGAATTTGCACAGTCATTCCCAGGCACCGTACCATTTTCAGAATCTATCGGATTTGTATTAGACATAGATGATGAGGAAGACGTTGACATGGCATTTTATGTGACGGCGCATGAATTGGCGCATCAATGGTTTGGAATGCAAGTTGAAGCTGCGAATGTCCAAGGACGACTTATGATTTTAGAAACCTTATCGCAATATGCGGCGCTAATGTCCTTAAGACAGATATATTCCGAAGAAAAAGTGCAGCAATTTTTAGAGCTTCAGAAAGATAAATATTTAGAAGGACAACGCAGAGAAGGTGGGGAAGAACCTTCATTGGCATTGGTTGAAAACCAAGACTATATTTATTATGCAAAAGGTGCCATTAATATGTATGAGTTTCAGAAGCAGATAGGGGAAGAAAAGGTGAATTTGGCTCTAAAAAGGTTTATTAGTGATTGGAATACAATAGATGGAAAACTAAAAATGACTACAGATAGATATGCAACTACCGAGGATTTGTTTGGTTATTTTAGAAATGTTACACCTGAATCACTTCAGTATATTATAGGTGATTTGTTTGAAAAAGTGGTGCCAATGGACTAGAAATAGCGGTTTATAGGGTGCTTACGACAAAGGGGCAAGTGTGTTGGCTAAAGGGTTCAATATCCTAGAATCTAGAAGCTTTTGTTCTATTTAATATGCGGAAACTAAAGATATGAGAAAGATCCTAAAAAGTAGATAATCAGCTATTTAACATATTTTATGTAAAACCAACGCTTATTTAGTCTACCTTTACATTGTTAATTATTTAGCGAGCCTTCCTTTTTTTAATTTCCTACAAATTTTAATAAATTTTTTGCTTTCTCCAATAGTTGATTCGTCGTGACTCTATATTCATTTACAGAGCTGAGGCCAATTGAAAGTGATTTATTTATATCTCTCTAACAATCTTCCTCTTACGCCATAGCCTAAATAGGCATGTATCAAACTAATAGCACAGAACGTACTAATCAAGTATCAAAGCTTGAGGGAATACTGTTTTATTATTTTGGTAAAATTGAGATTAGAGCCTAACAAAAAAACCCAATTATCGAAAACCCAACTTTTTCAAGAGAACATAATTCCGACTTTTCAAAAACGTTAAGAAAGAGAGTTAATTTACATTTCAAAAACAATAATACTAGTAGAAATGCAAATGCGAACATGGTTTTTAAGACCATTGTCATGTTGGCACTATTTTTCGTTCCGTTATTATTGCTAGGTACGGGTATGATTACGTCTACTTGGATGCTTTTTGCTGCATATTTAGTGTGCGGATTGGGTATGTCTGGAATAGGGATGGGGGTCATGCACGATGCTATTCATGGGTCATATTCAAAAAATAAAAGAATCAATACGTTATTGGGGTATTCTTTCAACCTTATTGGGGCAAATGCAACGGTTTGGAAAATACAACATAATGTTTTACATCATACCTATACCAATATTGATCAGGCAGATGATGACCTAAACGCACCTTTTTTTCTAAGGTTTTCGCCACATGCAAAACACTATTGGGCACATCAATTTCAACATATTTATATTTGGTTTTTTTATATGATATCTACCATATCATGGATAACGACTAAAGACTTTGTACGACTAAATCGCTATAGAGATATGGGGTTTTTGGATAAGAAAAATGAATATAAAAAAACACTTATCAGCATGATTGCGTGGAAATTATTGTACTATTCCTATGCCTTGGTATTACCTATGATAATGGTGCCATTGTCTTGGTGGGTCGTGTTATTGGGATTTTTAACCATGCATTTTGTAACTGGTCTTTTGGTAAGCACGGTCTTTCAAGTAGCGCATATCATGCCAGTTAATGAGTTTCCTCTCCCTAATGAAGAAGGAATTATGAAAGACGATTGGTATGGACATCAATTTGCCACCACAACTAATTTTTCTCCAAAAAGCAATCTTTTGTTTTGGCTTATTGGTGGATTAAATTTCCAAGTGGAACATCATGTATTGCCGGATGTATGTCATATACACTATAAAAAACTAACCAAAATTGTCGCAGAAACGGCTCGTGAATTTGGGATGCCTTATCACGTTAATAAAAGTTTTCTAAATGCCATACGAACGCATACATCCATGCTTCGTGCGTTAGGAAAAAAACAAACAGTAAGCTCCGTGTAACAATAGGGAGCACAGATTTTTAATACAAATAAAAAGAAAAAATGTTAAAACAATTAATAAGTAAATTTTTTAAAACTAAAAATATAGAAATAATGAAAGAAGGTACAGTAAAGTTTTTCAATAGCGCCAAGGGATTTGGTTTTATAAAACTACACGATTCAGACGAAGAGATTTTTGTTCACTCAACAAATCTTATCGACGATATTAGAGAAGACGATAAAGTAAAATTTGAAGTTGAAAAAGGAGATAAAGGACTAAGCGCAGTAAAAGTGAGTTTAGTTTAGTAGCTTACATCTTTAAACAAAGAAAAAATCCCGATATACATCGGGATTTTTTTATGCATTGAATTGATAATCATTATATCTTCTCAAAGACTAATCGGTAGTGGTCCATAACTTCTTTTTCAAAACAGACCTTGTTCGGACTTACTTTGAAGATAGCCACAAGATGCCTGAATTCGGTATCCGTGAAATATCTTGGGATGAGTGAGAGGTAAAGCCAATATTTTTTAAGATTAAATTTTCTGAACTTCTTCCGCCATTGCGCAATGGTTTCAATATAATCTAGCCTTCCACTACTTTTAGAAATAAGTTTAAAACCAGGTTCCGCACATTTAACAACCATTTCGGGACCATATGGAAGCCAAGACCCCGGGAATTGTTTTACCATAAGCGCCATAATATGGGCGGCAGAACCTTCTTCAGCATTAACATCCATTTCTTCGAATTCTATCATATTCTTACTAAAAACCATCGTCTGCATATAAAACCGTCCTCCAACGGGCAATAGATCGTAAAGTGTTTTGAAAAAATCGCGATACACATCTTCCTGTTTGCCAGCTTGCCATTCTTCTACCGAACAAAAATGCTCCAAACCCCCAATACAGGTGATGGCATCAAAAGTTCCAAAATCTGGAGGCGATATGTAGCGGCAATCTTTTACAATCACATTAAAACCATTTTTCTGACAAGCATCTGCCTGGCCTTGAGAGAGGGTTAAACCAATACTTTCTGCACCTCTTTCTTTCACAATATACCTAGTGAAAGGTGCCCAGCCACAGGCCATGTCAAGTACATTGGAACCCTTAGTAATGTTGAGGCTATCGGCTATAAATTTATGTTTTGCCTTTTGAGCTTCCTCTAATGACATGGTAAAGTCCCCATCGTATTTCGCACCGCTATAATCCCCTGTTTCTCCCATACTCAAACGAAATATCTCGTCGATGGTAGTGTATGTAAAATCTAAATCTTTCTGCTCTGCCATTGACTATCTTTTAAATATTTCGAATGTGGAAGGTAGTGAAAATTGTTCTGTGTGCTCTTATAATAGCACAACTGAATTACAAAGGAGGCCTTTTCAAAAGTCATAGATAGTCATATATATATGACCTTTGTCATTGTGATAAAATCGTCTTGGTGCTACTTTTATCAGAATATTAAAAACCACAAAATGAAAAATATTTTTATCAGTTTTGTCACCCTTTTGGCATTTGGTTCACAACTAGTTGGGCAAGAAATCTCACCCTATATCAAAATAGGGGAGAGCCAGGAAAGCATTGGACAGGTTTCCGAAAAAATTGTAACCGCTTTAAAAGATAATTCCTTCACCATTCTTGGGGTTTATAATCCTTCAAATAAAAATGGATTAAAGGTGATCGCTTTTACACAAACCGATCTTAAAAATACGGTAATAAAAGTAAAGGATCGCGGTGCCTTAGCGGCGATTTTTAAAATTGGATTGGTTAAAAATGGCAATACAATTACTATGTCATATACGAATCCTGATTATATTTTACGAGCTTATTTAGGAGACTCCTATAACACCTACAAAACAACTTTCGAAGCTTTCAGAACCGATTTGAGGTCTGCGCTTTCTAGTCTTGGTAGTGATTTCACTCCTTTTGGAGGTAGTGTTGAGGCTGACCGACTTAAAAAATACCATTATAAAATAATGATGCCTTATTTTAGTGATCCCGTTGAATTGAAAGAGTTCGCCTCCTTTTCCGAAGGCATGGAAACTATAGAAGCCAATTTGAAAGCCGGTAAAGGAGAAACAAAGATGGTGTATAAATTGGTCTACAAGCCAGAACAAGTGGTAGTGTTTGGTATTGGATTAGCGTCTAAGGAGGATGGTGAGGCTTATTTCTTACCTAAAATTGGAGAAGCACATGCGGCAGCGCTACCTTATGAAATTATCTTACAAGGTAAGGAAGCGACAATTCTGCACGGGAAATATCGAATTGCGTTGCATTGGCCGGAACTCACGATGGGAACTTTTATGAAAATAATGAGTACTCCGGGAGATATTGAAGATACTTTGGAATCGCTTTGTCAATAGAAAATGTGAAAGAGGCTGTCTAAAGGGTGAATGGTGAGTAGTGAATGGTGAGCGCTCAAAAAGTTTATTTGTTGAACTGTTGAAACGTGTAATCGTAGTTTGGGAGAAAAAAGAAGTGATTTTCAACCGGTGAAATGTAAAAATAGAGACAATACTAATCAGGGAAGTTCAACCTTCAACTTTTAATCCAGCATCCAAAATCCGATACCTTCCAGCCATATAGGTTGTCAGTTCGAGTGGTCCCGATGCAATCTAGATTGTATCGAGAACTCGATACTAAATTCAAAGGTACTGCGTACTTTGAATTTTACTCGAAGTGACAGTGCGCCAAAGGAGATATGAGATGTTAGATATGAGTATTGAGACCTGCCCGTCCGTTAGGTGGATGCTAGTAAAAGTTGATTTGTTTATTCGTTGAAACGTGTAATCGTAGTTTGAATACAACATTTTTGTACTAATCTAACAATCTAACAATCTAACAATCCAGTAATCCAGAAATCAAAAACGTCAAGTCTTTGCACCTAGAATAAAGATTTTTATTTGGGTATCGAACAGACATCAAATGTAAATTTTTAGACAGCCTCTTTTTTTACAGATCGAAAATCAACTAATATTCCTAACCAGTTTTAAATATTTTGAGATCTGAAAGTTCGAAATGCTTCTGTTTTAAAAAATAATAATTTATTTGTCCTGAATAAAAAGAATAACAAATGAGATTGACTGCATTCCCTGAAAAGAGTGTCTATCTTTGCTGAAAATTATTTTATGTCAAAATCCTTTTCAGATTTAGGAATTAACCTTCAGTTAGAACAAGGCCTGACCGACTTGCAAATTTCGGTTCCGACGGATATTCAAGAAAAGACAATTCCAGTTGTTCTAAATCAGAAGGAAGATCTTGTTGTTTTAGCGAAAACAGGAACAGGAAAAACAGCTGCTTTCGGACTACCCTTGCTGCAACTCATTGAATTAGAAAACACCAACATACAGATGCTTGTATTGGCTCCTACAAGGGAGTTAGGCCAACAGATCGAAAATAATTTAGTTTCTTTTGCTGCTTCTAATCCTGAAATATCCATAACATCGTTATGTGGTGGTATTCCCATCAAGCCACAAATTGAACGCCTAAAAACCACAACTCATATTGTTGTAGCAACTCCTGGGCGTTTGGTTGATTTAATGAAACGTGAAAAAATAAGCCTAAAAGACGTAAAGTACTTAGTGTTAGATGAAGCCGATGAAATGGTAAGCGCCTTCAAAGAAGATGTAGATACTATTATAAAAGGCATTCCAAAATCTAGAAGGACATTGTTGTTTACAGCAACCATGCCTGGGACGATAAAGCAGTTGGTTCAAAACTATATGTCAAAAGACGTTGTGCATATAGAGGCAGACATGTCGAGCCTAGGACATCAAGGGATTGATAATCAATATGTAGTAGTAGAACCCATAGAAAAATTGGAGGTTTTAATGCACTTTCTAAAATCAAAAGAAGGAGAACGTGGTATTATCTTTTGTAAAACCAAAGCTGCCGTTAATAAGTTGGCTAAAAACCTAGCCATTAATAAATTCTCTTCGGGTGCATTGCATGGAAGTTTAGCACAGCCAATTCGTGATCGGATCATGGGGCAATTTAGAGAAGGAAATGTCGATATTTTGGTTGCGACCGATTTAGCCGCTAGAGGTATTGATGTAAAAGAGATTTCATATGTGGTAAATTACCATTTGCCCGATACTTATGAAGCATTTGTGCATAGAAGCGGAAGAACGGCTAGGGCAGGAGCAAAAGGACTTTCGTTAACTATTCTTCAGAAAGAAGAAGAATTTGAAATTCCCGAGTTTGAAGATGAATTGGGTATTACCTTCCGCAAATTTAAAAAAGCAGACGCTCAAAGTATTGAAGATAATAACACTCTTTTGTGGGCACGAAAGATATTTAAAACGAAGCCCAATCGCACACTTAACGAAGCGTTGAAAAGTGAAGTGAAAACGGTATTTCATCATTTAACAAAGGATGAGCTCGTAGATAAAATATTAGCAAATTACATAGCACAAACCGCTACAAAGAATTCAACGCCTGAAGTTTCTAAAAAGAAGAAGAAAAAGTAGTTTGAGAATTTCAGAAATGAAAATTCAGAATAATAAGAATACCCAATAAACAATAATCAATAACTCCAATGGCAAACATCATTAAGAATCAACAAGATATTTTAGCAAAATTGAATATCCATGAGTTAAATCCGATGCAGGTGGAGGCCATTGAAGTAATTGAGAAAACCACGAATACTATTTTGCTTTCTCCAACAGGAACGGGTAAAACACTGGCTTTTTTATTGCCACTTATTGAAACATTAGACCCTAATATCACCAATGTACAAGCCTTGATATTGGTGCCTTCAAGAGAACTAGCAATACAAATTGAGCAAGTCGTTAGGTCGATGGGATCAGGCTTTAAAGTAAATGCGGTTTATGGGGGTCGCCCAATGTCTAAAGATAAGATTGAAATTAAACATATACCTGCAATTTTGATAGGAACACCTGGTCGAATTGCAGATCATTTTAGCAACGATCGTTTTTCGAAAGACGGTATTAAAACCTTGATTTTAGATGAGTTTGACAAGTCTCTAGAAGTTGGTTTTGAATATGATATGAGAGGTATTATTAATCAATTGCCTGCTTTAAATAAGCGGATTTTAACTTCTGCGACACAGAGTGTTAAGATTCCCGGGTTTGTGCGATTGGATCAACCTGTTACCATCAATTATTTAACTAAAAGTGTCGCATCTAAATTAGCGATTAAAACGGTTATTTCCCCTTCGAAAAATAAAAATCAAACGGTCTTGGATTTGCTTTTACATATTGGAAATGAACCTGTGATTATTTTCTGTAGTCTAAGAAATAGCATTGATCATTTGAGTGCTTTCCTCGAAAGAAATAATATAAGCCAAGCCTGTTTTTCTGGCGGAATGGAACAAAAAGACAGAGAACGTTCCCTAATTAAATTTAGGAATGGAACCTGTCAGGTGCTTATTGCCACCGATTTGGCGTCAAGAGGTATTGATGTTCCAGAGATGAAGTATATTATTCATTACGAGCTACCTAGAGCCGCTGAAGAGTTTACACATAGAAATGGGAGGACAGCGAGAGTAGACTCGAAAGGGACTGCTTATGTTGTTGCTTGGGAAAAAGAGAATCTGCCGGAATTTGTTAAAAAAACGAATCCAGTAAATATCTCTAAAAAGGCTGTGTTTAAACCTCAGTTTTGGGAAACTCTATTTATTTCTGGTGGAAGAAAAGATAAGATATCTAAAGGTGATATCGCAGGTCTTCTTTTTAAACAAGGGAATATAAACAAGGACCAGATAGGTGAAATTGAGTTAAAGCAGGATTGTGCCTTTGTTGCTGTGCCGGCATCTATTGCCACAAAACTAGTTCAGAAATTGAACAATACACGTCTTAAAAAGAAGAAGGTACGGATTACGGTCATTTGAGCAGTGTAAAGTGATTAGTGAAAAATAAATAATGAAAGTCGGAACCTGAATCATTACTTAAAATAAGTTTCAAAGTTTCAAAGATTCAAAGATTCAAAGTTTCAAAGTTTCAAAGATTCAAAGATTCAAAGTTTCAAAGTTTCAAAGTTTCAAAGTTTCAAAGTTTCAAAGTTTCAAAGTTTCAAAGATTCAAAGTTTCAAAGATTCAAAGTTTCAAAGATTCAAAGATTCAAAGATTCAAAGATTCAAAGTTCAAAGTATCAGAGGCCCAAAGACTTGAAGAATCCAGCAATCTAGAAGCAACTTCTCGATACTAAATTCAAATGTACTGCGTAATTTGAATTTCACTCGAAGTGACAGTCCAAGAATCCCAGACTCCAAGAATCTAACAATCGAGTAAACACTAAGGCTTCTTGTCAAAATCTAAATCCAGCACATTAAAGTTATTTGCTGCTTTAACTAGTAAGGTAGAGCCAATAGTTTCAAATAAGTCATTGGTTTTAATTACAAACTCGGCTTGCTTTTCAATTTGGTAGTTTGGGATACCAATTACGGTTAGATCTGTAGTTTCAGAATATTGCTTAATTAGACTATAAAATGCCTCCTGCTCTACAGCATTATTAATAATATCAATTTCAACATTAACTCTTAAATCCTCAACGATTTCAGTAATTCTTGACTGAATAATAGCAATATCAACATTGTTGTTATTCACATATAAAACGCGAATCCGTGGGTGATTCCATCTTGGCGATGCGATAATAAATCGTGCAATATTCAGCATCATTTCAGCATTCTTACTATCTGTTTCTCGCCACCAAAAGTCTACGGTATGATAGTTTCCAAATTTTTTATTTCTATCAAAATCTAAGTATAATAGGTTATAATCTAAATACAACAGGGTTTCTGTCATTTTAGCATATTCTTTCGAATGTTCTAGACCTTTTGGCCAACCCATCATAATGGAATTCGGTTCAACTCCAGAAAATCCAAATGTTGTTGCGATATTGGTGATTCCGGTGTAAATATTATCAACTTTTACTTGTCTGGCGAAAATCCCAAGATCTGTGAATACTTGATCTTTAATAACTTGTTCTGTTTTCTTTAAAGGCTGAGTATTTTTCTTGTCCAAAATAAGTTTGAAGTTGGTTACAACTCCAGTCCGCCCAGAAATGGTCTTGCATAATTCTAATAGATAAGATTGGTGTTTGCTCGCACCGCTAAACAGAATAATATTCGGATTCCAATTTGAATTTTCATCATCTTGCGCATCAATTCTTTTCAATCCTTTGTTCACAACATTCTCCCAGACACTTCGCCATACGTCGTTAGACTGTAATTTCACTTCCTTTCGCTGCAGCCTAAAATATAAGGCTGCAACAATTGCAAATGCAGCAATCATCGCAATGGTGTCTAGTTTAAACATCACCACAAAACAGGCAATAAAGCCTAGTAAACCTATCCAGCGCTTAATTTTAAAAGTGGGTTGAAAATCGGGATTAGCCCAGCTTTCTAAAAAATAAGAAATATTAATGAATCCATACGCAGTAAGATAAAACATTGTAACTAGACGTGCGATAACATCAAGCTCTCCTATTAAAATGCCAATTTCGGCTATGATGAAAACCATAAATAATGCATTTATTGGCTCATCATTTTTACCTCTAATCTTAGCAAATATTTTAGGAGTTACTTTATCGGCAGACATTGCTTGAAGAATTCGTGGCCCACCAAGAATTCCACCTAAGGCCGAAGATAATGTAGCCCCCCAAATCCCAGCAACTACTGCTGGTGCGTACAGTGCAATTTTCATTAAAAAGTTATAATCCGATTTTAATACTTCCGAATTCACAGAGAAGGCAATAAAAACTGCAAGGGCCAAATAAATTAAAAGTCCAACACCAATGGCCGACAGCGTTCCAAATGGAATGGATTTTTTCGAATTTTTTAAATCACCGCTCATAGCGATCCCAGCGGTAAAACCAGTAACAGCTGGAAAAAACACGGCAAATACTACTTCCAAAGGAACTGAGTCTCGATTCGAAAATAACTGTACCGTTTCGGGTACAAAGTCGGATGTCCCAAAAAAGATAGCAATCAAGGAGACTACAATTGCTGCAAGAATTAAAAATTGGGTCTTCAGAGCAACAGAAGTACTAATTAATGCTAGGCAAGTAAGAGTGACTAGGGCAATAGTACCCGTTAGTCGATAATCATCTATGGAAGTGCCAAATCCGAAAAAACTATTAAAACTTTCAGCAAAACCAATAAGATATAACGAAATTGAAAATGCAGTTCCAACAGACAATGCTATACCTATAGATCCACCTATAGGGACTCCCATGCTGCGTGAGAGTACGTAATAAATTCCACCAGCCCCAATTTTTTTATCTGAAGCCACAGATGAGACACTTAATCCCGTTGTAACCGCTATAACGTGCGCTATGATGATAATAATTATGGCGCCAATGAGTCCTGCGTTGCCAACGACCCAGCCCAGACGCATATACATGATAACCCCTAGAATGGTTAAAATAGAAGGTGTAAATACGCCTTCAAATGTTTTGAATTTTTTTTTATCGGCCATTTATTGAGGCTCGTGTTAGATGATTGAGCACAAAAGACAAGGTGAATATACCCAAACTTTATGTATTTGAAGAAAAAGGTTGAACTGGGGCATTATTTATAAAACAATAACTAACGTGACTCATAAACTACTTTTTATCCTTTTTTTTCTGAAGATGATAACGAATCAAGCGTATTGGCAATAACATAAAGATGATAACTATCATAATGATAACAAACTGCCAAAAACCAATTGCAAGAATCATTGTGTTATTTTTTACAAACATAACAAATCGGAAGAAGCCCTATAAAGGTTTTTAGGCAAAATCACAGAAATTAGTATCTTGTACATTATATTCTACTGACTTTGAAGAAACTTCTTTTCTGTTTTATTTTTCTATGCGCTATGAACACTATAAATGCTCAGGACTGGGCACAGCTAAACCGTTTTAAGAAAGCCAATGCTCTCTTAAGTATTTCTGAAAAGGATGTTAACAGAGTCGTTTTTATGGGCAACTCTATCACTGAAGGCTGGTTGCAGGACTCCTTGTCTTTATTTAAAAACAAAAGCTATATAAATCGTGGTATTGGAGGGCAAACAACGCCACAGATGAAACATCGGTTTCTACAGGATGTGATTGAATTGAAACCTAAGGCTGTCGTTATCCTTGCGGGAATTAATGATATCGCACAGAATACGGGCTATATTTCAATTCCGGAAATTGCCGCAAATATTGAAGAAATGACAATTATGGCTAAAGCCAATACTATTAAAGTAGTTATTTGCAGCGTCCTTCCTGCAAATTATTTTCCTTGGCGCCCACAAATAGAGCCAGGAGATAGAGTAATCGCACTCAACCTACTTCTTAAAGAAATAGCGCATAAAAATAAAGTCCACTATCTTGATTATTATAAAGAAATGGTCGATGATAAAAAAGGATTGAAAGAGGTATATACTACCGATGGCGTTCACTGCACAGTCGAAGGTTATAAGGCCATGGAGTTATTGGTAGAGGAATGCTTGAAAACAGTGGTGTCGGACTAAGACGTGAGACCGCTTACTTCGACAAGCTCAGCACAAGCCGCTACAAGAGTTAAGAACGCTTACTTCGACTTACTTCGACTGCGCTCAGCACAAGCCGCTCAGTTCAGGCCGCTCATCACAAGTACTTCGACAAGCTCAACACAAGTCGCTGAAAGAAGAAGGAAAACAGAAGTAAAAAGTAAAAAAAGTTGATTTGTTTAATCGTGTTTTAGCTTTTAACAATATCCAACTATCCAACTATCCAACTATCCAACAATCCAACAATCGAACAATCCAACAATCGAACAATCCAACCATTTGCATAGCTAGACAACAACATGACAAAACAATTCAGCTTAATTATTTCAATCCCATAGTTATACATCTAATATTTACCTGTACTTTTGCGCCTTCAAAAAAAATGGTATGAAGCGCATAAATGAATACAAAAAACTCTTTGGAGTGGAAAACGAAGTTGAATTAAAGGCTTTGAAAAAGAGTTACCGAAACTTGGTTAAAGAATGGCATCCAGACAAATTTCAAGATGGAGACGCATTGCAGGAAGAAGCTGAGATGAATAGCCGAAAGATTATTGATGGCTACCATTTTCTAGTAAGTATTGCGCCAGAAACTAAAGAAGCAAATCTAGGTGAGTATACTGAAACTATTACTAATTCGGGTATTTCAGATTATCAGCATAAAGGATTGTTACTAGAGATTACCTTTTTAGACGGTACAACCTATGAGTACTTTGGTGTTACAAAACCAGTATATATGAAAATGGTGAATAGCAATAAGCTAAATCGTTTCGCTAAACGTGCTATATATCCAGTGTATAACTACAGAAAGTCTAAGCGTATTCTTGAGAATGCGTAGTCTATTATTTATTGTTTATTGCAAATTAGAGAAAGTTGATTTGTTTATTCGTAGAATCGTGTAATCGTCGTTTGAAAATAGCATTTTCCTCTAAACAGCTATACATTAGTGATTATTGAAAAGTCGAGAAAGTTGATTTGTCTATTCGTTTAATCGTCGTTTGAGAGGAACACTCTAACTATCCAACAATGCAAAAATATAGGCTAGTTATTTTCCGAGTTGGTTTTTTATCTCATCTGAACTAAAAATCATTCAAACTAGAAATACGACATTTCATAATCAAATTGTTAGAAAACATAAAAAGCCTATCCAATTGGATAGGCTTTTTATCTATATAACTTTTTAGATTTAGCTTAAACTCTCTAATAATTTTTCAGCTACTAACTCAGAGGAAGCTGGATTCTGACCAGTAATTAAATTTCCATCTTGTATAGCATAAGCAGCCCAATCTTCTTTTTTAGAGTAGATTCCTCCATTTTCATTTAACATGTCTTCTACTAAAAAAGGAACAATGTCTGTAAGTCCGACAGCAGCTTCTTCAGTATTTGTAAATCCTGTTACGTTTTTTCCGTTTACTAGAGGGGTCCCATCGGCATTTTTCACACCTTTTAAAGCCGCAGGGGCATGACATACAAAACCAATAGGTTTGGCTTGACTATTAAATTTTTCTATGAGAGCAATTGAAGTTGCGTCGTTTGCTAAATCCCATAATGGGCCATGTCCTCCGGGATAAAATACTGCATCAAAATCGTCTGGATTTATATCAGATAATTTTTCTGTATTGGCAATCTTTTCTTTCGCTACAACATCGCTATTAAAACGATCTGTATCTGCTGTTGCAGCATCTGGTGAGTCACTACTTGGATCTATTGGTGCAGATCCTCCTTTCGGTGTTGCAATAGTAATAACTGCGCCTTTATTTAATAAGGTATAATATGGATTTGCAAATTCTTCAACCCAAAACCCTGTTTTCTTTCCTGTATCTCCTAGTGTATCGTGAGATGTTAATACAAATAATATGTTCATTTTATTTTCTTTTTAATGGTTTATCCTTGCTTTTATAATCTATCGCTTATTCAATAACAGTAACTAAATCTTTCATTGGTTTTCTAACCTTTACAAGGTTTACCAGCCAATCTTTGTCTTCTTGTCTGTACCCAATTGGTAATAGAACAGTGCTGCGTAATCCCTTTTCACGTAATCCTAAAATTTCATCTACAGCATCTGGTTCAAAACCTTCCAAAGGAGTAGCATCTACACCTTCAAAAGCAGCTGCAATAACAGCTTGCGAGAATGCTATATACGCCTGTTTAGCAGCATGATTGAAGTTTTCTTCGGCATCTTTTTGCGGATATAAACCAAGTAACATCTTACGATAGTTTTCCCATCCTTCGTTTTCAAATCCTCGAATCTCGTTGGTTAAATCGAACATATAGTTAATTCGGTCTGCAGTATATGTGTCCCAAGCGGCAAAAACAAGTAGATGAGAGCAGTCTGTTATTACAGATTGGTTCCAAGCTACGAGTCTTATTTTTTCTTTAATCTCTTGATTCTTAATCACAAAAATCTCAAAAGGTTGCAAACCACTTGACGTTAGAGCTTGTAGTGCAGCTTCTAGAATGCGATCTATTTTATCTTCAGCTACCTTTTCACCATTCATCGCTTTTGCAGCATATCTCCAATTTAATTTGTCTAATAATTCCATATATTCAATTTAATTAATGTTGTTTATTTAATGATTTTTATACTGTTCCAAGCCGATTGATAGGCTTCTTCAAGATGTGTTTTATCTAATTTAAAAGCTCCTCGTTTTTGAGATATCATTAAAAATGATAAAGGATTGATAGCATAAGCATACAAGAGGTAATCGGACATTGGTTTAATAATTCCTTCTTTTTTTCCTCGAGCCCAAAGATCGAGCAGGGGCTGTAAATGCTTAATGCCGGCTTGTCTACTCGGTTCATCAATCATTGGTGTGTTGTCGCATTGCGCTAAAAACATCGCGTTTTCACATTCTTTGAGTTTAAAGTTTGCAATGCGTTTCCATATTAATTTAAAGCCTTCTTCTACAGACATATTTTCATTGTACGTTGCAAAAGCGTATTCGGTATATTCAGCTTTTACTTGAATATAAGTTTTGTTTACCAAGTCTTGTTTGTTTTCAAAATACAAATAAATGGTGGCGGGAGAAACGTTTGCCATTTTAGCAATTTTACTCATTGGAGTTGCATGAAAGCCATTGTTGTTTACTAATTGAATAGTTGCTTTTATTAGTGCGTTTCGTTTGTCTATGCTTTTTTGAAGTTTCGCCATGTTACTTTTAAATGCAATGCAAAGATATAATAAAAATGAACGTTCATTCTTTTTTTAACAAAAGTTTCACCTACTACTAATAGATATTAGATGTGAGATGGTGAAAGGTTAAGGGTTAATAGGTGATTTGTTGATTTGTTGAATCGTGTAATCGTCGTTTAAAAGCGATATTTCACACTAACACACTAACACACTAACAGTCCAACTGTCCAACTGTCCAACAGTCCAACAGTCCAACAGTCCAACAATCCAACTGTCCAACTGTCCAACAATCCAACAGTCCAACTGTCAGCAATTTCGCTGTATATCAGATGAGGTGGTAACTCTATACTAGGCAAAATAATAGTCATTTTACAATTTTTAAATCTCTAAAAAGAAATTTTCAATAATTAATACTACTTTTAAGCTTCCAATTTTTGGAACGCACTTATTTTTAATTAAAACAAAACTTTTATACTTTAACCCTCATTCATTATGTCTTTTCAGACAGTGGTGAGGTTTTTTTATAATTATAAATTTGAGAATCGAATGAATGAACTAAAGAATAGAGCCATGGAAATTCTTAATGCGAATTGGCGTGATGGTTTTAGTATTCCATGCGAGAAACTATATCCGTTTCAATGGAATTGGGATTCCGGATTTATAGCAATTGGCTTTGCACATTTCGATATGTCGAAAGCTGAACAGGAAATAGCAACCTTATTAGATGCGCAATGGGCTAATGGATTTATTCCGCACATAGTTTTTCATACTGAAACTGACACTTATTTTCCCGGACCGGATTTCTTTTGTGCAGAGCTGCATCCTGATGCTTCAAAAACATACAAGACCTCTGGTATAACGCAGCCTCCTGTACTTGGATTTGTGTTAGGTGAGATTTTAAAAATAAGTAAAGATAAAAAAGCGACCTTGATGTTTATCGCAGGGGTTATTGACAAGGTTTATGAAAACCATAATTATTTTTATGCCAACAGAGACCCACAAAATGAAGGTTTAGTCTATATCTACCATAATTGGGAATCAGGAACAGATAATTCGCCAATGTGGGATGATATTTTTGAAAATATGGATTCTCCAGATTATGAATTTGAAAGACGAGATACAACGCATGTAGATGCCTCACAAAGGCCAAGTAAGCGCGAATATGATCATTATTTACATATCTTAGAAATTGCAAAAGAACATAATTATAGCGATCAAAAAATAGCAGAATTATCACCATTTTTGGTTCAGGATCCTTTATTTAATTCGATGCTAATAAAGTCGAACGAAAGCTTAATTGAATTGTATAAGCTACTCGGAGGAAACGAAGGGAAAATAAAGCAACTTGAGAAATGGCAGGAAAACGCCATTGAATCATTTAACAATAAACTGTTTGATGAAGACTTAGGTGCATATATTCACTACGACCTAAGGAATGAAAGAGGGTTGAAGCACATTTCATCTTCTTCTTTCACACCATTATTTGCCAATATTCCAGGGAAAGAAAGAGCAGCGAAATTGGTACAGACCCTGATGAGTAAGTTTGGTAAAGAAAATCAGTATTTATGTGCATCTTTCGATCCAGAAAGTGAATTATACAAACCAAAAAAGTATTGGAGAGGGCCAGTTTGGATCAACCTTAATTGGATACTTTATAATGGATTAGTTCAAAACGGATTTGAAGACATTTCAGAAAGAGTGAAGGATGATACGGTCGAACTCATAGTGAAAAATGGATTTTACGAGTATTTTGATGCAAGAAAAGAAGTCAGTGATGGTGGATATGGAGGAATTAACTTTTCGTGGACCGCTTCTTTGTTATTAGATTTACTGAATAAGGATTAGGAAATTAGGGATGATGGATGAGGGAAAAAGCAATAAGAATGTGCGAAAAGCAATAGGCAATGAGGAATATCAAAAATAACCTTAAAAAGTAAAATTTATGAATTGGTTAGATTATAGTATTATCTTATTATACATCGTGTTCTTTTTAGGGATGGGGTTTTTCTTCAAAGATAATAAAGACTCAAAAGATTACTTTTTAGGAGGAAGGAGCATGGGCTGGTTTCCATTGAGCCTTTCTACTATGGCGACACAATTGTCTGCCATAAGCTTTATTTCTGCGCCGGCTTTTGTAGGATTGAAGTTAGGAGGAGGAATGAAATGGTTAACATTTGAATTTGCGGTTCCTCTGGCAATGTTATTTATTATGATTGTTATTATTCCGCCTTTATTTAGGTCGGGGGTGGTTAGTATTTATGAGTTTGTAGAGAAAAGGTTTAGTTCTTCTACGCGATTGATTTTAAGTATTGTTTTTCAAATTAGTCGTGCTTTAGGAACAGGGGTTATGGTATATACCATTGCCATAATTTTACAAGCTGTTTTGGATATTGATTTTGTATACACTATATTAATTATCAGTGTAATAACTATTATTTATTCTTGGCAAGGCGGTATGAAGGCGGTAGTTTGGGGAGATGCCATTCAAATGATAATTCTATTTGCAGGATTAATAATTTGTCTGGTTTATGGTTGGAGTACTGTGCAAGACCTTGGAGGCTTATCAGATGGTTTTGACCCAGAACGATTACAAGTAATAGATTTTAATTTGGGTGTCGGTGAAGGCAATGAATATGGTTTTTGGCCAATGCTGATAGGAGGATTCTTTTTATATGTTTCCTATTATGGTTGCGATCAAACACAAGCGCAACGGCTACTTTCAGCAAAAAATGAGCAAACTATTCGGACGCTTTTATTAGCCAACGGTCTTTTAAGGTTTCCTGTTGTCTTAGTGTATTGTGTTATGGGACTTATTTTGGGTAGTCTAGTTACATTAGCTCCAGATTTTCTTGGTGATATTGCTTCTACCACTCAAAAACATTTTCCAGAGGAATTTGCAGCAAATGGTATAAAAG
>Ga0075467_10001709_pt1 | contig 17973 bp, 15 predicted proteins | sample DEB08_DNA_9_FD_75067 | JGI IMG/M metagenome (GOLD analysis project Ga0075467, IMG submission 75067) | Aqueous microbial communities from the Delaware River and Bay under freshwater to marine salinity gradient to study organic matter... | ecosystem: Environmental > Aquatic > Marine > Coastal ... | reverse complement strand
TGTGCCCAATCGAACCATACGGTTAGAGATTTCGGATGAAGAGCTTGCCGCCCGTCAAGCGGCTTGGAAGCCGCCCGAGCGCAAGTACGAACGCGGCTACGGTTGGATGTTTTCTCAGCACATCCAACAGGCCAATGAAGGCTGTGATTTTGACTTTTTACGGACCGATTTTGGCGGCCCTGTGCCTGAACCTGAAATTTTTTAAGCCGACAGGCCAAAGGAGTCATCACCCATGCGTGAATTAAATCCAGACACCAAGAAACGACTGATGCACATCAGCACGGCGACCTTGGCCACTTTGTTATTTAAGCGCGGCCTTCGTAATCAGTTCATCCAAGGCATCGTGCGACTGTCTAAGTCTTCTGGCAATATGGTCGGGCCAGCGTTCACCTTGCGCTACATGCCAGCCCGTGAAGACCGTAATGGTATTGAGGTGTTCCGTGACCGAAATCATCCCCAGCGTCAAGCTGTTGAACAGTGCCCGCTCGGTTCGGTCATGGTTATCGACAGCCGCAAGGATGCTAGGGCGGCATCGGCTGGCGGTATATTGGTCAGCAGGCTCTTGGAAAGAGGGGTTGCGGGGGTAGTGCCAGACGACGGGTTTCGTGATTCGGATGAGATCTCGCATCTCGGTATCGCGAGTTACCACCAACGGCCTTCGGCGCCAACGAATTTGACCTTGCACGAGGCCATCGACATCAACGTGCCCATTGGCTGCGGCGATGCACCAGTTTTTCCTGGTGACGTTTTGGTGGGTGATGCTGATGGCGTTATTGTGATCCCGGCAGAAATTGCCGATGAAGTCGCTGTTCAAGGCACTGAAATGACAATTTTCGAGGACTATGTAATGGCTGCGGTTAAAAAAGGCCAATCCATTCTTGGACTTTATCCGCCGACAGACCCCCAAACACTGGTCGACTTTGAGCGATGGCGCAAAGAAAACAGCCTTTAGGGCTATGCGACTCATTTAAAGACTAGGCAGAGGGAGGGGGGAATGGCCGCCCCTAAAACTTGGGATGGCCTGTGATGATTTGATGTTACTGGGGTGACTGACGGGGCTCGAACCCGCGACAACCGGAATCACAATCCGGGACTCTACCAACTGAGCTACAGCCACCAAAGGATTGAGATATTAACATGATTAACCAGGCGTTTTCTTAATGGATTGGCAGCAACTTGCCAACGCCATGCAGGGCTACTGGCCCCACCTGGTGCTCGCTATTTCAGTAGGGGCCAGTGTGTTGGCGACGATCCATATCGCCATGACCAAGCAAGACGTGAAGTCGGCTATTGGCTGGGTGGCTGTGGTGATATTTTCACCACTTCTTGGTGCCATTTTTTATCTTTTTGCGGGCATTAATCGCGTTCGTCAAAAGCGATTGTCGGCGCAACGCGAAATGGCCAAGCACGAGTTGGCTGTCATGGAGCGTCTTATCGCCCGCGACTTGAGCGATTACGCTGATCCCCACCTTGATGCGCTGCGCACGCTAGGCAACAACGTTTGCGAAAACGAGCTGTTGAATGGCAATCGCGTCGAAATTCTGGATTCAGGTGATGAGACCTACCCAGCCATGCTTGAGGCGATTGCCTCAGCGCGACAATGTATTGTGTTGCAGAGTTATATTTTTGATCATGATGCCATCGGTATAAAGATCGCCCAAGCACTGATTGACGCGAATAACCGTGGTGTCCAAGTCCGGGTTTTGATTGATGCCGTTGGCGCCAAATACTCAAGCCCGCCGATCACCCGTTTACTGAAAGGCAGCGGTATTGCTGTGGCTCGTTTTCTGTCCACAGCGATCGGTATTCGCTTGGTTTATACCAATTTACGCAGCCACCGAAAGTTACTGGTTGTAGATGGCAGTTTGGCTTTGGCCGGTGGGATGAATATTCGCAGTGGGTTTATGATCGAGTTCGCGGGTGATAATCGCGCCAACGATACCCACTTTAAGGTGACGGGCCCCATTGCGCGGCAACTGATGAATAGTTTTGCGCACGATTGGGAGTTCACCACGGGTGAAAGCCTGCCAACCACGCCTTGGTTTGAATACACCCCTCAGGCCCTGAGTGGCGACGATGTGACGCCGGCGCGCGTGGTCCCTTCGGGCCCCGATCGAACCATGGGCAGTAATCAAAGCATGATTTTGGGTGCCCTATCGGTTGCTCGGCATCATGTGCGCATTCAGTCGCCGTATTTTCTACCTGATATGGTGCTGATGGCCGCGCTGGTGACAGCTGCCCGTCGTGGTGTGGTGGTGGACGTTTTGATTCCTGGTCACAACAACCTAAAGCTCGTGGGTGCAGCCATGGAAGCTCAACTCGAATTACTGATAAAAGACGGCGTTCGCGTGTGGCGCACGAGTGGGGCATTTGATCACTCCAAACTTTTAACGGTTGATAATCAATGGTCTTATGTGGGTTCTTCCAATATTGATCCGCGTAGCCTGCGATTGAATTTTGAGTTAGATCTCGAAGTCTATAGCCGAGCGTTGGCTAACCATCTAAGCCAACGGATCGACACCAAAATAGCCCAAGGCAAGTTGGTCACGTTGGCCGAACTTCAAGCTGTTCCATTTTTAGTGCGCTTGCGCAATCGATTGATTTGGTTGGTTTCGCCCTACCTCTAAAAGACCCCAATATCGCTTGCTTGCATGCGAATTCAAACACGCTCGCCTTCTTGCGTATTTCACACAATTGTTTTGATCATCTGAATGCTTGAAGATGCTCGCCTTGCTCGGGTTGAGGCTAGCGATGATGGCGACATATTTTTTGAGTGGTGTGATTGGGGTGGGCTTGGCGCTTGCTGTGAGCGGTTGTGTTGTTAAAGACACGGCTATTGATAATGCTGTCGTGCAGGCTTCTGACCATGGCGTGGTGGTTGGCGACCCAGACTTTAATTGGCAACTGAGCGGTGACCGCCGTGTGGCCCCGCGACAAGTTTTTTCTGATGCGCGCCACATTTGGTTGCAGTGGCATTCTCATCAGGCGATACCCACAGTCTTTGCGCAAATAGGTGCCCATTGGCAAGTCTTAGAACTTCGCACGCAAGGGCAATACAGCATTGTTGACGGGCAGTGGCAGGTGTTGCGTTTTCAGGGGGCGCAACTTCAAGCCCACGCGCACCGTCGCCTTCAATCGGATTGCCCCCCCGTGCCGTCATCAGTACCGACAACAATCGCGCGTCAATTTGAGTTGCGTATTTCAGACCGCACCATTCGTCAGGCCTTAAATCGCTGGGCATTGGAAAACGATTGGTACTTTGATGATGCGCACTGGACCTTGCCGGTTGATTTGCCAGTTACTGCACCCGCCTGGTTTTCAGGCGATTTTGCGGCAGCCGTTGAGCAGTTGTTGCAAGCCGTTGAAGGCGCTGGTCGACCCGCTCGACCCTGCTTCTATGCCAATCATGTGTTGCGTGTTATTCCCAAAACAGCCTCGTGTGAGCCCGGCCAGACGCCGGGTGATAAGGCCTTTGAGGTGCGGCCATGAGATTAACCCAATCGGTGTTTTTATTGTCGGCGTTGCTAACCACGTGCTTGGTGCTTGCGGTGACCGGTTGCGCCATTGATGAGCGAGTGGCTACCAGTCGCGATGCAAGCAAACGAGCCGCCCAAGACTTACAACACATGAGCGATCGGTTTCAGCAGACAACCCAAGAGCGTCAATCGCCCTCATCTGAACACCGGATTAACAAACCGTGGGTGTCGGGTCAGCCCATTGCGTTGGCGCCAGAGGTCAGTTTGCCCAAGCCTTTGCGCACGGACGTCAAGACCACGCTTATTTTCCATCAGAAGGCCGTTTCCTTGGCTGAGGTCGGGCAACGCATCGCACGGGCAACGGGCATTCCTGTTCGAGTGCGCCCCGAGGCCATGTTGGCCGCTCACAATTTCATGCCGCGATTACAAGACGTTTCCACCACCACGCAAGCGTCATCAACACTTGAGCCAATGATGCCCATGGGGACTCGACCGCTGTCGGAAGTGCTTGATTTCATTGCGGCCAGTCATGACGTTCAGTGGCGATATACCGGTAAGGCGATTGAATTATTTCGCACCGAAACACAAGTCTTTGATATTCGAGCGTTGGCACTCGATGCGAGCACGCAAATGCAACTCGGTAAAACAGGTGGGGGTACTGGTGGTGGTTTTGAAAGTTCGGCTCAAACTACGCTTTCACTGACCGCCCAACCGTTACTGAACGATATTCGTCAACGGGTGGAACCCTTCATGACTCGAGCGGGCACCATATCGGCCCAGCCAGGCAATTTGAGTTCGATCGTGGTGACCGACACGCCGGAGACGCTCGCTGCCATTGGTCGTTATCTCGCTGAAGCCAACCGTGCCATGACAAGACGGGTGCGATTGGTTTTTGAGGAAATGACCGTAACGCGAAGCCAAGCGCACGAGCAAGGACTTGATTGGTCTTTGGCACTCGCGGCAGATGTGGCCGGTCTGCAGATTGGTTCAGCAGCACTGAGCGGCATGGCGCCTGTGGCAGGGGCAGCCAATGTTTCGCTACCGGCCATGAATGGTGTGACGGGTAGCGTGCTGGCCCGTGCGGTTTCAAAGTATGCCGACATTCGGCGTCACACCACGGTTCCCGTGGTGACGTTGAATCGGCGGCCAGTGACCCATGCGGTGCGATCGACCTTTACCTATGTGGATCAAATTCAGTCGGTGGGTGTTGCCAAGAAAGACGACACCAAGTCTGCCCTGCCAGGTATCGCTGTCAGTCAGAAGCGCGAGACTGTCGGGGCATTCCTAACACTGGTGCCTGATATTCAAGTCGATGGGCAGGTTTTGTTGTCAGTGGCCTATGACAACACGACAGCGCTTCCCCTAGAAACATTGGCGTTTGGTGGATCAGAGCAGTCCTTGCAGGTCCAGCAGTTGAACTTGCAAGGTAACGGAACCTTGCAGCAAGTCGCGCTGCACCCAGGGCGTACAACCCTTATTGCCGGTTTTGAACAAAGAAACGATGAAACACAGCAAGCTCGTTTGAGTCCTGATGCGCCACGATTGCTCGGCGGTCATGACAAGTTAGAACATCGCAAGAGCATCACCCTGATTTTTTTGACTGCGCAGGTTGAAGATGGATACTGAAGCCCCCTTGTCGCCATGGTCTGAGCACGGTCCAAACCTGCGCACTTGGGCTGTGCCGGATCATTCGTTGCGTTGGGTTTTTGGCTTGCAGTGGACGGCAACGCTGGGCAGGCGAAGTCGACAGTGGTTATTCAATCAGTTGCGCCGACAAAACCTCCGATGGTATGCCAGCTCTGGCCCTCACGGTGAGCTGGTAGGCATGGACATGACGGGTCGTCTGGTGTTTGAAGACGGACCGGTTTTTGCGGCAGCAGTGGGTTACGCACTTAGTCGCCCACAGGGGACTCATTTGTTGCGTTTGGTTGTCACCCCCGCGCAACAGTGGGTTATCGCTGTGCACCAAGGCAGTGTGCTGAGTCACACCGATTGCTGGTTGGATGCACAAGCTGGTGACGCGTTACAAGCGGGTCTTGAACAGCGATTCAGTGAGTTGGTTGTCCAAACAGTGGTTTGGTCTTCTGAAAGCGCCGTGACCGCACCGCTTGAGCTGGTGTTTTTGCAAGCAACTGCGGGGGAATCCGCCCGATGTCGGCGATTGCGCTTCGGTGTTAGTAGCGAGATGGTTGTCCTGGCTATGGGGGTGGTGGTGTGTTTGATTGGTGCGGGTTTTATGTGGGTTTCGTTGGGTTGGTGGCCGCAAACAAGTGAGGCCACCGTGCCAGCAGTACAAGCAGATTCAGAGGCGTTGATGCCGTCAGTTTATGTCCACGATATGCGTGATTTGGAGTCCCTTTGGCAGGGGTTGTTGCAACTGCCAGTCGATCCCGATGGTTGGATACTGCAAACCGTGGATTGCGCGCTGATCGTTGATGCTGCGACTTGCCGAGCAGATTATTTGCGTCGTCGTGCCACCACGGATAACGTTATTTTGGGCGCGCGTGCGCCTGAGATTTGGCGCTTAAAACCTGTATCCCTTGATCGGTCGCGCTTTGAAAGTGTCGTTCGTGTTGCTGCCAAACAGTTGCCAGTGCGCACAGCAGAGTCCATCGACGCGCACGAAACGTGGTTGACCACCTTGCAACGACAAAGCGCCATCACACCGAATATCAGTCTTGGGCCTTGGCAGGAAAAAAAACTAGGTGCGGATTCTTTTTTGATCACGCTGCGATCGGCTGAAATCAGCCTTCGTCTGCCGGTGCGTCAATTGTCGCTTTTGCAGTCATGGTCATTACCGGTGTTCTGGCAGAGCGTGCGACTTGACGTCATGCCGAGCGCCACCGTGGATCAGCACAACAGCTATCTCATGCTTTACTTAAAAGGAGAGTTACGTGCGCTTAAATCGAGTGCCTCTTAAGCTGTTTGTGGTTTTCTCATGGGGATTAAGTCCGTGCTCGGTCTTGGCTAGCCCAAGCGAGCTGACCGTTCAAGTCATGGCTAAGATGGAGTCTGATGCGCTCGAGCGGGTGCATCGGCAGGCCACGCAGCGTGCCAAACCGCCACGTCCAGCGCCCAAACTGCTGGCCATACATGGGGTGTTGCCTGTTCTGCAGGCGCAGCTCTGGGTTGATGGCGCGTTTGTATTGTTTCAACAAGGTCAAACCAAGCCGATTGCCGCGCATGCCAGAGGGTTGCGTCTGCACGCCATCCAGCCGCCTTGTGTGTCTTTTGACAACCGAGGACAACGGCATCGTTTGTGTTTGCCGCAGGTCTATCAATGAGGTGGCGTGCGGCTGGCGTTCAGCGATTAACGTTGCAAGACATTACCGCCAAGGCCAGCGTAGAAGCCTGGTCTGAGGCGCACCGAGCGCGTCTCGAATATTGGCGGCCGATATTTGATCGATTATCGATCGCGCCTGGGGAGCTTTCAGATCGTTTCTGCCCCGTTCAGCGGGAAGACTTGACTTGCCAATTGTTGGTGCTTGCTGAATGTGCCGATGATAATGACGTCATGGCATTGTTGCTGGCCATGCGACAAGCTGGTTTTGTGATGACCCAACCCAATGTTTTGTTGGTGCCAGCAGTCGTGCTTGGCGAGGTTAACCGACGCTCGCGTTTGGCCGAGCAACCGCGTTTGGATACTGTTGCGCTACAGACCCCAAAACATGTTTTGTTTTCTCTGTTGGATGACGTTTTGTCGTGGGCGATCCAAGCGGGTGCCAGTGACATTCATCTGACATTGCAAGCGCGTCGCCCGAACGCTGACATTGCTTTTACGGTTGATGGCTGGCTGGTTCGACCAGCGCAATTTCAGGTGATTAAGACTCAGATGCTCAATGAACTGCTGAGTATTGCTTGGATGGGTGTGCGTGGCGGTAATGGAGCGGTGTTTGATCCTGGCCACGAACAGCAGGGCCGACTTGAGCGCTGCGTCAAGGGTCGCGACATTGGATTGCGCTGGGCATCGTTGGTGACAGGTCAGGGGCCTAGCGTCTGCCTCAGGGTATTGAACCCAAAGGGTCGAGAACGGGTGCCGCCCCTCAGTGATCTGGGCTATGCCCGTGACCAATTGGCCATGCTTGAGCGTGCCTGCAGCGGTGATGGCGGCGCTGTGATTCTTGCTGGGATGGTGGGTTCGGGCAAGTCAACAACACTGGCCGCATTGGTGCAAGAGATCCCCAAGACCAGAAAGGTCATCACGCTTGAGGATCCTGTCGAGTACGAGCTAGACAATGCATTGCAGTGTTTGGTAACCAGTCTTCATGAGCAAACGCAACACACGGAACATACCAACGACAGCGACTTAGCCATCAAATTAAAGACCATTAAAAGAAGTGCTGCTCATGATGTGTTAATTGGCGAAATCCGCGATCGATTGGGTGGACAAGCATTGATGGATCTCGTGTTGTCGGGCACAAGCGTCTACACAACGTTGCACGCGAGTTCGGTGTTGCAGGTTTTATTGCGGCTGAGCTCCCCCATGATCGGTGTGCCGCAATCCCTCTTGGCGATGCCAGGGGTACTAAGACTACTGGTTTATCAAGCGCTGTTACCCAAGCTCTGTTTGGCGTGCGCGCTGCCTTTTGAGCAATGGTTGAGCCACGCACCGCTGCGCTGCAGTCTGAATCGAGTGCGCTCGGTGCAGTGGGCTAAACAGTGGTGGCAGTCTTGGATCGCCGCGACAGGGGTGTCGCCTGAATTGGTTCGGTTTCGGCATCCAGCGGGTTGCGTGGATTGTCAAAGAGCCGCCGTGGCAACACTTAATGGTTGTCGTGGGCGATTTATGGTGGCTGAAATGATTGAACCCTCGGCGGATCCTGGGTTTTACGAAGCCATTGGTCGAGTGGGTTTGGCGCAGCAAGTTTCGTCGTGGCAGGCACAACTGTTGAGCGGTGGCGGTTGTGACCTGCAGCACTATCGACCGATTCGTGGCCAAGCGTTTGATTATCTGCAAGCCGGGTGGCTAGACCCCCGCGATTACGAGCGACATTTCGGGGTGATGCCATGACGAGGTTACAACAGCCATTGGCCATCCGTTGGGCAGCATGGCGATTTAGATCACAGCGTGCTGAGTACTACGATTTCTTGGCTCAGTACTTGACCCATGCTCGTTCTTATCGAACCCTACTTGAAATCTTTCAGCAAGATGCGTTGCGTCACGGTTCGACAAGCCCCCGGGGAAGACTGTCAGCTTGGTGGACGTGGCGCTATCCGGCATGCGGTGGGGATTTGGCGCAAACCTGGCAGCAAACGCTTCCTGACGCTGATTTGCATTGCATTGGCTTGGCGCAAGGCGCTGGACAATCGGCGCTCATGCTAACGCTAGAAGCGCTTGCTGGCCAAATTCGCCTAACGCAGCGCAGCACACGTCAGTTCTGGCAAACCATCATGGTGGGATTGCTCGCCTTTGTGGTGGCTTTGACCGTGTTGTTTGTTTTGCCGGTATTTGCGGCCCCTCGGCTAGCGCAGGCCTTTTCAGTGGTGCCAGCATCACTGTATGGCGTGCAAACACAGCGTTTGATGTCATGGGCCGATCTGGTCGTGAGTCAGGGCTGGGTTCTGCTGCTTATGGCTTTGGCGATCCTCGCCTTATGGGTCTGGTCATTCGGACATGTGGTGGGACCAATGAGGCAACTGTTGGATCGGCTGGGTCCTTGGCAGCTGTACCGGGATATGCAAGCCATCCGTTTTTTAATGATGACGGCCACGCTACTCAGAACGTTGCAGCAGCGTGGCGTCACCTTGCGCCATGTTTTATTGGTGCAACACGGCTGCGCCAACCGTTGGGTGGGTTGGCATTTGCGGCAGATGGTGGCGCAAATAGATCGGGGCATGGATCCGTTGGACGCCTTGCAAACGGGCTTGATCAATGACCAGGCGTGCTGGTGTTTGTTGGATGTTGTCCGTGTGAGGGGTTTGTCTGATGGTTTATTGACGGCTTCTGCCCAAATCAGCGAGCAGATCACTGTATCAATGGCGCGTCGCGCGATGGTGTGGCGCTGGTTATTGCTGGTCGTGGCCGTGGGCGTTGTGTTTGCCGTGGCGGCTTGGCATGTTGAGGTTGTCGAGGAAATGCGTCGGACTTTGACCCTAATGTATGTCTAGCAGGGCGTGATCAAACGAAGAGGTTGGTATTTAAAGACCAGCGCTTCAAATTCAGCAATTCAAACAAACATAGGCTGAGCCAAGGCTCAGCGCAACATGGAGCGGTTAAAAAATGATGGCATACAGTATTGATCAAGCGTCGGACACAGTCGCGTTTTTAAGGGTGGGTTCGAAGTCAGGGCCAAGTCGGTCTTCTGAGGCTGGTTTTTCTTTGGTTGAGGTTTCGATTGTGACAGCCTTGATGGTCATCTTGGCCATTATTGGAGTGCCGGCGTTACAAGGCTATGTTATTGAGAATAAAGTACCAAAAGTCGCCGCTGACATGCAGCGGTTTGTGTCGCGAATGAAGGTGGCCGCTTTGGGTGGCGGTCTTGCGCCTTATGCCAGTGTTGATCAGCGTGCCTTAATCAATGGCATGCGCAGCGCCGCAGTGGTGACCGTTCAAGGCGAGGGTCAAAAAGCCGATGTGGCCCATGGGCTAGGCGGCCAAGGGCGAGGCGAGAACGGTACCATCACCATATTGCCTGATTCGGTGCCTGGCATGTCAGTGGGGTCGGCTTTTCGTTTGACGCTGTCCCATGTCAATCACGCGGCCTGCCCGATGCTTGTCACGGCCATGCAACGCATGGCCAGCGTCATCACGGTGGCCGGACATGGTGCCAGTGTGCCAGTCAAAAACGATTTTCTGGCCCCCGTTTTGAGTTACCAACCCGTATTGGCCGATGCGCAGTGTGCCCAGGGTGACAATAACCAGTTTGTGTTTGTGTTTCAGTGAGCCGGCGTGCGCGCACACAAGCTGGCCAGGCTCTTTTGGAGTGGTTGCTGGTTGCCACATTGGCGCTTTTGATGGTGATCTGGGGCAGTGGCAAATGGGTCGAACGTGCCGAGCAAGTGGCCATTGAGGGCATGGGGCAATGGCTGTTGACTTTATCGCAGGCCATGCAAACAGCCTTGGATACGCGCCCTGAGGTTGGTCCCATCCCGGCTTTGCTGGTCCAACAACCACCGGCCACGCCAGCCCAATGGCAACAGGCACTCAAACAGGCGGGGTTTCTTTTGATGGCCTTCCCTGAGACGGCGCCCTTGCCGTTTCAAATACGGGTCGAACGGGTGCCAACAGGACCTTGTCATGAGTCAAGCTGCCCACAAGCCTGGTTACTGTTGGCTTTGCCGCCTGAGCAGTGGGATGCCAAGCGGCGGGCCGCCGCAGCACCAGACTTGATGGTGGCATTGGCTGGTAAAGGTTTGGTGGTGAGTGCTTTGAATCCGAGCCGCTTACAAGGGGCGTCGCTGGCGCTAGATGCGACGTGGCCCGAAGGCACGGTTGGCGTGTTGGCGTGGCGCAGTGACGTTTTGCCACCATTTGTGCGGCTTTTTGAAACTCGGCCGGTTCATCTGGCGGGTGGTCTCGAGGTGTCGGGTCGTGTCACTGTTTCTGAAGGCCTTTTGCTGGGTGCTCGGGCTAGGGTGTCTGGGACTTGCGCACCCAACGGGTTGTTGATGCGAGCGCCAGACGATGAATTATTGATGTGCCGATCTGGGCAATGGCAGCCCACTCAGGTTAGGCGTGATGTTTGGCAAGCTTGCTTGCCGCACCCCCCCGAGCACCCATTTTTTTCAATGGTTGCTGATAAGTTAGTACCGTTGTCAGTTTGGCCCGCGCCACCCGAGCCAGGTTGTCGGTGCACTTCGGGCTACATCCCTCGGTGGGTGGGAATGAACACCCCGTCGGTTGCTGGTATTAGTGTGACTGAGGGATTTCTCTGCGAGAAAAGCTAGGCTCTATAATCACGCCATCCCTTTATTCCTAGCGATGCCAACATGAAAGTTTCAGAGATCCGCCAGAAGTTCTTGCAGTTTTTTGAATCGAAGGGGCACACCATCGTGCCCTCATCGTCTTTGGTGCCCGGTAACGACCCGACTTTATTATTCACCAACTCGGGCATGGTGCAGTTCAAGGATGTTTTTACCGGGCAAGAATCTCGGGCTTACAAGCGGGCTACGAGCTCGCAGCGTTGCGTTCGTGCTGGGGGTAAACACAACGACTTAGAGAACGTGGGCTACACCGCTCGTCACCACACTTTCTTCGAAATGCTGGGTAACTTCAGCTTCGGGGACTACTTTAAGCGCGACGCGATTCAATATGCGTGGGAGCTTTTGACCCAGGTCTATCAGTTACCCAAGGACAAGCTGTGGGTCACGGTTTATCACGAAGATGATGAGGCTTATGGCATCTGGCGCGACGATATTGGGGTGCCAGTCGAGCGCATTATTCGTATCGGTGACAACAAGGGTGCACGCTACGCCTCGGACAATTTCTGGCAGATGGCCGATACCGGACCTTGTGGCCCATGCACGGAGATTTTTTTTGATCATGGCGCTGACGTTTGGGGTGGGCCGCCAGGCTCTCCTGAAGAGGACGGTGACCGTTACATCGAGATTTGGAATTTGGTTTTCATGCAGTTCGAGCGCGACAGCAGTGGCGTGATGCATCCACTGCCCAAGCCTTGTGTGGATACCGGTATGGGACTCGAGCGGATTGCAGCCGTTTTACAGCACGTTCATTCAAATTATGAAATCGACTTGTTTGTGGCTCTTATCAAGGCAGCTGCTCGCGAAACAGGTTGTCAAGATTTGAGCAATAACTCGCTAAAAGTGATTGCTGACCACATTCGTGCTTGCGCGTTTTTGGTGGTTGATGGTGTTATCCCGAGTAACGAGGGGCGTGGTTATGTGCTTCGTCGCATTATTCGTCGAGCGTTACGACATGGCTATAAGCTCGGTCAATCAAAGCCGTTTTTCCATCGATTGGTTGACGATTTGGTTGCTCAGATGGGGCAAGCTTTTCCCGAGCTTCAAGCCAAGGCTGAGCGGGTAACCAAGGTTCTTGAGCAAGAGGAGTGGCGTTTTGGCGAGACCCTAGAAAATGGCATGCGAATTCTTGACTCTGCGCTCAGTGACTTGTCTGAGGGTGACCGTTTGGATGGCCAAACGCTATTTATGCTCTACGACACCTACGGTTTCCCTGTTGATTTAACAGCCGACATCTGCCGTGAACGCCAGGTTGAGGTTGATCTGGCAGGCTTTGAGCAGGCAATGGGTCGCCAACGCGATCAAGCGCGAGCCGCTGGCCGCTTTAAGGCCACTGAGGGTTTGTCTTATAACGGCGATGAAACGGTTTTCTGTGGTTATGAGGAGTTGAGCGTTCCTGCAAAAGTCACGGCCCTGTATCGAGAGGGCTCGCCTGTGGCGCAAATCACTGCAGGCCAGCAGGCCATTGTGGTGTTGGATCAAACGCCTTTTTATGCTGAGTCAGGCGGGCAGGTGGGTGATGCTGGGCTGATTCAAGCCGAACGTGCCGGTACGGTGACTACATTTCAGGTCAACGACACTCAAAAGGTTCAGGCTGGGGTTTTTGGGCATCACGGCGAGTTGCGCCAGGGTCAATTGACAGTCGGCGACACGGTAGAGGCTCGGGTTGACCAAGCGCAACGTGGTAAGACCATTCGCAATCACTCTGCGACACACATCATGCACAAGGCCTTGCGAGACGTGCTGGGCGGGCATGTGCAGCAGCGTGGTTCATTGGTTGATGCACAAAAGACTCGGTTTGACTTCTCTCATGACGCGGCAATGACGCCAGACCAAATCACCGAAGTTGAGAAGCGCGTGAACCAAGAAATTCTTGCCAATGCCACCACTCAAGCGCAAGTGATGGGTTTTGAAGATGCGATCAAGCACGGTGCCATGGCTTTGTTCGGTGAGAAGTACGGTGATGAAGTGCGTGTGCTCGATATTGGTACGTCTAAGGAATTGTGCGGCGGCACACACGTGACCCGCACCGGTGATATTGGGTTGTTCAAAATCATCGCTGAGTCGGGCGTGGCCGCTGGTGTCAGAAGGGTGGAAGCCATCACGGGCGACAACGCCCTGCACTGGGCGCAACAACTGAATGCCACAGCAGCGCAAATTGCGGCCTTGGTGAAATCAACAGTCGGTGGGGCCGCAGAGCGCGTCGCGCAGCTACAAGAGCAACTTAAAGAGGCTGAGCGCGAACTCGAGCAAGTGAAAGCAAAACTAAATGCAGGCGCCGGTGCCGCCTTGGCTGATCAAGTGGTTCAGACGTCCAAAGGTGTGCGCTTGCTGGTTAAGCAAGTCGATGGCGTAGACCCTAAAGCGTTGCGTACCATGGTTGACCAGCTGAAAGATAAGCTTTCCAGTGGGGTAGTCGTGCTTGCCACCGCTGCTGATGGAAAAATAAGCCTCGTTGCCGGGGTGACTGGTGACTTAACCTCGACTGTAAAGGCCGGTGATATTGTCGCCCATGTGGCCGCTCTGATCGGAGGCAAAGGGGGCGGGCGCGCGGACATGGCCATGGGTGGTGGCACTGATGTTGCCGCCTTGGCGGGTGCTTTGGCAGGTTTGTCTCAATGGGTTGATGCAAAGGTGGCGCCGTGACAGGCGTTGGTGCCCCAGATTCGCCGAGCATCCCTTTTGACGGGACGGTGGCATTGGTGGTGGATGCCCAAGGTTTGGTGTGTCCACTGCCGATTCTGAAAGCCAAGAAAGCACTCTCGACATTGCAGCCGGGTGAGGTATTGGAGGTTATTACCACCGACCGCAACGCTGTTAAGGATTTCCAGGCGTTTTGTCGCCAAACGGGCAATGGGTTGTTGTCACAACAGCAATCTGAAGGCGTTGCCCATCATTTCTTGAAGCGGCGCGACTGATCCATGTTAGAATTTCCGGCTTGGTTCTGATTCCTTACCCCTTTTTTAAAAGAGATTACCTATGGTGGTGATTCGCATGGCACGCGGCGGCTCTAAAAAGCGCCCTTTTTACAGCCTAGTTGCAACAGATTCCCGCGACCGTCGTGACGGCCGTTTCATTGAGCGCGTGGGTTTTTATAACCCTGTGGCCAACGCTAACGAAGAGAAGCTTCGCATTGCCGTTGATCGCGTTGAGCACTGGAAGAGCGTTGGCGCACAGCTGTCGCCTGCCGTGGCTCGTTTGGTCAAAGACTACGCTGCCAAAGTCGCTGCCGCCTGATATCAAGTCAGTGCAGTGCCTTGTCGCGCCGACCTTGCGTTTGTGTAAACACCCGAGGGTATCGGCATGACTACCCCACCTAAAGACTTGATTGCGCTCGGCCGGATTGTTGGTGGCCATGGCGTCAGGGGTTGGGTTAAGGTGCAACCCTTTTCTTCAGACTCGGATGTCTTGGCACTTGCCAAGCAGTGGTGGATCGGTCGGCCGGCTGGACCACTTTCTGGTGCGTCCGTTGCCGATACGCCGTGGGTGATTGAGATCATTTGGGCCCGTCCTCACGGCTCGACGCATCTTGCGAGTGTCAAAGGCGTGACAGACCGTACGGCAGCCGATCAACTCAAAGGCCACACGGTTTTTGTGGCACGCCAATCCTTTCCGGCGCTAGCGGTCGACGAATACTATTGGGTTGACCTTATCGGCTGCAAGGTAACGACCGATGAGTCTGGCCAAACTCAAACGCTGGGTGTCGTTCATGAAATCCTCGACAATCCTGCACACCCCATCTTGTCGGTTAGGCAGCAGCGTCTCGATGCATCGAGCAACCGCATGGTGGATCGCTTGGACGCGAAAGAACGTCCCATATTTTCCTTGATCCCATTTGTTGCGGCCCATATTGACGCTGTCGACTTGGCTCAAAAGACAATCACGACCCATTGGCCCACGGACTTTTAATGGGCTTGGGTTGATACCCTAAAAACCAGCTTAGTCGTTAATTAGGAATTGGCCATGCGAATCGATGTCCTGACCTTGTTTGCTGACGGCTTCCATTTCCTGACCGAATCAGGTATTACCGGGCGCGCCCACGGGCTCGGACTGTGGTCGCTTAAAGCATGGAATCCTCGCGATTTTGTGACTGATCCTCATCGAACTGTGGATGACCGTCCCTATGGCGGTGGGCCAGGCATGGTGATGATGGCTGAACCGCTGGCGCTTGCCTTGAAAGCCGCGCGTGTGGATCGAGACGCGTTGGCCCCCGTGATTCTTTTGGCGCCCGGGGGAAAACGGTTTGATCAGTCGATGGCGGCAAGCCTTGCTCAAAGCGCAGGGGCCATCTTTGTTTGTGGTCGCTATGAGGGAGTGGATCAGCGGTTTATAGACCAGCATGTCGATGAACAATGGTCGCTTGGTGATTTTGTGGTGTCTGGCGGCGAACTGGCTTTGTTACCCATGCTCGATGCGGCGGTGCGTTTGTTACCAGGCGCCATGAACCAGCAAGCGTCGCACGATCAAGACTCGTTTCAACCGAGTTTAAGTGGTTTGCTGGATAGCCCCCATTTCACTCGCCCTGAGGTGCTCGATGGTGTGGCCATTCCTGACGTTTTAAAGTCAGGTCATCATCTTCGTATTGCCCAATGGCGGCGAGAGCAATCGTTGGCTCAAACGCTTGCTTGTCGCCCAGACTTGATTGCACAAGCCCGCGCCGCTGGTCAATTGAGTGCGGCTGATGAGCGGTTTCTTTTGAGTCTCAAATCGCCATAAGCCAGGAGTTAATGGCGATTTGAGGTTGTCTCTTTAAGCGAGCCGCTGGCGTTGGGATTGAACCTTGGCCAAGGTCTCTGAGTTTTGAGCGGCACGCTCTTTTTCTTGTGCGACAACGGCCGCTGGCGCCCTTGCCACAAACGACTCGTTGGCTAACTTGTCTTCAGCTTTCTTGATCTCAGCCATCAAACGCAAAATCTCTTTGTCTAGGCGGGCGCGTTCTGCGACCACATCGATCTCGACTTTGAGCATCAAACGGGTGTTACCAACGACCTGGACGGGCGCACCATCGTCTTCGGGTAGCGCGTCAACCACCGAGACTTCACTGAGCTTGGCTAGGGCTGCCAAATAGGGCGCTTGGGCACTTAGGCGTTCTCGATCGCCTTGCGCAAACAGCGGCACTCGTGCTGACGGTGATAGCTGCATTTCGCTTCTCAGTGCACGCACCGCTTCAACACTGGCTTTAAGTTCAGCGAAGTCTGTTTCAGCGGCCTGGTCCACTTGACTGGGCACTGGTACCGGATAGGGCTGAACGCAAACGCTGGTTTGAGTATCAGGGGCTCTGGTGGCAGCCACCAGAGAGACCTTTTGCCACAACTCTTCAGTGATGAAAGGCGTGATTGGGTGTAAGAGCCTTAATATTTCGTCAAGCACACTGATGAGGGTTGATCGGCAAGAGGCCTGCGTGATTTCATCACTGGATTGCAGCTGAACTTTCGACAACTCAAGGTACCAATCGCAGTACTCATCCCATACAAAGTGGTAGAGCGCATTGGCAATGTTGTCAAACCGGTAATCATCAAAACCCTTTTGCACTTCGATTTTGACGGCCTGCAGGCGGCTTAGGATCCAACGCTCGGGCAAACCTTTGGGTGCGATATTGGTACTGATTGGGCCACTGGCTTCGGTGTTCATCAACACAAAGCGAGAGGCGTTCCAAAGTTTGTTGCAGAAGTTGCGATAGCCTTCGCAACGCTTGAGGTCAAAGTTGATGTTTCGTCCGAGCGAGGCGTAAGCGGCCATGGTGAAGCGCAACGCATCGGTTCCAAATGACGGAATGCCGTCAGGAAAGTGTTTGCGGGTTGCTTTTTCAATGGCAGTGGCCTGCTTCGGGTTCATTAACCCGTAGGTGCGTTTTTTGGTCAAGCTTTCAAGGTCAATGCCATCAATGAGGTCAACGGGGTCAAGCGTGTTGCCCTTGGATTTGCTCATTTTTTGGCCTTCGGCATCGCGAATCAAGCCATGGACGTAGACATGATGAAACGGTACTTTGCCGGTGAGGTGCGTGGTCATCATGACCATCCGGGCGACCCAGAAAAAGATAATGTCAAAACCCGTGACCAAAACGCTTGAGGGTAAGTATTTGTTCAGATCAGGCGTTTGTTCAGGCCAGCCAAACGTTGTGAAGGGCACCAATGCCGATGAAAACCAGGTGTCTAAGACATCTGGGTCACGTCTCAATGCACCTTTGTAACCAGCGGCTTGCGCGCGCTCTCGAGCGGCTGATTCGTCACGCGCCACAAACACTTCACCGTTCTCGCCATACCAAGCGGGGATCTGGTGGCCCCACCACAACTGACGAGAGATGCACCAGTCCTGGATGTTTTCTAGCCACTGGTTGTAAGTCGTGGTCCAGTTTGAAGGGAAAAACTGTACTTGCCCATTTTTGACGACATCAAGGGCAACCTCGGTGATGCTGCGCCCGGGGTGGAGTGTGCCGTGTGGCGCGGGTTTGCTCATGGCGACAAACCACTGGTCAGTCAGTAACGGTTCAAGAACCACGCCAGTTCTGTCCCCTCGGGGTTGCATCATGGTGTGGGGGTCAACTTTAACCAAAAACCCCTCTTTTTTTAAAGTTTCC
>Ga0075467_10001704_pt1 | contig 18009 bp, 17 predicted proteins | sample DEB08_DNA_9_FD_75067 | JGI IMG/M metagenome (GOLD analysis project Ga0075467, IMG submission 75067) | Aqueous microbial communities from the Delaware River and Bay under freshwater to marine salinity gradient to study organic matter... | ecosystem: Environmental > Aquatic > Marine > Coastal ... | reverse complement strand
TATCTATTTGTGCTTGAACAGATAGCGTTAGGAACATAAAAAAAAGAAATAATATATAAGGTTTCATTAAGCTTATCTAAATAATTTAATTTTTTTCATAGTCGTATTATTCTTCAAAGATATTTCTTTCGGAGAAATACAACCATGTTAAACACATTATTTAATATGTGTTGAGCAATAACCGTTCCTAAAACATACTATCTATAAAGTTTTCTACTCCACTACTGCTCTAGACTGTTAAAATTTGTTAATTTATTACTTTGTTATACATAGTACTGTAACAAAATTAATTTTTACTCGTCTATCTAGTATAATCAAATAAAAACAATAAATAATTATTCATCAATCAAAATCAAAAATTATGAGAACTTTAAACAACAATCAATTAACTGGAACATTAAACGGAACTAAAAGCAACCAATGGAACACTAAAAGACGTTACAGATAAGTAATGACTTTTAAACCCCAAATCTTTCATCAATCAATTTAAATCAATCAAAATGAAATCAATCATCAAAATATCAAGACATTTAAATAACATTACTCAAGAGAATTTATTTACTAATAAACGTATTATAGATTTTAATACTTCCAATACGGGTCTGTGGAAAGGCACAAAGCGATATGCGCATTAATCAAAAGCCTTACGGTATGGTATTGTTTTTGAAAATACCGTATTCGATACATACTCGTTTTCTGCCCCATTGTTTTGCGGCTTTTACATCAACTCCCATATAAATATCAATTCGAGATTTCCATCTATAATGCATTTTGTCTTTAACGACATAAACCCCTTCTAGACCTTCAATTTTGACAGGGGTATTATGTTTTAATCCTAGACTCAACAAATCTCTAGAAACCGCAATATATTTTAAACCAGGTTTTAAACTATCACCAAAAGCAGTTATATGTGGATTGGAATTGGTTTGGTAAGCTAAGGAATTATAAGCAGTAGCAGTTACATTCAGCGAATCCCAAATATATTTATTTTCAAATGTTTCTTCTGCTTTTTTACAACTAAAAAGTAGCAAAACACAAAGGCATACAAGAATTCTCAAAACATATAGTTTTATATTTTCTTAAAGATAAGTAATAAAATTACACCTAATTATTAATTGAAATTATTGTAAAATTAAATGATGATTCTTTCATTATATTCAAATCAAAAAAAACAAACATAGCATAAGTAATGATTTCTTTTTTAAATGAATTAGAAACCAAAAAGATGATTTATCACTGTGTTTTAAATTAGGAAACGGTATTAGTACTCTAAAAGTGCTTTTAATTCGGTTTCAAACCTATTTTTAGGAAGATACTGTTGTTCTAATTGGGTCGCAAAAGGAATTGGTGTTTCTATGCTTGCAACACGCTTTACTGGAGCATCTAAATATTTAAAACAGTGTTCCATGATTCCAGCTGAGATATCACTAGAAATACTACCAAATAGAGAATCTTCTTGAAGTATAATAGCTTTTCCTGTTTTTTTAACTGACTCATAAATTGTTTCTACATCTAATGGTTGAAGCGTTCTCAAATCAATCATATCTGCTGAGACATTAGGATTATTATCTAAAGTTTCTAAAGCCCAATGAACGGCGCCGCCATAGGAGACAATAGTTATATCATTACCAGTTCTTAAAAGTGAAGCTTTCCCGAATGGCAATGTGTAATAATCGACCGGAACTTTTTGACGCATACTTCTATATAAGCCTTTGTGCTCAAAAAATAATACTGGATTTGGATCATTAATTGCCGTGTTTAATAAGCCTTTCGCATCATATGGAAATGCTGGATAAACTACTTTTAAACCTGGAGTTTTAGTAAACCAAGCTTCATTAGTTTGCGAATGAAACGGACCTGCAGATAAACCACCGCCGCAAGGCATTCTTATAACAACATCTGCGTTTTGATTCCATCTATAATAGGACTTAGCCAAATAATTTACAACAGGATTAAAACCAGAACTCACAAAATCTGCGAATTGCATTTCAACAACACTTTTTATACCCGCAATAGATAATCCCATGGCCGCTTCAACAATAGCAGATTCACAAATAGGTGTGTTTCGTACTCGACCTTTTCCAAATTGTTCTACAAAACCTTCAGTAATTTTAAAAGCACCTCCATATTCAGCTATATCTTGTCCCATAATGACCAAATCACTATGTTTCTCCATACTCTGTTTTAAACTATTTGAAATTGCATCTATAAAACGAACTTCTTCTAAATTTGAATTATTTATAACTTCTTGATATTTATGTTTTTGATAAACATCATTTAACTCTACTATTTTATTAGCAATAATATCTTCTTCATTGAAAGCAACTTCTAAATGTTCATTAATTTCGTGTACAATTGATCCTTTAAATGAGACTTCATATTCTTCAGTCAGAATATTATTCTCCTTTAAAAATGCCTGAAAATTCACTAAAGGGTCTTTAGTACCCCAAGTATCCATGAGTTCTTGTGGAACATATTTAGTACCACTGGCCTCTTCATGCCCTCGCATTCTAAACGTTTTAAATTCCAATAAAACGGGCCTAGGGTTTTTTCGAATATCTTCAACTAACTGGCTAACCTTAGTATACACTTCTATAATATTATTTCCATCTATAATATGAGATTCCATACCATAGCCCAAACCTTTATCTACAATATCTTTACAGTTATATTGCTCATTTGTAGGTGTTGATAAACCGTAACCATTATTTTCAACACAAAACAAAACGGGTAGTTTCCATACTGATGCTACATTTAAAGCTTCATGAAAATCACCTTCACTTGTCGCACCTTCACCTGTAAATACTGCAGTAACTTGGTTTGTGTTTTTTAATTTAGACGCCAAAGCTATACCATCAGCAACCCCTAACTGAGGGCCCAAATGCGAAATCATGCCAACAATTTTATATTGCTGTGTTCCAAAATGAAATGATCTATCTCTACCTTTAGTAAATCCCGATGCTTTTCCTTGCCATTGTCCAAATAATCTATACAAAGGGACATGTCTGGTTGTAAAAACACCTAAATTTCTGTGCATTGGCAAGATGTATTCATCATCATTCATAGCCATGGTAACGCCAACAGATATAGCCTCTTGACCAATACCAGAGAACCATTTACTTATTTTACCTTGTCGTAATAAAATAAGCATCTTCTCCTCTATCAATCTTGGCTTCAGCATATTTCTATATAATAATAGAAGTGTTTCTGATTCTAATCCTTCACTAGTGTAATCTATCTTAGATGAAGTTTTTGTTACTTTCATAAAAAAATGCTTATTTCATTATCAAATATAATATAATTAGTATTTATTAATAGAAAAAATTGCACATAACTCAGTATAACAAACTTTGAATGTTTTTGTACATTTGTTTTGTACATATTTTTAAAATCAAACCTTATGAATACCATACCAAGTGTTAATTTGAAAGACTTTCTTTCTGATGATCCTATAAGAAAACAAAATTTTGTAAATGCGATTGGACAAGCGTATGAAGAGATTGGTTTTGTGGCACTTAAAGGTCATTTTCTAGATGATACTTTAGTTAATAATTTATACAAAGAAGTTAAAAACTTTTTTTGTTTGCCAACAGAAACAAAACGGAAGTATGAAATTCCTGGAATTGGAGGACAAAGAGGTTATGTATCTTTTGGAAAAGAGAGTGCAAAAGGAAAAAAAGAAGGCGATTTAAAAGAGTTTTGGCATTTTGGACAATATGTTCAAGATAATGATAAACTTAAAGCAGAATATCCTGATAACGTCAATGTAAAAGAACTTTCAGAATTTAATAAAACTGGAAAAGAAACCTATAAGATGCTTGAAAAAACTGCTAAGTATGTATTACGTGCTTTGGCTTTGCATTTAGGTTTAGAAGAAACCTATTTTGATGAATATATTCATAATGGAAACTCCATTTTAAGACCTATACACTACCCTCCTATTACCCAAGAACCCAAAGAAGCTGTTAGAGCTGCAGCACATGGTGATATTAACTTAATCACTCTTTTAATGGGCGCTCAAGGAAGAGGATTACAGGTAAAAAATCATAAGGATGAATGGATTGATGCTATTGCTGAAGCTGATGAGTTAATGATTAATGTTGGCGATATGCTTTCTAGACATACCAATAATAAACTAAAATCGACAATACACCGAGTAATTAATCCCCCTAAAGAACTTTGGGGAACGTCGCGTTACTCCATACCGTTTTTTATGCATCCTATAAGTGATATGAAATTAGATGTTTTAGAAGGTTGTATTGATGAAAACAATCCAAAAGCCTTTGAGGATATTACTGCAGGTGATTTTTTAAATGAACGCTTAATAGAATTGGGGTTAAAAAAATAGTACGCAGTTTCAATAATATGAAGCAGTTTATACTATCAACCGAAGACTACCTAAGGGATACTTAAAACAATGGATTTACAAGACCAACTTAAAAATTTATTTCCAGATTATGTTGAAGAAGAAATTACTTCTGACACTAATGAATCATCTGGGATTTGGATGCAAGACGATCCTATTATTTGTAAATATGAAAAGCGTAAAGGAAAGCCTATAACTATTCTTGAAGGGTATACCGGGGCAACAGAAGACTTTAAAATATTAGCAAAAGAAATTAAAACAAAACTTAGTGTTGGCGGTAGTTTCAAGGATGATAAAATTATTATTCAAGGTGATTATCGTGATAAAATAATGCAAATGCTAAAAGACAAAGGGTTTAATGTAAAACGCGTAGGTGGATAGATTTATGAGTAAACAACAACTGCATATTACTAACGGAAGTCATTTGACTAACGTACTTAATGAATTAGATATTCAAGGTGTAAAATTGACTTGGCAAGAATTATTATGTGAAGGTCCTACAACAGAAAAAGTTGGTTCTGAATTATTTTTAGAAACTAGAAAATCCTTTTTTACTCAATTTTATAATATTGATCTAGATCTTGAATTAATTAAAAGTGAATTAGATAAATTCAATGATTCTGAAAACTATTCTGAAATTATACTTTGGTTTGAATATGATTTATTTTGCCATATTAATATGATTGCGATAATAAGCCTTATTCAACAGAAAAAAATGAACCTTCCTATACATTTGGTATGTAGTGGAAGAATTGAAGGCAGCAAAAACCTGATGGGTTTATCTGAATTATCACCTGAACAATTATTAAATCACTACAAAAATAAGGTGTTGCTGAATAAAGATGATATAGATATAGCCACAACAGTATGGGGTATTTACTGTGGTGTAGATCACAATTTATTAAAGCCTTTTATAGTTAAGCCCTCTTCATTTAAATATTTAAGTAATTGTTTAAAAGCACATTTAGAGCGTTTTCCTGATTCAGTTGATGGATTAAGTATACTGGAAAGAAACATTCTTCAAATCATTGTAAAACAATCTATTACTTCAAAACATCATTTATTGGGTTATGCCCTCAATTATCAAGGTTTTTATGGCTACGGAGACCTTCAATTGGAAAGAATTATTAATCAATTAAGTATTTTCTATTCTGTTACTGAAGGTAAAATTGAATTAAATAGAAAGGGACATGAAGCCCTTCTAGGGCAACGTAATTTTGCGCTAGAAATTGATAATGATATGATGTATGGTGGAGTAAAAAAAATAGCATTTCAATTTAATAAATCTAAAAACAAACTTGTAAAATCTATATTAAATGTCAATTAAAGAATCTGAACTTATTTTAAATCCAGATGGTAGCATCTATCATTTAAATTTAAAACCCGAAAATATTTCAAATACAATCATTTTGGTAGGTGATCAAGATCGTGTTGAAAAGGTAACATCACATTTCGACTCTATTGAATTTGAAACACAAAAGCGGGAATTTAAAACCCAAACAGGTCTTTATAAGGGCAAGCGTATTACTGTAATTTCCACAGGCATAGGACCTGATAATATTGACATTGTACTAAATGAGTTAGACGCTCTTGTAAATATTGATTTTAAAACAAGGCAAATAAAAGACAAACTCATAAGTCTGGATATTATAAGAATTGGTACTTCTGGCGCTTTACAAGACCATATTCCAGTAGATTCCTTTATAGTAAGCACTCATGGTCTTGACATTAATGGAATGCTACATTCTTATAAAATTGATGCCATTAGAAATACTGATATTGAAGAAGCCTTTGTTCAACAAACCAATTGGCACCCCAACAAAGCATACCCAATAGTAATAAAAGGTAGTCTTAAATTAGAAAAGACATTTGAAAGCGACAAGGTGCATAAAGGTTTAACAGCAACTGCTGGAGGCTTTTATGGGCCACAAGGTCGAGTACTCAGACTAGCTATTCAAGATGAAGAATTAAATTCTAAATTGGATAATTTTAACTTCAACGGTGTCAAAATTGCAAATTTTGAGATGGAAACTTCAGCTATTTTTGGTTTAGCAAAATTAATGGGCCATGAAGCTATTTCCTTAAATGCCGTTATAGCCAATAGGGTTTTAGGTACTTTTAGTAAAAATCCAGGTACAGTTATTAAAAATTTAATTATTTACACGCTAAACAAAATTACATAATAAACCGATTGATTTAATGAAGCAAGTAAACATTGGCGGTGTGCCAGAACATTTCAATTTAGCCTGGTACTTAACATTAAAAAATGGCGAATATAAAGAAGAAAACATCAATTTACGCTGGCATGATTATTACGGGGGCACAGGCGCTATGTGCAAGGCACTGCGCAATGGGGATATTGATATTGCTGTTATTTTAACTGAAGGCATCATAAAGGATATTATAGATGGAAACCCAAGTAAAATAGTTCAAACCTTTGTGCAAACACCACTTGTTTGGGGTGTTCATGTAGCAAATAACTCAAATTATAAAACAGTTGAAGATTTAAAAGGCACAAAAGCTGCTATTAGCCGATATGGTTCTGGATCTCACCTAATGGCATATATAAATGCGGAAAATAACGATTGGAATTTAGAAAAAGATTTAAATTTTGAAGTCATAAAAAATTTGGATGGCGCTGTTGAAGGCTTAACAGAAGGTACTGCGGATTATTTTTTATGGGAAAAATATACCACGAAGCCTTTAGTGGACAATGGGACATTTAGACGTATTGATAACTGCCCTTCTCCTTGGCCTTGTTTTGTTATCGCAGTAAGAGAAGATTTTATAAATAATAATAAAGCAGAATTAAAAAACATTTTAAATATTATCAATAATACGACTTCAGATTTTAAAGATATACCGAGTATTGATAAATCAATCGCAAATCGCTACGAACAGAAGCTTGAAGATGTGAAAGAATGGTTGAATATTACAGAGTGGTCTCAAGAATTAATTGATAAAAAAACCGTTATGAATGTTCAAAAGGAATTATTTGCTTTGAACATTATCCCTGAGATTGTTGATTATAATAAATTAACACAGAAGCTCTAGTCATTTTGCTTTTCGCGAAATGTTAATAATTTATCAAAATAAATTGGAGCAGTATCGCAATTCCCTATTTTTGAAACTTAAATAAATAAAAAAAATGAAAAAACTACTTTTTATTGCTTTTGCAATAGCATTAATTGGATGTAAAACAGAAGCAAAGCCTGATTATGCCATTATTTCTGGCAAAATAACCAATAAGCAAGCTGGAGATTTAACTATTAACAGCGAGGATAGAACATTTAAAGAAACACTTGTTGTAGCTGCAGATGGAACCTTTACCGATACGCTAAGCACAGATATCAGTTCATATATACTTTATGATGGAACAAACCCTATATTCCTAAATATTGAACCTGGTAATAATTTAAATATTACTTATGATGCTAGTGATTTTGATAACACTATATCGATATCTGGAGTTGGTTCTGAAATCAATAATTATCTGGTTGCTAAAAGAAAAGCAGAAAAAGAGCTCTCTAAAAAGAACCAAGAAATATACTCATTAGAAGAAGATACGTATTTAAAACGAATGATGGCGTTTAAAAATTCTCAAGAAGAATTATTAAATAATTCTGAAGGTTTACCTACTGAATTTGTTGCTAAAGAGAAAAAGAACTTGCACTATGCCTATCTAAGCAAATTAAATGAATTTGAAAGAGCGCATAAATATTTCACTAAGAATGAAGATTTTAAAGTTTCCGATGACTTTTTAAAAGATGTTAAGAGTATAGATTATTCTAATGTTGAAGACTTTGAGTTTTCTAGTAATTACAAAGGTTTAGTATCGGATCATTATGGTGATAAGGCAAATAAATTGAGTAAAAAAGATTCTATCGCTTATGATATGGCTTTCCTAAAAACAGCAAGTGCTATTGAAAATGAAACTATTAAAAATTCATTGTTATTTGATTATGCAAATTACAACATGTCTTATTCTAAAGATATTGATGGTTTTTACAATATTTTCACTAAAATCTCTACAAACAAGAAAAACAACGCCATAATTACTGAAAAGTATGATAATTTAATGGGGTTAACCAAAGGTAGACCCTCTCCTAAATTTGTTGGTTATGAAAATTATGCTGGAGGCAAAACATCTCTTGATGATTTAAAAGGAAAGTATGTTTATGTTGATGTTTGGGCAACTTGGTGTGGACCATGTAAACGAGAAATTCCATTTTTAAAAGAAGTAGAAGAAAAGTATCACGGAAAAAACATTGAATTTGTAAGTATTTCAATTGACAAAGCTAGCGATCATGAAAAATGGAAAGCCATGGTAAATGAAAAGGAACTAGGCGGTGTTCAATTATTTGCAGATAATGACTGGAATTCTGCTTTTGTAAAAGATTATCAAATTCAAGGCATTCCAAGATTCCTATTAATTGATGCTGAAGGTAATATTGTGGATTCAAACGCACCGAGACCTTCAAGCTTAGAGCTTATTGAGTTATTTACTGAATTAAGTATTTAATAAAAAATATTTTTCAACTTTAAAAAAGCCGCTAATTGCGGCTTTTTTGTTTTATTCATTTTGCGGTTTTTATTCAGCATCTTTTTCTTCTTCAAGCTGTGGTTCTTCAGGTTGCTTAAATATATCTATATAAGCTTCACCTAAATAATCAATAACATGACTGGCAATTAAACTTTGATAACCGTAATCTTCAACAGCTATATCTGCAGATTTTCCATGTAAATAAACACCAAAGATAGCGGCCACTAAAGGATTATAGCCTTGTGAAATCAAACCTGTAATAATACCCGTTAATACATCTCCACTTCCAGCCGTAGAAAGCCCTGGGTTTCCTGTAGTATTTACATAAAGTTTGTCTTCAAAAACAGTAATGGTATTAGCGCCTTTAATAACTACTATGACTTTGTGTTTCTTTGAAAAAGCTTTTATTTTTTTCAATTTATCAAAATCATTTTTCCAAGCGCCTATTAAACGTTCTAACTCTTTTGGATGTGGGGTTAAAACAGTTTGTTCTGGCAATAATTTCAATAAAGTTTTCTTTTTGGAAAGTAAATTTATACCGTCAGCATCTATTACTAATGGTGCTTTATTTGTTTTTAAAAAGGTTCCAAAAGCACTGGCAGTTTTTGTATCGGTCCCTACTCCTATTCCAAAACCAACTACAGTTGGTTCAATATCAAATTTAATAGACGTGATTTTTTCTTCATCAACATCGGTAATAATCATAGCCTCTGGAAAAGATGCTTGTAATGCATGATATCCACATTTTGGAATATAAGCAGTTACTAATCCGGCACCAGTAGATAAAGCGGCTCTACTCGTTAGAGTAACGGCACCTATTTTTCCATAACTTCCACCAATAATTAGCGCATGACCAAATTGGCCTTTATGCGAATATTTTTCTCTTGGAATATAATTAGGAAGCACTTCGAGCTTACCAATTAATTCAACTTCAGTTTGTGTTGTAAATAAAAATTCTTGATCTAAACCAATATCTAAAACTTCCCATTGCACCGTGTATTTAGCTGTTTCAGGCAAAAAGAAGACTAATTTAGGAGATGCAAAACTTAAAGTAAAACCAGCCCAAACTACCGCATCTTCATCTGTTACAGGTTTATCTACGAACAGTCCAGAAGGAATATCAATAGCCAAAGTAAATGCTTTACTTTCTCTAAAATGCATAAACATCTTTTTTACCCAAACATCTACAGGTCTATTTAATCCAATACCAAAAACGCCATCAACAATAATATCATCTGAATTTATTTCAGGAAAATCTTCAGCACAACTTAAAAGTACTGGCCATTTTTAGTAACGTTTTTAATACGATCATAATTCACCAAAAAATCCTTTGATCGCTTATCACTACAATTAATAATGAATGTATTAACATTATAGCCATGGGTTATTAAATGGCGCGCCAAAACAAGTCCATCACCTCCATTATTACCAATGCCACAAAACACATGAATGGGGATTTGAGCACCTTGCATTCGCTTGTGTATCCAATCAAAAATTTGAGTCCCTGCACGCTCCATTAAATCGGTTGATGCGATGTTTTGTTTTTCAGCGGTTAGCTTATCGCCTTCGTAAATCTGTTCTTTAGAAAATACTTTCATGTATGTGCAATTATAGATTTTTCATTTCTTATTACAATTAGTCGTTTTTTTTAAACGAATAGTCATTGAAGGTAAGAATATTGTAAAAAAAATATTTTAGTTTTTTTATTAGGTTAAATGTAATACTTTTGGAGTGTATTATATAACAATAATGAATCATTTCAGCCAAAACAGACATACTTCAGTTTCTTTTTTATTAAAAGAAACAATGTCTATTTTTGCTACAACTACAAATATCACAACCCTTTGGGGTTACTAGTTATATATATTCCGCAGACTATTTTTGTGATTTCAAAAATCACATCATTTCAAGCATTATTTTTAATTATACAAGACATTAAAACATGAAAGTTTTAAAATTCGGGGGAACTTCGGTAGGTTCTTCTAAAAATATAAATAGCGTCATCAATATTTTAGAAAACTATGGTAAAACTGATACTATAGTATGTGTGGTTTCGGCTGTTGGTGGTATAACAGATAAATTACTTTTGGCCGGTAAACAGGCACAAAGTAAAGACCGTGCATTTGTTGATACTTTTGCAGATATCAAAGAGAAGCATTACACTATCATAAAGGAATTAAATCCTACCAATAATAAAGGTGTTTTAAACTATATTGATGATAGACTAAGCGCATTACATAGTTTGTTGGAGGGTATCTATTTGATTAACGAATTATCTCCTAAGACTTCAGATAAATTAGTGAGTTTTGGTGAAATGTTATCCTCTTTCATCATAGCAGAAACCATGAAAAATAGAGGGCTTTCTGCTGATAGAAAAAATTCGCAAGAATTAGTTATTACAAACTCTAACTTCACAAAGGCGGAAGTTGATTTCACTATTACCAATCAAAATATTCGCGATTATTTTAAATCGGTTAAGCAAAACATAACGATACTCCCCGGATTTGTTTCAAAATCTAAAATAGGAGAAATAACTACGCTTGGTCGCGGTGGTTCAGACTTTACTGCTGCCATTATTGCTGCGGCGTTACATGTTGAGCAATTAGAAATTTGGACAGATGTAAGCGGTATGTTTACTACGAATCCTAAATTAGTAAAACAGGCCTACCCTATTAATAAAATATCCTATCAAGAGGCTATGGAATTATCTCATTTTGGGGCAAAAGTTTTATATCCTCCAACCGTGCAACCTGTATTGAGTTTAGATATACCAATTCATATTAAAAACACATTAGATCCTGATGCTGTCGGTACAATAATTTCAAATGAAGACACGAAGTCTTCGTCTCCTGTAAAAGGTATCAGTAATATTAGCAATATTGCCTTATTAACTTTAGAAGGAACAGGAATGGTAGGTATTCCTGGATTTTCAAAGCGATTATTTGAAACTTTATCTCAAGAAAAGATAAATGTAATCATGATTACCCAAGCCTCCTCAGAACATTCTATTTGTTTAGGTATTGATGAAAAAGATGCTCAGGCAGCAAAAGCAGCTATTGATGTTGTTTTTGAAAATGAAATTGCTTTAGGCAAAATAGAACCTATTATTGTCGAAACCGGATTATCAATTATAGCATTGGTTGGTGATAATATGAAAAACCACCAAGGCATTAGTGGTAAAATGTTTAGTACTTTGGGAAGAAACAATATTAATATCAGAGCTATTGCCCAAGGTGCTTCAGAAAAAAACATAACTGCTGTTATTGATGAGAAAGATGTAAAGAAAGCACTTAACACATTACATGAGCAATTTTTTGAATCAAAAACAAAACAGCTAAATGTATTTATAACTGGTGTTGGAAACGTTGGAGAACGCCTAGTTGAACAAATAAAACAACAAAATAAATATTTGAAAGACCACTTAAAAATAAACATTAGAGTTGTTGGCCTTTCAAATTCGAGAACTATGATATTTAACGAAACTGGTCTTAATCTAAAAGACTGGAAAACGCAATTGACTAAAGGAGAAAAAGCATCTTTACAAGGCTTTTTTGAAAACACTAAAGCTTTGAATTTGCGTAACAGTATTTTTGTTGATGTAACCGCAAATAAAGATATTGCCGATTTGTATGCTCAGTATTTAAGACAAAGTATTGCTATTGTTGCCTGCAATAAAATTGCCTGTTCAAGTGATTATAATAATTACAAAGAATTAAAAAGATTGTCTCTAAAATATAACGCACCTTTCTTATTTGAAACGAATGTTGGTGCTGGATTACCAGTAATTGATACGTTGAGTAATTTGATCGCTTCTGGCGATAAAGTCAACTCCATTCAAGCGGTATTATCCGGGAGTTTAAACTTTGTTTTTAATAATTTTAATGATTCAACTAAGTTTTATGATGTTGTTAAACAAGCTGGCAATGAAGGTTATACAGAACCAGACCCAAGAATTGATTTAAGTGGTGTTGACGTGGCTAGAAAGATTTTAATTTTAGCAAGAGAAAGTGGTTTAGAAATGAATTTGGAAGACATAGATAACACATCATTCTTATCAGAATCTGGATTAAAAAGTGATACAGTTGAGGATTTTTACAATACCTTAATTGCAGATGAAGCACATTATCAAAGTTTATATGCTTCCGCGAAAGCGAACCATTGCCAATTAAAATATGTGGCAAAACTTGATAATGGAAAAGCCAGTGTAAGTTTACAGGAAATTCCTGAAGGTCATCCGTTTTATAATTTAGAAGGCAGTGATAATATTGTTATGTTTTACACACAACGTTACCCAAAACAACCCATGATCATTAAAGGCGCTGGTGCCGGTGCAGATGTTACTGCATCCGGATTGTTTGCTGATATTATTAGAATTGGGAATGATTAATAAATTAGTCACAGTATCCAGTAGCAGTCGGCAGTCACTAAATGCTATAAGTGATTTTTTGTCCGTTCGAACATCGTTGAGAACTATTAAGTATATAAAATGAATGAAATAAAAATATTTTCACCAGCTACTGTGGCAAATGTGTCCTGTGGATTCGATGTTTTAGGCTTTTGCTTGGATAGTGTTGGTGATGACATGGTCATTAGAAAAACCGAAAAAAAAGGGATTTATATCACTAAAATTCAAGGTTTTGATTTGCCATATGAAGCAGAATTAAATGTAGCTGGTGTTGCCGCTTTAGCGATGTATGATGCTATAGATGTTGATTTTGGATTTGAAATTGAAATTTATAAAAATATTAAGCCAGGAAGTGGTATTGGTAGCAGTGCTGCTAGTGCTGTTGGAAGTGTATTTGGCATGAATGAATTATTAGGAAGGCCATTTAACAAAACGCAACTCACTGGATTTGCCATTAAAGGTGAAGCATTAGCTAGTAAATGTGAACATGCAGATAACCTTGCTCCTGCCTTGTTTGGTGGTTTTACTTTAGTAAAAAGTATATCACCTTTGCGAATTTTAGAAATTCCTTCTCCAGATGATTTATATGCGACTATAATTCATCCGCAGATTGAAATAAAAACATCAGAATCACGTGCTATTTTACCAAAAGAAATAGCTTTGAGTGATGCTATAACGCAGTGGGCAAATTTTGGAAGTTTAATTCATGCTTTACATACTAGTGATTATAATTTAATAAAGGAATCATTACACGATGTTGTTGTTGAACCGCATAGAAGTAAATTAATCCCTCATTTTAACGAGGTGAAAAAAGCGGCCATTACTGCTGGTGCTTTAGGTTGTGGTATTTCCGGTTCTGGACCTTCTATATTTACATTAAGTAATAGTCTAGAAACTGCTAATTACGTGAAAGATGCGATAAAAAATATGTATTCAAAAACAGGTATTGCATTTGAAATTCACGTCTCTAAAATTAACACGGAAGGCATTAAAATAATATGTTAAATAATTAGAAATGAATTACTATTCACTCAATCATAAAGCTCCAAACACGTCTTTTAAAAAGGCCGTTATAAAAGGATTAGCTCCCGACAAAGGACTGTATTTCCCTGAAAGCATAACGCCTTTACCTCAATCATTTTGGGATACTATTGATCGTTTATCTTATTCTGAAATCGCTTTTGAAGCCATTAAACAATTTGTGTCTCCCGAAATCCCAGAGGATATCCTAAAAACTATAGTTGAAGAAACATTATCATTTGACTTTCCTGTGGTTAAACTAAATGATAACATTTCTACATTAGAATTGTTTCATGGACCAACTATGGCCTTTAAAGATGTTGGAGCACGTTTTATGGCCCGTTGTTTGGGCTATTTCAACAAGAATAACACCAACGAAGTTACTGTTTTAGTAGCCACTTCTGGTGATACTGGCGGTGCCGTGGCTAATGGATTTTTAGGTGTTAAAGGAGTGAATGTGGTTATCCTTTATCCCAGCGGAAAAGTGAGTAACATTCAAGAAATGCAATTAACTACCTTAGGTCAAAACATTAAAGCTCTTGAAGTTAACGGAACCTTTGATGATTGTCAGGCCATGGTGAAAACGGCATTTTTAGATGACCAATTAACCAGTCAAATGCAATTAACGTCAGCAAATTCCATAAACGTTGCACGTTGGTTGCCCCAGTTATTCTATTTTATATTTGCCTACAAGCAACTCCATAACCAATATGATGATATTGTATTTTCTATACCAAGTGGCAACTTTGGAAATGTTTGTGCAGGCATGATGGCGCAACAATTAGGATTGCCTATCTCTCACTTTATAGCTTCTAACAATGCCAATAACGTAGTAACAAGATATTTAACATCTCAACTCTATGAACCAAAACCATCGGTACAAACTATTTCGAATGCCATGGATGTTGGGGCTCCAAGTAACTTTATTCGTATTCAAGAAATCTACAAAAACAACTTTGAGACCTTAAAAAATAATGTATCCTCTTATAGTTTTACAGATGATGAAACTCGCGAAGCTATGTTAGAGATTTATAACGATTTTAATTATGTTGCTGATCCGCATGGAGCAGTTGGCTACTTGGGTTGCAAAGCATATTTAAAAGTAAACCCTAATGCACACTGTGTGTTTTTAGAAACGGCACATCCAACAAAATTTTTGGATGTGGTTGAAGATGTTATTAAGCAAGAACAGCCTTTGCCTGAGCAAATACAAGCTGTAATGGGTAATAAAAAAGAATCTTTTGTAATTAGTACTTACCAAGAGCTTAAATCATTTCTATTATCCTAAATTAGTCCATCGTGATTTTAAATTTATGACATCTATAGTTAGAGCAACTTTAAATAATAGTGCCCTTCTTACTCATATTGGTAAAACTTCTTTCCTGGAATCACACGGAAACAGTGCGTCAAAAGAAAATGTTAATACGTATGTCAGCAAAAAATTTACAGAAAAAGCTTTTGAAGAAGAATTAAAAGACTCAAATAATATTTTCTATATTATTTACTTTAATAAAATAGCTGTTGGGTATTCCAAAATTGTTTTCAATACGCAACACTCAAACATACCTATTAAAAATGTAACCAAATTAGAGCGTTTGTATGTACTGGAAGCCTTTCATAGTTTAAAATTAGGAGTAGCATTATTTAATTTTAACCTAAAGGAATCTATAAAAAATAGTCAATCAGGTATGTGGTTATTTGTTTGGACAGAAAACCATAAAGCCATAAATTTTTATGATAAAGCGGGATTTGAAATTATTGGGCAACATGACTTTCAAATTTCGGCAACACATTCTAACCCTAACCATCACATGCTATTAACCTTTTAAAAATTAAAAAATGAATTTTATTGACTGGATTGGCTTTTTAGGTGTTTTTCAAATACTACTTGCCTACTGCTTAAATGTTATAGGTAAAATCACTAATAAGCATATAGCATTTATTTCACTTAACCTAGTTGGAGCCTCCATGGCATGTTTAGCATCCGTACTTTTAAACTATTGGCCATTTATAATTCTAGAAGCTGTTTGGGCTTTGGTCTCGTTGTATTCATTATTAAAGCTTAAAAAAAGCTCCTTATAACTTTGTTAAAAAAATTGGCTAACTTAGTTTACCGCTTAATAAAAACATTAAAACGGTTTTTTAATAGAGAATCATTTGGCATTATTACTAAAAACCGTTTTACTAACCTACGCTAATAATTTCTTTGACTGATCTAGTTTTATAAAATTTTAAAAGAGCTGCTATCATTTTTTTAAACCAAGAATTATGAAAAATAGACCAGGGATATTTAATAATGTAATCGGACCAATAATGAGAGGTCCATCTAGTTCCCATACCGCCGCATCATGGCGGGCAGCTAAAATATGTATAGATATTTTAAATGAACCCCTTATAAAAGCTATTGTTGATTTTGATAAGGATGGTGCTTGGGCCCCTAACTATAAAGAACAAGGAACCACAATTGGAATTGAAGGTGGTTTATTAGGAATTGAAATGTGCGATAATCAAATAAAGAATACCGAACAAATAGCGAATGAAAAAGGAATATCTATCCAATATGAGATAAATAGCTACCAAACCAACCATGTAAACACATTTAGGCTAGCATTAGAAGGAGCTCATGGTAAAAAAACGCAAGTCACGGCAATATCAATTGGTGGTGGCTCTTTTGAAATTCAAGATATAGATGGTTTTAAAGTAAGTATTGATGGAGGATATTATGAGTTACTTTTAAATGGTGTTCCAAAAAATATTTTATTAAAAGACGTTGCATTATTATTTATAGGGAATAAATCTATTTCAGAATCTTTTAACAACGGAAAGCGGTTAATAAATATTAAATTCTCAAAAGAAATTTCAATAGAAGTCATTAATAAGTTAGAACGTGCAATCAGCTATGACGAATTAATTGTTATAACACCTGTATTGCCAATTATATCAGGAAATGAATCAGAATTACCTTTTACAACAGTAGCTTCTCTTTTAGAATATGCAGAAAAAGAAGATCTTGACCTTGGAAATCTAGGTTTACTATATGAAAAGAATCAGAGTGGTTTAGAAAATCAAGAAGTCATTGATAAAATGAAAAGCGTTGTTGAAATTATAGAAAACAGCATTAAAACGGGATTAAAAGGCACCTATTATGAAGACCGAATATTACCTCGACAATCACATTTAATTGATAATGCTCAAAAGAAAAAGAAAATCCTAGAAAATTCTATTGTAAATAAAATTATAGCAAATGTATCTGCTATTATGGAATCCAAAAGTGCCATGGAAGTTGTTGTTGCAAATCCGACAGCTGGCTCTTGTGGTGTTGTAGGTGGTGTTTTAAGAGCCGTTGCTGACGATATTAACGCTTCTCACGATGAATTGATTCAAGCTTATTTTGCCACAGGAGTTGTTGGAGTCTATTTTGCACAAGGTCCTGGCTTCTCTGCAGAGGAGCATGGTTGTCAAGTAGAATGTGGAGCATCTGCTGGTATGGCAGCTGCGGGGATCGTGCAATTATTTGGTGGTTCAGCTAAACAAGCTATTGATGCCGCTTCAATGGCCATTCAAAATATGATTGGATTGATTTGCGACCCTATAGCAGATCGTGTGGAAGCACCATGCTTAGGTAAAAATGTAAGTGCAGCTGTTAATGCATTGTCATCAGCAACTATGGCTTGT
>Ga0075467_10001703_pt1 | contig 18010 bp, 15 predicted proteins | sample DEB08_DNA_9_FD_75067 | JGI IMG/M metagenome (GOLD analysis project Ga0075467, IMG submission 75067) | Aqueous microbial communities from the Delaware River and Bay under freshwater to marine salinity gradient to study organic matter... | ecosystem: Environmental > Aquatic > Marine > Coastal ... | reverse complement strand
ATGAAAACAAAAAGACTCGCTCTTATTATTATTGTTAACGAGCCTTTTCATTCTCATGAGTCGTGCTATTAATTGCACTTTCCTCACTCCTGGCGACTTGGGCTAGACCAATGTCTGGAACGCAAATTACCTAAAATTTAGGTACTTGTCCACACCTTTATAACTAAATGTTACATCTAACATGAATAAAAGTTATATTTTAGACAAAATGTCCATTTTCAGGCGATATCGACATAATACCCACTTGTCTAATGACCATTATTTACTGCTAGAAAGCAAAGTTAAGCGCTCGCAAATTTAAACCTGACCGCTATAATAGCCAGTCTAATTTCGGGCCAGCTTATTTAACGCCAAGAGACTCTAATAGATCAGTCGTTTACTCGAGCTGTGCCGTTCTATAGCTAGCTTCGACTATTCAGCCAGTTGTTGCTGACATTGGTCAGCGGCTTTAGTTAGTGAAATTTTAGTCACCGACTTTAGTTGGTGAAATTTTAGTCACCGACGCTAGTTAGTGAAATTTTAAGCCGCCAACGATAGTTGGTAAAAGCCTTCGGCCATCAATAGTAAAAATAATGAGCTAAACACAATGAGCAATGTACTAAGCTTCCAAGATATGATTCTGCGCTTGCAGCAATTTTGGGCCGACAATGGTTGCGTGATTATGCAACCAATGGATACTGAAGTTGGCGCAGGCACGTTTCACTCGCCGACTTTTTTAGGCGCAATTGGCCCCGAGCCAATGAAGGCGGCTTACGTACAGCCCTCTCGCCGACCAACTGATGGCCGTTACGGTGAAAACCCTAACCGCTTGCAGCACTATTTCCAGTACCAAGTAATTCTCAAACCGTCGCCAGATAATATTCAGGAGCTCTATCTGGAGTCTCTACGGGATCTCGGCATTGATATGCTAAGCGACGATGTTCGCTTTGTAGAAGACAACTGGGAGTCGCCAACCATTGGCGCTTGGGGTCTAGGCTGGGAGGTTTGGCTAAACGGCATGGAAGTTACTCAGTTCACGTACTTCCAACAAGTTGGCGGTCTAGACTGCCGCCCGGTTACCGGCGAGATCACCTATGGCTTAGAGCGTATTGCGCTATACCTTCAAGGCGTCGACAGCATTTATGACCTTAAATGGACTGACGGCTTCACCTATGGCGATATTTATCACCAGAACGAGGTAGAGCAATCAACGTTTAACTTTGAACACGCCAACGTTGATGAGCTATTCCATCAGTTCAGCGCCTGTGAAACCGAAGCAAAATATTTGCTGGAAAAAAACCTGCCGTTGCCAGCTTACGAAAAAATGCTTAAAGCGTCTCACTCATTCAACATGCTCGATGCTCGCCATGCAATCGGTGTGACCGAACGCGCTCGATATATCGGACGCATTCGTGGCTTAGCTAAGGGTGTTGCAAAATCATATTATGAATCACGCGAGGCCTTGGGCTTCCCGCGTGGTCGCTCGGCAGGAGAATCGTAATGACTGATACTCTATTGATTGAACTCGGAACAGAAGAGTTACCTCCAAAGACGCTGAAAAAACTCAGCGATGCTTTCACTACTGAGTTGCTCAACGGCTTAAGCGAAGCGCAATTAATTGACGAAGCGCAATTGATCGACGAAGCGCAATTGATCGGCCAAGCGGATGCCGACTCGGCGTCACCTTTTGCATCGCCACGTAGGCTTGCCCTAGTAGTACCTAACGTTATCGCCGCACAGCCAGATCAAATTATTGAACGCCGTGGCCCTGCGCTACAGGCCGCCTTTAAAGAAGATGGTCAAGCGACTCCGGCCGCCATCGGTTTTGCCAAGTCGTGTGGTGTCGATGTAACCGACCTCGAGCGGCTGAAAACAGATAAAGGCGAATGGTTAAGCTACAACCTCAAGCAGGCTGGCAAATCATTGACCGAATTGTTACCTGAAATTATCGAGCAAGCGATTAAACGCCTACCGATCGCCAAGCGCATGCGTTGGGGCAACGGCACCGCTGAGTTTGTTCGTCCAGTTAAATGGCTAATCATGATGCATGGCGGGCGCGTATTACCAGCGACCATTTTGGATGTCGAATCGGGCAATACAACCCGCGGTCACCGCTTCCATAGCGACGGTGAGATTGTTATTAAGGATGCCGACAGCTACCAACAACGCTTATTAGAACAGGGCCATGTTGTGGCCGACTTTGCTATTCGTCAAGCAATGATCCTCGAACAAGTTAACGCCGCTGCGGCCAGCGTTGGCGGCTCGATTGAAGACGATCAAGCGCTGTTAGACGAAGTGACTGGTTTAGTCGAATACCCTACAGCGGTAATCGGCAACTTCGATCAGAGCTTCTTAGACGTTCCGCAAGAGTGCTTGATATCGTCAATGCGCGACCATCAAAAATATTTTCATGTTGTTGATGCGAGCGGCAAACTAATGCCTCACTTCATCACGATAAGCAATATCGAGAGTAAAAACCCAGAGCAAGTCCGCTCAGGCAACGAGAAAGTTCTGCGTGCGCGCTTATCAGATGCACAATTCTTTTGGTTAACCGACCAAAAAATTAAATTGGCGGACCGTGTTGAGCTACTAAGCAAGGTAACCTTTCACGCCAAGCTCGGCAGCGTGTTACAGAAAGCACACAGACTACAACAATTGGCTGGCAGCTTAGCAAGCAAAATGGGTGGCGACTCAGCAGTAGCCGAACGTGGAGCCCTACTAGCGAAGGCTGATCTAGTATCAGATATGGTCGGTGAATTCGACGAACTGCAAGGTGTGATGGGCCACTACTACGCGGATCGCGATGGCGAGCCTAGCTTAGTTGGCGAATGCGTCGAACAACATTATTGGCCCAAATTCGCGGGTGACCGCTTACCCATTAGTGCCGAAGCTCAGGCCGTTGCCTTGGCCGACCGGCTAGATAGCTTAGTCGGCATTTACGCATCAGGAGAAGTGCCCACTGGCGACAAAGATCCTTATGCATTACGCCGAGCATCGCTTAGCATCTTACGTATTTTAATCGAGCAAAAGCATTCGTTTAACTTGTCTGACTTAGTCGCTGAATCAGCGGCAGTTTATTCACACCAGCAGCAGATCGAAATCGACTCTGAAGCTCAAGCCGCTATTGTTGGTTTTATTCGCGGCCGATTAATGGCCTTTTATCAGTCGCAAAGTATCGCCACCAATACCATCAATGCGGTACTTGCCTGTGAACCTGATAGCCCATTAGATTTCGAGCAACGAGTAAAAGCCGTTAGCGCGTTCAGTCAGGTTGCTGAGGCTGCCGATTTAGCCGCTGCCAACAAACGAATCAGCAATATATTAAAGAAGCAAGACGGTGAGGTTTCATCTGAGGTAGACGAATCTGCTTTATCTGAAGCCGCCGAGCAAGAACTTTACGCGGCAATTCAAGGCATTGAGGCGGATTGCGTTACCCTGTTCGACAATGGTGACTATCAACAAGGCTTGGAAAAGCTCGCCGGTTTACGAACGCCAGTTGATAACTTCTTTGAACAGGTGATGGTCATGAGTGACGACCTAGCCGAAAAGAACAACCGCCTAGCCCTATTGAAACGTATGCAGAGTTTATTTTTACGCGTCGCCGATATAGCCTTACTACAAGCTTAATAACGACCTTGTCTCATACTAAACACATAAAGCTGGTGGTTCTCGATCGCGACGGAGTGATCAATAAAGACTCGCCTTCGTATATCAAAACTCCTGACGAGTGGATTCCGATGAAGGGCAGTCTCGAGGCAATCGCACGCCTCTCACAGGCAGGCTATGAAATAGTCATTATTACCAATCAGTCGGGTGTAGGGCGTGGGCTTTTTAGCGCCGATACCTTGGCGCAGATACACGTACGCATGATTGATTATGTACAGCAGCATGGCGGACAAATTCAAAGTGTGTTGTTCTGCCCACATCACCCTGATGATGGCTGCGATTGTCGCAAACCTCTTGCCGGCTTATACCGACAACTTGCAGACCGTTTGAATATCAATTTTAGCGGTATTTACTCGGTGGGCGATTCAATTCGAGACTTAGTAGCCGCCAAAACGGTAGGTGCTCAACCGGTGTTGGTAAAGACGGGCAATGGCAAAAAAAGTTTAAAAAAAATCGCCGACGACCCTCACCTTGATTTAGATGGCACACTGGTGTTTGACAATCTAGCAACCTTTACAGATGCGCTTCTTAAGCAAGAAATCTAAGCCAGCGCACCCTTTTATATTAAGCCTATGATTTATATTCGATCGGTTCTGTTTTACATTGGTGAAGCACTGTCCACTGTCCCTTTTATGATTGTATCGATTTTCGCACTCGCGTTTAAACCGATAACACGCTCATGGATGATTGCCGGCTGGGCAAAGTTTGTCACTTGGTGGCTGAGAATCACCTGCGGTCTTACGCACAAGTTAGAGGGCGTAGAAAACATTCCATCAGAGCCTTGTGTATTCGCTTGCGCGCACCAATCAACTTGGGAAACCATAACTACGCAAACATTTCTTCCGGCTCTTGCTTGGGTACTCAAGAAAGAGTTGTTGAGTATCCCAGTATTTGGCATCGGCTTACGTGCCACTGGCCCGATTGCAATTGACCGCTCCGATCAGAAAAATGCCTTAGACCAAGTTGTTGAGCAAGGCATCGAAAAATTTAAGGAAGGCCGCTATGTACTCATCTTTCCTGAAGGTACACGTACCGCCTACGGAGAATCTGGTCGCTATAAAAAAGGGGCGGCAAAATTGGCAATCGCCGCCAATAGGCCGATAATCCCAATAGCTCATGACGCTGGTAAGTACTGGTCACGCGATAGTTTATGGATTAAATCGGGCACTATTCGCTGCATCTTTGGTCCGGCGATTAGCGTTGAAGGTAAAACTGATACTCAGGTTACCGCTGAAATTCAGGCATGGATTGAATCCCAAGCTTTATAGCCGGAAAACTTATCCCATGCTATAACTGGCTCATGTAATAACTGACTAGGAAATACAACGCAGTAAACTCCAAGACATAAATAGACACAAGGAGCCATCAAACACATGGGCCAAACAACATCATCGCCAAACCCAATGGCGCAAGACACCAGCAGTGTCGCTGACAGCGGCTCATCCGATGCGGCCACCGCGGTCGCCACGGATATTGGCAATCAGGTACCTACCTTTGTCGACCTATTACCCGAACAAGCCAAACCATATTGGTTGCTGGTTCAACAGTACCCGATCCTCGAAGCGCTAATTATATTCATAATATTTTGGGCTTCAGCGTCGTTCATACGCCTTTATGCATTGAACTTAATTCAAAAGTTAACCAGCAAAACCAATACTGAGTTAGACGATCAGATAATTGCCGAGCTACGGGATCCAATTTTCAATACGGTGCTGTGGTTTGGCTTAATCGTCGCAACTAAATCAACTGGCTACGTAGATGGCCTAGCCGCCTACATCAGCCCCATCGCATTGTCGATGATCGTGCTTACCTGGACCAGAGCCGCGCTAAGCGTAAGCGGCAAACTGATCGTTGTTATGTCACGTGACGATTCGCGCTTCAAAAAGATGGATGTTCGCACCGAACCATTATTGATCATCAGCAGTAAGATAATGCTGATGATCATGTGTGCTTATTTGGTACTAATGATTTGGGGTATCAACCCAGTCGGCCTACTTGCATCGGCCGGAATTGTCGGTATCGCGGTAGGTTTCGCTGCCAAAGACACGCTGGCAAATTTATTTTCAGGGGTATTCATTCTCGCTGACCGCCCCTATAAGCTTGGCGACTACGTCAACTTAGACTCGGGTGAGCGTGGCAAAGTGACTCATATCGGCATTCGCAGTACTCGATTACTCACTCGGGATGATATCGAAGTGACCATTCCGAACGGTGTCATCGGCAACGAAAAAATCGTCAACGAAAACGGCGGCTCCGGCCACTCGATGCGTATTCGTCTTGATCTTCAGTGCGCCTATGAAGCCGACCTGGAGCACGTAGAAGAGGTGTTAATGGCGATGATCAACACACACCAAGAAATCAAAAAGTACCCCAGTCCGAGAGTCCGCTACAGAGGCTTTGGTGACAGCGGCATTAACCTGCAGCTAATGGGTTGGATTGACGAACCGCAAGATCGTGGCCGCATCTCGCACATGCTCTACAAAGACATTCACGCAACCTTTCGTAAGCACAATATTGAAATCCCTTACCCTAAACGCGAACTGACTATTGTCAGTCACGCAGAGCAAGGGAAATAATAGTTCAGATGCAGACTAAGCCTAAAATGCTAAGTCAGAAGTGCTAAACCGGAAGCACTAAACCGAATAGAGCAACTATCATCAGCGTTTAATGTACTCCGCCAGATAATCGTCAAAACTTAGGGTGTCGCCCGCTTCAATCTGCTGTTGCTGCTCGACCGACTGCTTTGCGATTACCGATAACTCCTCTTGAAACGAGGTATTTTTATCTAGGCTAGCGAAATGTGTCTGATGCTTGTTAGCTTGCTCACTGATGATGTCTATAAACTCATTACCGGCCTCAACTAACTCCATCATTTGCCCAGAAGGTGTCAAGCTTGGCTCGTCTACTTTCGCTTGTTGAGCGTAAACCGCCGAGCTGTATTCGAAGCTGTCGTGCGCTTTATCCAATAATTTAGCCGTTTCCATTATGTCGCTGATCAATTCGGTCGCCGCGACCTTGAATGGCACGGACTCACCGCCATGCTGCAAGGTTAGGCTTGGGTCACGACCTCGTAGTATTACATTACCTTGATTGGCTCGAATTTCAGGGCAGCTTGTGTGGCTTACTTCAGGGCATTGCGAAAACAGGCAATATAGAAGGAAGGCATCCATAAAACGGATCTGCTGTGCGCTAACACCTTCGGCGATAAACGGGTTTAGATCTAATATGCGCACTTCAATATATTTGACACCGCGGTCACGCAAGGCCGCTATTGGCTTCTCACCCGATTGCGTTACTCGTTTAGGCCTAATATCGCTGTAGTACTCATTTTCAATTTGTAAAACATTGGTGTTCAATTGGCGATACTGCCCATCTACTTTGACGCCAATATCTTCGTATGCTTTGTACTTATGGGTCATCGCCTCTGATAAGGTAGTAACATAATCGTCAAGCGAGCCATAAGAGACATGCAACTCTTCTTGCGCCGAATTTTGATAACCCAAGTCGCTCATTCGCAGCGAAGTCGCATACGGTAAACCGTAGGTGTTTTCGAGCAAAGGGTCAAGACCGTGCTCATCTTGCGATAGACCTGCCAAAAAAGATTTATCCAATACCGGTGACGCACCGAATAGGTAATGCAAGATCCAAGAGTAACGGCGAAAATTTCGTATCAAGGAAAAATATTGTGCGGATTTAAAACTTTGTAACGCCTGGTCGGATTGAGGGTTTTGTTTTTTTTGGTACGCCTGCCAAAACGTATCCGGCAATGAGAAGTTATAATGCACTCCAGCGATGGATTGCATTATACGACCGTAACGAACTCCTAAGCCTTGCCGATAGACATGTTTAAGTGTGCCAACATTTGAGCTGCCGTAAACGGCGATCGGAATGCTCTCATCACCCTCGAGCTGACACGGCATACTGGCTGGCCAGATTCGTTCTGGCCCAATCTTGCTCGAGGTAAAGGTGTGTAAATCACTCAAATACTCAATTGTTGCTTCAACATCGTTGAGCACCGGAGTTATAAACTCCAGCAATGCCTCTGAATAATCAGTGGTAATACTCGGGTGTGTCAGTGTTGAGCCTAAGGCCGGTTGATGCACCGTCTGAGCGATATGAGATTCAGTAGTGACACGTAAACCCTCTTTTTCGACACCTCGGACAATGCCAGACAAGGTGCTGGCGAGCTCGTCATCAACAAGAGACAAGGTAGAAGTGCATTCTGAATTGACCATAATAATTTTTACGTTTGCTGCGGTTAGGTGTTCATTGTACTGAACATTGACACTCAATACTGTGACGAATTATGTTCGACTATTTGCGGCTTAGGCTGATCACTTACTTTCACATCAAAACGAGCAATCCGTGCGGCGCTTTAATCTCAGGCAGTCGTATGTAGCTGTGTTCACCACCCTGCTAGATGAATCCAACTTTCGTCTCAACCAAGCCTACTTAGTGACTCTTACCATCAACTCAAGTCATTATTCTTAGCCATTTTGGCGTATTGTCGGGCGGCTATTTTCAATAACGAATTGGGGAAGTACCGCTTCAGCCATAATGCGTTCATCTCAAAGCCTTTACCAACACTGATTTCTGGCTTTCGACTCTTAAAGCCTTTAACTATAACTTTGGCACATTCGCTGACATCCATACCGCCACGAATTTCGGTATCTTCTCGGCCGTAAGCAGAGCCGTCACCTGAAAGCGCATTGCTTGAGATCGGAGTGCGTATGTAGCCTGGGGTGATTGTGGTGACCTTTATATTTTGATGATCAACTTCGGTACGCAAAGCGTCAAAGAAACCCATCATCGCGTGCTTGGCGGCACAATAACCTGTTCGAAAAGGCACGCCTACTTTGCCAGAAATAGAAGAGGTAACCACTAAGTGACCGCTACCCTGTTCAATCATGCTGGGTAAGACCGCCTTGGTTAATGCTATTTGGCCGAATACATCAACCTCAAAGATAGTTCGGTAGGTCTCCATATTGGTGTTCAAACAACTTGAACGCTGGGTAATGCCGGCGTTGTTTATTAGCATGTCTATACGTCCACCCCATGCTTTGGCTAGCTCGACTTTGTCGGCTAAACTAGCCTCGTCGGTAATATCCATTGGCAGCACAAGGCTATTGTCACGGCCAGATACCGCATCGCATTTTGCTTTCACTAACCGCAGACTATCTTCGCCGCGAGCCGATAAAATCAGACGGGCACCCTCAGCGGCAAACTCCAACGCTAAGGCCTCGCCGATTCCGGATGACGCTCCTGTAATCCAAACTACTTGATTGTTAAACATTATATTCTCTTTTGTTATCACTAACGTGACTCGGGCTCGTCCGAGTTGTGTTTACCCTGATCGGGTTGATCTGGATTAGGCTGATCCGAATTGAACTCCTCGAGTTCTGCCTCAAGCGGCTCACCGCGGCGTAGCTCAACAACATAAGCGCCGAGCAAACTGGCAACAAAAACAATCGGTAGGCCAAAGATCAAGGTAAAACCCCAGCTCTCTTGCGCCTCAGTATCAGCAAGTGTGGTGACCACAAATAAAGCCATCGAAAGCAACACCGCTACTAGCCATTTATTGCTTAGCAAATAAGTAACCAGCCCAATAAGAAAGGCTATGATGAAGAGAATCGCAAATATCATATACGCACTAACCGATTCGGTTTAGTTGATGGTTGATGGCTGGAGTGAGGTCATGCCGAAGCGCTGCCCGATTGTTCAAACTGACTAATGTCATTTACATGATTGCTGAGACTACAATATATAGCGAGCGTAATCTTCATTCTCGACTAACTCATCAAGGTGCTCATTAACGTAAGCCTGATCAATCGTAACCGATTCACCAGAGCGGTCACTTGCCTCAAACGAAATTTTCTCGAGCAATCGTTCTAGCATTGTATGTAGCCGCCGCGCACCAATATTTTCAGTGCTCTCGTTTACTTGCCAAGCCAATTCAGCGATTCGACGTATGCCGTTTTCGGTGAACTCTAGTTTCACCCCCTCAGTCGCTAATAAAGCATCATACTGCTCGGTCAGGGAGGCGTCAGGCTCAGTTAAAATCCGAGTAAAATCATCGACTGTTAATGCGGCAAGCTCTACTCGAATAGGCATCCGGCCTTGTAATTCAGGAATTAAATCAGACGGTTTAGATAACTGAAAAGCGCCCGAGCCAATAAACAAAATATGATCAGTTTTTATCATGCCGTGCTTGGTCGAAATAGTGCTGCCCTCAATCAACGGCAACAAGTCTCTTTGCACGCCTTCGCGCGAGACATCGGCGCTTTTACCACCTTCTGAACGACCAATAATTTTATCTATTTCATCGATAAAAACAATGCCGTGATTTTCTAAGCGTTGGATCGCATTAAGCTTGATGTCGTCTTCGTTTACTAATTTGCTAGCCTCTTCTTCAATCAGTACTTTTAGCGCTTCTTTAACACTCATCTTACGGCTTTGCTTTTTATCGCCACCCATGTTTTTCATCATGCCTTGCAACTGACTGGTTAGCTCTTCCATGCCTTGTGGTCCAAACAGCTCGACTCCGCCAATTTGAGCTGAGACCTCTACTTCAATTTCTTTGTCATCCAATCTGCCTTCACGTAATTTTTTACGAAAGCTTTGCCTCGCAGCACCATCTTTGCTCTCCGACGAGTCCGGCTTAAAACCGACGTCACGTGCAGGTGGTACTAAAATATCGAGCACTCGTTCCTCGGCCGCGTCTTCAGCGCGAACCTGCATTTTTTTCATTTCGGTTTCGCGTTGACCTTTGATCGCTATATCCGCCAAGTCGCGAATAATTGAATCAACCTCGCGGCCGACATAGCCAACTTCGGTGAACTTAGTTGCTTCCACTTTGATGAACGGAGCATCGGCAAGATTTGCCAGACGTCGAGCAATTTCAGTTTTACCAACTCCGGTCGGTCCAATCATTAAGATATTCTTAGGTGTGATTTCGGCCCGCAAGCTGTCATCAGAAACCTGTGATCGGCGCCAGCGATTACGTAAGGCAATCGCCACCGCGCGCTTAGCATCGCCTTGGCCAATAATATGATTATCGAGTTCTTGCACAATCTCTCTTGGGGTCATTTCACTCATTTGAGAACTCCAGCTCTTCTATAGTCAGGCTATGATTGGTAAACACACAAATATCAGCGGCGATATTGAGCGACTTCTCAACGATATCTTTAGCACCTAATTCAGTATTTTCAGCAAGTGCGCGGGCAGCAGCTTCAGCATAAGCCCCACCCGAACCGATCGCCATGATGCCAGCTTCTGGCTCTATGATATCGCCGGTACCGGAAATAATATACGACGCATCTTTATCGGCCACGCACAGCAGCGCTTCGAGTTTGCGCAGCATTCTGTCGGTACGCCACTCTTTGGCCAGCTCGACCGCCGCCTTAGTCAAAATACCCTGGTGTTTGGCCAACTTGGCATCAAACAGCTCAAAAAGCGTAAACGCATCGGCAGTACTACCAGCGAATCCGGCGATCACTTGACCTTTGTATAAGCGACGAACTTTGCGCGCGTTGCCCTTCATCACGGTATTACCGAGTGAGACTTGACCGTCGCCGCCAATAACCACTTGGTTATCACGGCGCACAGAAAGAATAGTAGTCATTATGACCCCTGTTAATATGGTTGTTTCGTCTGCTTTATCTATCGCGGCACTTTACCTACCGCTAAATAACTAATGTTGCGGCGCTTTCGGCTGTTTCAAGCTTAAAACAGCTTTTATTGCGCTAGACTAATCTAACTCCAGCAACTCAATAATGCCTTCACGGCGCGGATCAACCCCTCCTTCTAAGCGTCCGTCAGCATGCTGATAGACAACACTCAAACCCGAATTTTCGCCAGCACTCTCATTTACTTCGTAGCCAAACTCTCGTAAGCCTGAGATTAACTCCGCTGACGCACGAGATTTTTCTATTCTGACTTTTCCTTTACGAGCCACCAGATTCGGCAGATCAATCGATTGCTGAGGGCTTAAGCCCCATTCCAATACTCCTACTAAGGTTTTCGCGGTATAAGCAATAATCGAGTTACCACCTGGCGAGCCACTGGCCATTAAAAATTCGCCATTTTCATCTAATACGATAGTCGGCGACATAGACGAGCGCGGGCGTTTATTAGCTACCACTTTGTTAGCAACAGCGTTGCCGGCTTTATCCACAGGGTTAAACGAAAAGTCGGTTAATTGGTTATTTAAAAACATACCACCCGCCATTCGAGTACTGCCAAAAATACTTTCTACACTGGCGGTCATAGAGACGACATTGCCATCACCATCGACGACCACAAAATGCGTGGTGCCCGGTTGATCGTCAGTACCATCAACGCCATACGCAACCTTTTCAGTCGCCTGATACGCCCAGGGATTACCTGGCTTAAGGTCAGTGATCGCTTTGACTGGGCTAATTAATTTGGCCCTAGTAGCGAGGTAATCGGGGTTTAGCATTCCACTCAGCGGCACCTCGACATACTGATCGTCGGCCACATATTGATCGCGATCAGCATAGGCTAACCGTTGAGCCTCAGCAAATAGCGCCCAGTTTTGCGGGTCGTTGGCACCCTCGGCAGTAAAGGCTGGGGCATTCTCAAGTAAGCCCATTATTTGCCCAATGGCAACCCAAGATGACGACGGTGGCGGTCCACACAATAGCTTTGTCTTGAACGGCGTACATAAGGCTTGCCGTTTTTGTGCCTTATAATTTTTTAAATCACTCAGACTCAAACTTCCTGCTCGTGGAGTCTGCGATGTCTGCTCGACGATTTTTTCGGCTAATGGCCCCTGATAAAATGCTTGCGGGTCGGCGGCGATTAAGCTCAGGGCGGCGGCGTAATCAGGGTTAGTGCGTAAATCACCGACGGCAAGCGGCTGGCCGTTTTCTTTAAAGAAATAACGATACGCATCAATCGGACCCTGATCGAGTGTAGCGGGTATATATTTGCCAAAACGGGCTATCATTCCCTGCAGCCGTGGCGACACTTCAAAGCCATCGGTAGCGAGCTGCTTAGCACGATCAAAATGTGGCCCCCAAGGAATTTTCCCATGATCTTGATGAGCCAATGACAGCATCGATACCATGCCCGGGACGCCAGTCGACAGGCCACTGTTCTTAGCATTCAAATAGCCAATCGAGTTACCATCCTGATCAAGAAACATCTTTTCGGTCGCTAACGCTGGTGCTGTTTCACGGCCGTCATACACCGATACGACATTACTAGCATTGTCAAAATGCGTCATGTAGCCGCCACCTCCTAAACCCGAACTCTGAGGTTCAACCAAACTCAAAACCGCTTCTATTGCGATAGCCGCATCAACGGCGGAGCCGCCAGCACGCAAGATTTCAGCACCAGCTCTGCTGGCCAAAGGGTTAGCTGTGACTACCATAGCGGTGCTGCCGAGCTTGATCTGAGCTTGCTCTACTTTTGCACTCAACGCCTCCAGAGCTGTGGCGCTACAGGCGCCAACAGACAATGCCATTAATAGCGAAGTGAAAATTCGGGTTTGTTTTATCATGTTACGTTCGTTTTAGTTATCATTTGTCAATCACAACAATTGTACTATTAAGTTTTCATCAACGATACATCACTCGTGAAGCGTTACAATGGGTATGTAGTTTTATTAACACACTGGCATAAAGCAACATCGGCTATGAGTTCAAAAAAGAATCAAGAAAAATCGATACCGAAAACCCGTCTTGGGCGCTTTGGTCAAATTGCTCGCTTGGCCGGCGGTGTTGCCGCCGGAATGATTGGCGAAGGCGCCAAACAGCTAGGCCAAGGCAAGCGCCCAAAAGTCAGTGATTTACTACTAACCCCCGCCAATGCGCGTAAAGTAGCAAACCAGTTAGCAACCATGCGTGGCGCTGCGATGAAAGTCGGGCAACTACTGTCCATGGAAACCAGCGACTTTCTGCCGCCGGAGTTAGCCGACATATTAGCTAAATTACGCAACCGCGCCTTTATTATGCCGCGCGCTCAATTGATTGACTCGCTGGTTAAGGCTTATGGCGAAGATTGGCAAGCCAAGTTTCAGCACTTTGAATTTGAACCTCTAGCGGCCGCGTCAATAGGCCAAGTGCATCGCGCAGTAACATTGGACGGTCAAGATATCGTATTAAAAATTCAATACCCTGGTGTTGCCAAAAGCATCGACAGCGATGTCGATAACATAGCCACCTTGTTCAAGGTAACCAGAATACTGCCGAAACACATGGACATCACAGACCTTCTTAAAGATGCCAAACTGCAGTTACATGAAGAAGCAAACTATTTGCAAGAAGCCGATTACCTAGAAGCGTTTCGCAGCGCATTAGACGGTCAAAAAAATTATGTAATCCCAAAACACTACCCTGAACTAAGTACCGAACGAATACTAGCAATGGACTTTCTAAACGGTGAACCAATCGAGTCACTTGGCGAATTAGATCCGTCGCTGGTCGACAACTTAATGACCGCCATGTTCGAACTAACCTTTAAAGAGTTATTCGAATTACGCTTAATGCAGACTGACGCCAATTTTGCTAATTATCTGTTCCAGCACGATACCCATAAAATTGCACTGTTAGATTTTGGCGCAAGCCGTCGATTTAGCAAACGTTTCGCGATCGACTATAAGCGTTTATTACGCGCCGTCGCAGCCGGTGACAGCGCAGCGATTGTGCTCGCCGCTGATAATCTTGGCTATAAAGCAAGTGAAGCAAGCACTGAATATCAAGAGTTTTTGGTGGCCGTATTCAGTATCGCATTGGAACCTTTTTCTAAACCTGGCTTATACGACTTTAAGACTGGGCAATTATCAGACAGGCTGTCACAACTTAGCCAAGACGGTTATAGCTTTAAAGAATTTTGGCAAACTCCGCCCACCGATATTCTTTATCTACATAGAAAGCTCGGTGGCATGTATATGCTAGCAACTCGACTAGGTGCACGCGTTAATACCCATGCCCTAGCGAGCCCGTACCTAGAAAAACTAGCGCTATAGGCCTTGCATTAGCCGCTTCACTAGGCGTTTCTTACGATTCCTTTTTAACGCAAACTTGACCTAGCTACCATTTAATACCCGTTGGCCTTTTTGACCTTTCTCTAATTCTTGCTGAGTATCAACTATCTTAGCAACGGCAAATTTTTTCTCAGTGCTGGTGATTTGTAAGCTTGAAATCGCCACGCCAACGGGTTCGCCGAACTCATCAACGGTGGTATCGGTGCCGATCGGATAGACCTTTACCGTGTCGCCCACCGACAGCAAGCCTTTGCCGTAGTTCAAGGTGATTACACCGTCTTCAGCAATCTTCATCACTCGAAGAGGAAAAAGATTAGTAACCACTTGATCGACTAATTGTTTAACGCCCTGCTGAATCGCTCTATCCAAGAGTTGTTCAGCGGCGGCTTTATCGCCTGCACTTTCAGCCTTCTGGTCTTTAGAGCTGTAAACTCGAGCGATCACTTTAGAGCCTAAATCGTTAGTCGCATCAGCAACGCCGATCAATTTAAACTCAATCACCATTAAACCAATTGCCGCTCCTGGCTGCCCAGACTCTTGTTCAACGATACCGAACTCGGAGACATTGGCTTTGAGGATGTAATCTAAACCGGCCTGCAATAATGCATTACCGGTGTATGAACTATTGTAGTAACCTTCAAGAGTGCGATCTTGCTCGTTAATTCGCGCGGTCAATTGCGGGTAATCTAATACCTTAAACTTGCGAATTTTAGTCAAATTAGCAACGATGCCGCTGTTTAAAGCGCTGAGAACATTGTCGGGCGAATGGAGGTCTGTTCGGGCACCGTTATTTACATTGCTAGTGTAGGTGATATCACCGATACCAATAGTGCCTACATGCTGCGCGTGTACTTGTGCAGACGAAATTAATATCGACGCCAGACTGATAAGTCCTGCAATTCTCTTCATGATAGGCCCTAATTATTTGTGTGTTTGATTCGCGGCAAACTTATTGTTCTATATTTTACTTCACTATGTATAAGCTTAAATGCCGTTACTTAATGAAAATTTTTGCAAAATATACCACTCTCTCCTGCCGAATGCATCATAGAGGGCATTACCAGCAAGGCCTTGAACGATATTACATGAGCTGACATTGCACTAATAGATAGACTGTCAAATTATGGGTAACTGGGTAACCAAGCAATAATCGTCAACAATTTAAGCGCAATAATTAACACCCCAAACAGCAACACCAACACCCACCGGCTCTGGCCGATGTGGCTGCCGGCTAGAGCCAGCTTACGATGCATCAGTGCCGGCACGATAAAGAAACTAAAGGCTACAAACATCCCCGCATAGGCAATCGACGAAACGAAGCCGTAGGGCGCAACAACGCTGGCGATTAGTGGTGGGCAGAATGCCAACGCGACGGATTGAGCACGACCCAGTCGGCTGGCATTAAAATTAAATCGGTCAGCGATGAAGTGAACCAAGCCCAGCCCGACACTTAGAAATGAGGTGATCACCGCAAAGTGTGAGAACCACGTAAGGCTGGCGTTAACCAGCCTAGTGCTGCTATCGCTCTGCAGCATCGACACTAAGGCACTCAAACCTCCGCCGTTAGCCGCAACATCAACAAACTCTGTTCTGGATATATTGCCTAAGGTCGTGGCTAACCAGATCACGTAAACCAGCATCGCCAACAATACGCCAAGTAAAACTGCTGAGCCGGTTCTGCCTGCCTGATTATTATAGTGGCTAGCCAAACTTGGCACCAAACCGGCACAAGCAAAAGCAGTTACAAAAACAGGCAGCGCTGACCATAGGTAAGCAAGCTCACCGGTGTTGCTAGCCAGCAAAGTCGCTACCTCAAGCGAGCCGAGCAAGCCGGAATTCGCGGTCAAAAAGGCGCCGCACATCGCCACCATCAATACCGTGCTGAGACGACTAACAGTAGTAGTTCCAAACCAAATAGACAATCCGGCGATGCTGGCAAATATAAGGCTAAACAGCGGCCGTGGAAGCGCTTGGTCTTCAGCCAAAAGATGAGCGACACTGCTACTCATGATGCCTGCGCCGGCGGTGATATACGCGTACATCAAAATAAACATAATAAAGCCAATCGAGACATTATTGATGCTAGCCCATACGCCGCCTAATGAATCTCGTATAAGCGTGTCAAAACTACTGCCGAGCGGATATCTAACATTTACTTCAATTAGTAGTAAGGCTGATAGATAGGTAAACACGCAGACCGTCGCTAGGCCAATTACCGCCCAATAAAACCAGGCACCGGCGGAGACAAGTGGCAAAGCAAACATCCCTGCGCCTACCGCGCCTCCGGCAACCAAGATTACGCCATGCCATAGCGGTTTAGATTTTGCAGCAATCTGAGTGATATTATTCGATTTCATTGGCACAGCTTACACCGTTCAAGTCTCAGTTGGATAGCATCCCTTAAAGCAATTTAAGAAGCGCGGTTAAAGACCGCTATTTCGGCCGTATACTCCCGCCTAAGTTTTGACTATAATCGCCGCCCCGATACCTTTATCGGGGTTCTCAGGGCGGGGTGTAATTCCCCACCGGCGGTAATCACAGAAGCCTCGCAAAAGAAGCTGATTGTGTAGCCCGCGGGCGCTTCTAGTGATTCATTTATTAGAAGGACAAGCAGACTTGGTGAGATTCCGAGGCCGACAGTTATAGTCTGGTTATGAGAATAAGGTGGAGACTGTTTCGCTTCGTGCACCCGCGCGTACCGTTTTCGTCACCCCTTGTTTGCCCTCAATTTATTATTCAGATTGAGTTAACACTATGACAAAACCTTCTTTAGATTCAAAACGAATCGCCTTTATTCAAGCCTGTTGGCATAGAGATATTGTCGATCAATTACGCGATTCCTTTGCTACTGAGTTCGCCAGCTTGAGCAATCTCACCATTGATTTCTTCGAATTACCGGGTGCTTATGAAATCCCATTACACGCTAAGACCTTAGCCGAAACCGGCAAGTATGCTGGCATTGTTGCCGCCGGATTGGTTGTTGATGGCGGTATTTATCGGCACGACTTCGTTGCGTCTACAGTGATCGACGGTTTAATGCGTGCGCAAATGGACACGGGTGTCCCAGTCTTTTCGGCCGTACTTACACCGCATCATTTTCACGCTGGCGACGAACACAGCACGTTTTTCAAAGAGCATTTTGTCAAGAAGGGCAAAGAAGCGGCTCACGCTTGCGTACAAACAATTTCCAGCCTCGAGGCAATTTCGCATTAACCTAGAAACCTCAGTTGAACACGAAAAAGATGTGCAACTAATTGATGTGAATAAGGAATTCAGAAAATGTGAAGTCACCTTGTTGGTGATGAACACTTTTATGGATTCCTTAGGCATATTAAGGAGTTGTGCAGACTTTCGTGT
>Ga0075467_10001700_pt1 | contig 18019 bp, 16 predicted proteins | sample DEB08_DNA_9_FD_75067 | JGI IMG/M metagenome (GOLD analysis project Ga0075467, IMG submission 75067) | Aqueous microbial communities from the Delaware River and Bay under freshwater to marine salinity gradient to study organic matter... | ecosystem: Environmental > Aquatic > Marine > Coastal ... | reverse complement strand
TACAGTAAATCCAATAGATGTCCCTGGTGCTGTATATTTCTTACCAACACCAAAATCACCACATGGTTGTGATGTAGACCCTTCAGGTGAGTATATAGTTGGTAATGGAAAATTATCTGCTAATTTAACAGTACATTCATTCACAAAAATGTTAGATGCAATTGAGAACAAAAAATTTGCAGGTGAAGCTTACGGTATTCCAATCTTGAACTTTGAAGATGTTTTGGCTGGTGTTGTAGAGCAACCAGGATTAGGACCATTACATACTGAGTTTGATGGTAAAGGTAATGCGTATACGACCTTCTTTATTTCATCTGAAGTTGTAAAATGGAAATTAGGAACTTGGGAAGTTATTGATAGAAAACCAACATATTACTCTGTTGGTCACTTAATGATTCCTGGAGGAAATTCAGCTAAACCATTTGGCAAATATGTAGTCGCAATGAACAAAATTACTAAAGATCGTTATTTACCAACAGGTCCAGAAGTAACTCAATCTGCGCAACTATATGATATTACAGGAGATAAAATGGAATTGTTATTAGATTTCCCTACAATTGGTGAGCCTCACTATGCAGCAGGAATTCCAGCAGATTTAATTAAACCTCGTTCCAAAAAGTTTTTTAACCTTGAAGAAAACAAACATCCTTATGCAGCAAAATCTGATGCAGACACTAAGGTAGTTAGAGATGGAAAAACAGTTCATGTATATATGACAATGATTCGTAGTCACTTTTCTCCAGATAATATTGAAGGTGTAAGAGTAGGAGACAAAGTGTATTTTCATGTTACAAATTTAGAACAAGATTATGATGTGCCTCATGGTGTAGCCATGATTGGAGCAAATACATCAGAATTACTTATTATGCCAGGACAAACAGAAACTTTTGTGTGGGAACCAAAACAAGAAGGTGTTTGGCCATTCTATTGCACAGATTTCTGTTCTGCATTACATCAAGAAATGCAAGGTTATGTTCGTGTATCAGCAGCAAATGCTAATACACCATTAAAATGGTCTCTTGGTGAAGATATTGATTAATTAAATTTAGGAGAATTTTGTTTTAGTGTTTATTTTCCTAAAAAAGGCGAGGGCTGTCTTTTCGCTCTCGCCTTTCTTTTTAAAACACTAAAAAATCACTAAAAATTTTTACGATGAAAAAGTCAAATATCATCATGCTGCTTGCAGCTATTCTACCACTTGGATTATTTCTTTTCCCACTTTGGAAAATTACCCTAGAAGCTCCGCAATATCCAATTCCACTTGGAATGTATATTCATATTAATGATTTTTCTGATGTCAATCCATATGATATCAAGAACATTAACTTAATGAATCATTATGTTGGAATGAAGTATATTCCTGATGCAATACCAGAATTTAAAATATTTCCTGCTGGAATTATTATAACAACTATAATAGGATTAATTATTGCCTTTAAAGGCAATTATAAATGGTTTCTGTATTGGTTTATTTTAATGGTTGTTTTAAGCAGTGCAGGTATGTATGATTTTTATATTTGGGAGCATGATTATGGTCATAATCTAGATCCAAAAGCTATTATGAAATTCACAAATCCGGACGGAACACAAATGGGTTTTCAACCACCTTTGTTTGGAACCAAGGATATCTTGAATTTTAGAGCACATTCATATCCAAGATTAGGAGCCTATTTTTTAGGTCTTGGTATTGCTATGGGATTTGTTGCGTATCTTGTTGGGAAGAAAAATTATAAAAAAGCAATAACTATGTAGAGAAAAGACAAAACACTAAAACACTAAAACACTAAAAATGCAAATACTAAAACACTATTTAATTGCTGCATTACTGTTAACTTTTTTTAGCTGTAATGTATCTCCTCAAGCCATAGATTATGGTAACGATGGTTGCCACTTTTGTAAAATGACTATTGTAGACAAGGTTCATGCTGCTGAGGTTGTTACTAACAAGGGAAAAGTTTATAAGTTTGATGCTTCAGAATGCATGATTAATTTCTTAAAAGATTTTGAAGATGCTTCAGAAGTTGAGCTATATCTAACTAATAATTATTCAGAGCCAGAAGCACTCATTGACGCTACTAAAGCTACATTTTTGATTAGTGAAAATATTCCGAGTCCAATGGGAGCTTTTTTATCAGCCTTTAAAAGTAAAGCAGAAGCTGAAAAAATACTATCTGAAAAAGGTGGAACTTTATATTCATGGAACGAATTACTCGCACATTTTAAAAACTAGTTTCATGACTAAATCACTTACGTTTTTAATAGCCATTTTATTGGCTTACAATAGTTATGCACAAAACATTGAAGTTTGTGGCACTTGCTCTATTTCAAAAATAAAGGATGCCATTGCACAAGCTAAAGATTTTGATACGATTGTTGTAAAAAAAGGGACTTATAAAGAGCATGATATTCTAGTAGATAAATCTTTAACTATTATAGGAAAGGATTATCCAGTTATTGATGGCGAATTAAAAGGTGAAATCATCACAATAGTTTCAGATAATGTGACAATTGATGGTTTATTTATAATTAATGTTGGAACTAGTTATACTGAAGATTATGCCGCAATTCGAGTGAGGCGAAGCAAAAACTTTGTAATTCAGAATGTGGTTTTAGAGAAACTATTTTTTGGAATTTATCTTGAAAAATCGAGTTATGGTAGGATCTATCATAATAAAATAATTGGTGATGCTGTTGAAGAATATAATTCTGGCAATGGTATTCAGTTATGGCATAGTAATCATATTGAAATTGAACATAACTACGTTGAGCATGTTAGAGATGGTATTTATTTAGAATTTTCAGATGACTGTTTAATAAAAAATAATGTTAGTGCAGAAAATCTTAGATATGGCTTGCATTTTATGTTTTCAAATGACGATGTATATCAAGACAATACTTTTGAGAATAATGGGGCAGGAGTCGCAGTGATGTTTTCCAAAAAAATAAAAATGTTCAATAATACGTTTAAAGAAAATTGGGGAACCGCTTCTTATGGTATGTTATTGAAAGAAATTAATGATGCCGAAATTATTGGAAATACGTTTCAAGAAAATACTATTGGTATTAATATTGAAGGTTCAAACAGAATTATTTATAAAAACAATAACTTCATCAATAATGGTTGGGCAATAAAGGTACGAGGAGCTTGCTATACTAATAGTTTTATAGAAAATAATTTTTTATATAATTCATTTGATATATCCTATAATAGCAGGATAAATGATAATGTATTCGATAGAAATTATTGGAGTAATTATACAGGTTACGACTTAAATAAAGATGGAGTAGGAGATGTCCCTTACAGACCTGTTAAGTTATTCTCATATATAGTAAATAGAACTCCTGAAACAATTATTTTACTTAGAAGCTTATTTATAGATATTATCGATTTTTCAGAAAAAGTCTCGCCTGTTTTTACGCCTGATAATTTGCTAGACAATAATCCACTAATCAAAAAAAACTCATGGTAATTATTCAAAATTTACATAAAAAATTTGGAAAAAATCAAGTATTAAGCGGAGTTGATTTAGAAATTAGCAAAGGTGGAATTTTTGCAGTACTTGGACCTAATGGCTCTGGAAAAACAACATTGATAAAATCTATATTGGGAATGGTAATTCCAAATAAAGGAGAGGTGACTGTACTTGGTGAAAACATAAAAAAGAGTTCTGAATATAGGCATAAAATTGACTATTTACCACAAATTGCCAATTTTCCAAATAATTTAAAAGTCAAGGAACTTATTAATATGATTAAAGATTTACGAAAGCCAACTAGTGAAGAGATAGGTTTAATTGAGTTATTTAAATTAGAGCCATTTTTAGATAAAAAGTTGGGTAACCTATCAGGAGGAACCAAACAAAAAGTAAACATTGTGTTAGCTTTTATGTTTGACAGTCCATTAATTATCCTGGATGAACCAACGTCAGGTTTAGATCCAATTTCACTTATTCGATTGAAGGATTTAATTCAAGCTGAAAAAGTCAAAGGAAAAACTATTTTGATTACCTCGCACATCATGAGTTTTGTTGAAGAAGTATCAGATGAGATAGTGTTTTTATTAGAAGGAAAAATATACTTTAAAGGATCTATTTCAGATTTAAAAACCAAGACCAATCAGCCAGATTTTGAACATGCTATTGCGTCTATATTAACAGAAAATCATGTTTAAAATATTAAAATACAGTTTTTACGATTTAATGCGAAGCCGATGGAGTTATGTGTATTTTGCGTTTTATTTGCTACTTGGTATTGTTCTTTTATTTTTAAATAATGATTTATCAAAAGCTGTCATTACATTAATGAATGTAATAATTGTGCTCGTACCATTAATTGGAACCATTTTTGGCGTGATGTATTACTATAATTCTAAAGAATTTACCGAGTTATTATTGGCACAACCTTTAAAGCGTTCGTCCATATTTCTAGGGCAATATTTGGGTGTAGCTTTATCATTGTCTATGAGCTTAATTCTTGGTTTAGGACTTCCTTTTGTATTCTATGGTCTGTTTAAAAGCAGTGCCATTTGGGATTTTTCGCTATTGCTTATTACTGGTGCTTTTTTAACCTTTATTTTCACTGCATTAGCTTTTAATATAGCTTTATCTAACGAAAATAAAATTAAAGGATTTGGTTATGCTATTTTATTATGGCTGTTTCTAGCTATAATTTATGATGGTATCTTTTTAATGAGTTTAATTATGTTTGAAGATTATCCTTTAGATAAATTATCATTAGTTGGGACGATGCTTAATCCAATAGATTTGTCACGAACACTTATTTTATTAAAATTAGATATTTCTGCATTATTAGGTTATACAGGAGCTATATTTAAGCAATTCTTTGGAACTAACTTTGGACTCATAGTATCATTCGTAATGTTGTCTATTTGGGTAATACTTCCTGTTTTTCGAATCGTTTTTAAATCTAAAAGGAAAGATTTTTAAATTTTTAAAAATGTTGTTCCAGATTTAATATCTAAAGCAAGTTGCATTAAATTGGTATTTTCTAGTAAATCTTTAAGCTCTCTCCGCACTATTTTAAATTTGTCATGAACTGGACAAGGATGTTCTTCATTACAAGTGTGTAAACCTAAGCCACAGCCATTAAATATTTTATCACCATCTATGGCGCGAACTATCTGAGAGAGTTTAATGGATGAAATTTTATTTTTTTCTATACTAAACCCACCATAAGGTCCTTTTAAAGATTTGACAATTTTATGTCTTACTAGTGCTTGCAAAATTTTAGCGGTAAAAGCAGTTGGAGAGTTTATTTCTTCTGAAATTTCCTTTGAGTTTACACGTCTATCTTCATACGAATTTATCGCGATAAAAATAGAAGCTTTAATACCATATTCACAGGCCTTTGAAAACATTTTTAATTATTTTTTTGCAAAAATAAAAAATATTTTAATTAGGACAAATATATCCTAATTAAAATATTTCTTTTATTCACTTATGTTAGAATTGGTCAAGCAAATAGTTTATTAAATCAGTTGTAGTTACTATACCTACTAATTCTTTATTATCTACAACAGGTAAAGCATGAAATTCTTTTTTTGATAAAATCTCTGCTACCTCTTTTATAGTTGCTGTTGATGGCACACTAATTAAACTCTTAGCCATAACTTGCTCGATAGAAAACATGTTATATACAATGGTATCAACATCATAATCACTATCGTCAGTTGCATCTGCAAAACTAATTCTAAGCAAGTCTGTATAGCTTAACATACCTATAATTTCTTTACCATTTACAACTGGAATATGACGAATTTTCCATGATTTGAATAATTTTTCTGCTGTCTCTAAATCATCTGATTTGTTTAAAGTTATAACATGTGATGTCATAATTTCTGATATTGGCGTTCTTTTTTTCATAATATATAGCTTTAAATTCATATTAAATGTAGTCGCTATTTTCCTAATAAAATATGATAAAAGTCAGCATTATAAAAAAGTTAAATGCAGTCAATAGCACTTGAAGCCATTTCCAAAACTGGAGCAGGAGAGAGGTAAGGAATTCCTAGACCTAAACCGCGAAGGATAAATAATAAGCCAATAATAACAACAAATACTGGAATAGCTTTTTGAATACGTTGCTTAATAGAACTATTTAAAAATTTACCTAGATAGATTGCTGTTGTCATCAACGGAATTGTTCCTAATCCAAACAACATCATATATAAACTTCCCTGTAAAGCATTTTGCATTGCCATAGAAGCAAAAACAGCCATATAAACCAAGCCACATGGTAAAAAACCATTCAGAAAACCTATGGTTAAAAAGGTGTCTGCGGTTTTCTTTTTTAACGCGGAACCTAGCGCAAATTTTACTTTAGAAATAATCTGATAAATTGGTTTGGAAAAATTGTATTTATTAAAAGTTTGACTTGGAATTAGTACAATAACAATCATTAAAACGCCTATTGCAATTGATAATTGCTGCTGCATTCCAAAAATGTAAAGGCTTTTGCCAATGAGACCAAAAAATAATCCAATTAAACTATATGCAAAAAGTCTTCCAATATGATAAGCAAAAATTTGACTTAATTTTTTTACTGAATTACTTCTATCTACAGGCAACATAAAAGCAATTGGACCACACATACCAACGCAGTGAAAACTTCCTAATAAACCAAATATGAATGCAGACCAGAGCATTTAGTAAATAATTTCTTTTTTGTAGAGATATGATTTTCCATTATATTGCCAATCAACTTTAATGTTCCATCGACCATCTAATAAACGTTTGTCAGGTATGAGCAAATTATGGTTTGACAATGAAATTGTTGTTTCAAAGTCTAATTGTTTATTAGATGGTCTATATAGGAACACTTTTCCTGTAATACTTTCAGGTTTTATGTTTTCAGGAAAGGTTAGCGTTATCCCTTCGTTTATTTTTTTCCACTCAATATTTTGAACTAAATGTTTTGCATTGGTTTCTTTATCTATATCCTGTTGAAACTCTAGTTCTTGTTTATAGTAATCTTCAGTTACTAAATCATGATTGTATTTAGTATTGATATTCATATTGATAACGAAGTACAAAATAAAGCTTATAAAGGCTATAAATGCAATTACAATTCCTGTTCCCCAATTTATTTTCATAGTCTTATCTTAATTATAACTTCTTGGTCCTAAAAAGTTAACAGTCGTCGTTTCAATTAATTGATTACCGCTATAAACTTCAATGGTTAATTTGTTTTTATCACCTTTCAGTTCGCTTTTATCAATTTCAATAAACAAAGTGCCTTCGGCTAATCCTTGTTCTGGAACTGAGAAATTATCAGTTGTAGAGACTAGTTTTATGTCTCCTTTATATTTTCGCAGTTTGAAGTTAACGTGTTCAATGGTTTCAGATGTTTTATTTACTAATTTATATGTAAATACATTGCTGATTATATCACCTTCTTTATGTTCATATAGTTGACCTGGAAGCCTTAAAACTCTTGCTTCTACGTCGTTTCTTAATAAAAGCATGCCACTTAAAACACCAATAAGAATAATAAGTACTGCAATATAACCTTTCATTCTAGCAGTAATTTTGAATTTTTCCTTATTTTCTATTTCAGCTTCACTTGCATACCTAATTAAACCTTTTGGCAAGTTGATACTTTCCATAATATGATCGCACTCATCAATACAAGCTGTACAGTTAACACATTCCAATTGTGTACCATTTCTAATATCAATTCCTGTTGGGCAAACATGCACACATTGCAAGCAATCTATACAATCACCATGACCAAGTTCTTTTCTGTCTTCGTTTTTTCTGAATGATTTTCTTCCATTTTCTGCTTCACCTCGTTTATGGTCATAAGCTACAACAACAGACTTGTTATCTAATAATACGCCTTGCAATCTTCCGTAAGGACATGCTATAATACAAACCTGTTCTCTAAACCAGGCAAATACAAAATAGAAAACTGCTGTGAAAATAATGAGTGGAAATAGCGTTCCTAAGTGTTGAAAAGGACCATCAATTATATATTTTAATAGTTTATCGCTTCCTATCAGATATGCTAAAAAAACATTAGCAATTAAGAAGGAGATTATTAAAAAGACAAACCATTTAAAAACTCGTTTCTTGATTTTTTCTGCATCCCATTTCTGTCTATCTAATTTACGTTGTTTGTTTCTGTCACCATCAATCCAATATTCTATGCGACGGAAAACCATTTCCATAAAAATAGTTTGTGGACAAATCCAACCACAAAAAATACGACCAAACCCGACAGTGAAAAGTGCAATAAAAATCACACCAATAATCATAGAGATTACAACCAGATGAAAATCTTGAGGCCAAAACGGAAAACTAAAGACATTAAATCTACGTTCTAAAACATTAAACATCAAAAATTGATTGCCATTAATTTTTACAAATGGAGCAGCAAATAAAAAAGCTAATAAAGCGTAGCTAACTATTTTACGTTTTTCATAATATTTACCGCTTGGCTTTTTTGGAAATACCCAAGCACGTTTCCCTTCATCATTGATAGTGCCAATAGAGTCTCTAAAAGATTCGTTTTCTGGGGCTTCCAATTCTTATTGTTTTATATTTATTGTATTTGAATAGAATCTGTAACAACTTCACTTGTTTCTGCTGTCACTTCTACATTTGGATCTACCCAAATATCACCTTCTGGTGCTTTTGGTTTTGCTGGTGTTGTGCCTTGAAATTGTAATACATAACTAGATACTTGAGCCATTTCGGCAGGTTTAAGTAATTGTTTCCAGGCAATCATCCCTTTTCCATCACGACCACCTTCACTTACAGTTTTAAACACATTTTTAATACCTCCACCTAAAATCCAGTTTTTGTCTGTTAAGTTTGGACCAATACTACCACCACCATCTGCTAAATGGCAAGCAACACAATTTGTATCAAAAATAACTTTTCCAGCACTTAAATCTGAAGCATCTGTTAATAATACTACTGTATTTATATCTACTAAATCTTTTGCTGTTTTTTTATAGTTTTCAATTGCAATTTTTGCCTCAGCATACTCTATTTCAAGCTCTTTATATTGATTGTCGCCATTAAACACATGGTATTTTATCAAGTATACAGCTGCAAATACAATTGAAGCATAAAAACCATAGATCCACCAAGGCGGAAGGTTGTTGTCTAATTCTTTAATGCCATCATAATTATGATCCAATATGATTTCATGTTCTTCTTGAATAGGTTTTTGACCTAATAGTTTTTTATAAGTAGAAACTATCCAAGTTATAAATTTTGGAGTTTGGATTTTTTGAACGTCATAGCGTGCTTTGCCTTCTGCATCTAAACTCTGATATAAAATATTATCCATAGAGCCAACAATAGCTTCAATTGCTATTAAAATAAGTAGAATTAATAATAGGAACCACATAATTATAGGTTGTTCCATAAATGCTGGCTTATCACCAGAATCTACAACGTATTCTATAAGTCCGAAGATGGCAAAGAAAATTATTGGAACTCTTATCCAAGAAGGAATAAACTGTCTCATAGCTCTGTTTGGTTTTGGTTATCTAATGGTATATTACTAACGGTTGTTATATAGTCTTTTTTGGCAGTAAAAACCCACCAAAATAATACTACAAAAAAGATAAAAAAGATAAGCAATGATATTATAGGATATATTTCAATTCCTGTTATGCTCTCCATATGATTTTTTACAAATTTTAGCATGATATTAATTTTGAGTGGTTTCTAAATCTTTTACTTTAATGTCTGTTCCTAATCGTTGTAAATATGCAATAAGTGCTACTATTTCGCGATTTCTCATTTCAACAAATTCTGCGCCTGCGGTCTTTTTATCGGCTTCATAAGTTTCAGCAAAATCTGGATCTGTGTATAAGTTTTTCTCAATTTGAGTACCTTGTTCTAACATCAATTGTTGAGCATTGGCAATATCTTCTTCAGAGTAAGGAACACCTAATTTTACCATTGCTTTCATCTTAGCTTCTGTTAGTGATTTATCTAGTTCATTACGAACGAGCCATTGGTAAGCTGGCATTATTGATCCGGAAGATGTACTTTGTGGATCATACATATGGTTTAAGTGCCAATTATCAGAATATTTTCCACCTATACGATGTAAATCTGGTCCAGTACGCTTGCTTCCCCAAAGGAAGGGATGGTCATATACAAATTCTCCCGCTTTAGAGTATTCGCCATAACGTTCAACTTCACTTCTAAAAGGGCGAATCATTTGTGAGTGACAACCAACGCAACCTTCACGAATATAAATATCACGTCCTTCAAGTTCTAAAGGTGTATAAGGTTGAACACTGCTTATTGTTGGAATATTAGATTTTACCATAATTGTCGGTATTATTTGTACTATACCACCAATAAGTATGGCAACTGTTGCAAAAATAGTCAGTTTAATTGGCTTACGCTCTAACCATGTGTGCCATCCTTCACCTGCTACACGTCGTTTCGATACGTTTTGCAGAGCTGGAGCTTCAGCTAATTCATCAGTTACTGCACTACCTCTTCTAATGGTTACAATTACGTTGTAAACCATAATTAGCATACCAGTTATAAATAGCGTTCCACCAATGGCACGCATCCAATACATAGGCATAATTTCAGAAACTGTTTCTAAAAAGTTTCCATAAGTTAATGTTCCATCAGGATTAAATTGTTTCCACATACTTGCTTGAGTAAAACCAGCAACATACATTGGTAAGGCATACATGATGATTCCTAACGTGCCAATCCAAAAGTGTAAATTGGCTAATCCAATTGAGAATAATTTTGTCTTAAATAATCTTGGAATTAAATAATAAATCATCCCAAAGGTTAAGAACCCATTCCAAGCTAAGGCTCCGACGTGTACGTGAGCAATAATCCAATCGGTGAAGTGTCCAATTGCATTTACATTTTTTAATGATAATAATGGACCTTCAAACGTTGCCATACCATAACCTGTAATAGCGACAACCATAAATTTTAAAACTGGGTCAGTACGAACTTTATCCCAAGCACCACGCAGTGTTAGTAATCCGTTTATCATTCCTCCCCAAGACGGCATTAACAGCATGACAGAAAATGCAACTCCTAAATTTTGTGCCCATTCTGGTAAAGCAGTATATAATAAATGATGAGGTCCTGCCCAAATATATATGAATATTAATGACCAAAAGTGAACAATAGAAAGTCTATAAGAATAAACTGGTCTATTGGCGGCTTTTGGCACAAAATAATACATTAAACCTAAGAATGGAGTGGTTAAGAAAAAGGCAACAGCATTATGTCCATACCACCACTGCACAAGTGCATCTTGTACACCAGCATAAACGGAGTAACTCTTCATCGCACTTACTGGCAACTCTAAGCTGTTAAAAATATGAAGTACCGCAACGGTTACAAATGTTGCTATATAAAACCAAATGGCTACATATAAATGACGTTGTCTACGTTTAATAATAGTTCCAATTAAATTCCAACCAAAAACAACCCAAACAATTGCAATGGCGATATCAAAAGGCCATTCTAATTCAGCATATTCTTTTGAAGTTGTATAACCTAAAGGTAACGTAATGGCAGCACCAACAATAATTAATTGCCAGCCCCAAAAATTGATTTTACTCAATAAGTCGCTAAACATTCTAGCTTTAAGTAAACGTTGAGAAGAATAGTAAACACCTGCAAAAATGGCGTTACCTACAAAGGCAAAAATTACAGCGTTGGTATGCAATGGTCTTAAACGACCAAAACTTAACCACGATATTCCGTCTGTTAAGTTTGGGAATAAAAACATAAATGCTAGTAGTAATCCTACTAACATACCTACAACTCCCCAAAGCATTGTTGCATAAAGGAAATTTTTAACGATTTTATTATCGTAATGAAACTGTTGTACTTCCATAATAATTAATTAGTCTTTTTGGTTTTAATAGATGGTTTGGTTTGCTCTTTTACGAGTTCGTCTTCAAAAAGCATTCTAACAGAAGGTGTATAACTATCGTCGTATTGACCATTTCTTACGGCATAAATAAATGCAATGAAGAAAATAACTGCAACAATAATACTGATACTTAATAATATATATATAACACTCATACCTAATTGAAGTTATGGCTCAAAAATACATTTGAGCTGTTTTATAAAACATGATTTTTATCATGTTTGGTTATTTGTAATCATTCTAATTTTCTTCCCAAAAGGTTTGTAGAAATGGTTGTAAATACTACAATACTTATAGAACTTAAAGGCATTAATATAGCAGCAACAACTGGAGCTAGTTGTCCTGTAACGGCAAAATACAAACCTATTATGTTATAAACAAATGAAAGAAGAAAACTCCATTTAATAATTTTAATAGCACTTTTAGATGCTTTAATATATTTATATAATTGATTGAATTTTGAGGCATCTATAATGGCATCACAAGCAGGTGAAAAGACATTTACGTTTTCTGACAGTGCAATACCAACGTTGCTTTGTGCCAAAGCTCCAGCATCATTTAAACCATCGCCAATCATTAATACTTTTGCACCTTCTGTTTGATGGTATTTGATATATTCTAGTTTGTCATCTGGTTTCTGGTTGAAAATCAATTTAGTCTTTGTTGGTAATATTTTTTTAAGATTTTTCAATTCACCTTCATTATCGCCTGAAAGAATAACCAAATCGTACTGCTTTTTTAACTTATTGAAGAGTTTAGATAATCCTTTTCTGTAACTATTGTAAAATGTGAATTTTCCTTTGTATTCATTATTTGTGCTGATATGAACTGTCGTATTTAAAACGGAAGATTCTGAAGCACCAACATAACTTGCTGAACCTATTTTGATATAATCTGAATCATGTGAAGCTTCAATACCTTGTCCTAAATGTTCTTCAAAATGATCTAAGGTTATTATATTATGTTCATCTAAGATGTCATAAAGGGTTCTACTTAATGGATGGTTGGAGCCACGAAGTGTATTTTTTAATAATATTCCTTCCGAAGCAGAAAGCGAAGAACCTTCATAAGTTGCTGTACTTTTTTTATTGGACGTGATGGTACCTGTTTTATCAAAAATAATCGTGTTAATTGCAGCCAATTGTTCAATAACTGAGGCGTTTTTTACATAAAATTTCAGTTTTCCAAAGATGCGTAACAAGTTTCCAAAGGTAAAAGGAGCAGAGAGTGCAATTGCACAAGGGCATGCAATAATTAGTACTGCTGTAAAAACATTCATGGCCTTGGAAGGATCAATAAAAAGCCAGTACGATGTCGCAATAATTGCAATACTTAAAACAGCAATTGTAAACCGTTTGCTAATTTTATTGGTTAAAGTTGTGAATCCATCTTCTTTGTTTTTGCTAAACACATCGTTACTCCACAATTGTGTTAGGTAACTCTGTTCTACAGATCTTATAGCTTCCATTTCAATAACTCCTGAAGTCTGTTTACCTCCAGCAAACAATTTGTCACCAGATCTTTTATATATTGTTTCAGATTCTCCAGTCACAAAACTGTAATCTATTTTTGCTTTTCCGTTAATTAATATGCCATCTACAGGAATTAATTCTTCATTACGAATTAAGAGTCTATCTCCTTTTTTTATTTCATAAACCTGAATAGGAGTTTCCTTATCATTCCATATTTTGGTTACTGCGATTGGAAAATAAGATTTATAATCACGCTCAAAGGATAAGAAGGAGTAGGTTTTTTGTTGAAAAAATTTTCCAATTAATAAAAAGAAAATTAATCCAGTAAGGCTATCAAAAAAACCAGAACCTAAATCAAAGATTATTTCAATAGTACTTCTAATAAATAATACAGCAATACCTAATGCAATTGGCACATCAATATTTAAAAGATTTGAACGTATTCCCTTGTAGGCTGAAATAAAATAGTCTTGCCCACTATAAAACACTACAGGTATCGAAAAGGTAAACATGAGCCATCTAAAAAGATGCTTATATTGCTCCAACCAGAATTCTCCAACCTCAAAATATTCTGGAAATGATAGAAACATTACATTTCCAAAAGCAAAACCCGCTATTCCGAGTTTGTAAATTAATGTTCTGTTAATGTGTTCTTTGCCAGTTTTAAAATCGTTAAGCGAAATATATGGTTCATAACCGATAGAGCTTAGTAGTAAAACTGTATCTTTTAGTGAAAACTTTTCAGAATCATAAGTTACACGAACCGTTTTCTTTCCAAAATTAACTTGCGATGATGAAATTTCAGGATTTAGTTTGTTCAGGTTTTCAAGAATCCAAATACAAGAACTACAATGAATATGTGGAATAAACAATGTGGTAATTTGAATTTTATCATCGTTAAATTCTGTTAGTTTTTCAACAATATTTTCTTGAGATAGAAAATCATATTTCCCTTGAATTTCTTTAGGAATAGCTCCAGGTGATGCTTGCATGTCGTAGTAACACGTTAAATCATTTTCAGAGAATATTTCGTATACGGTTTTGCAACCATTACAACAAAATGATTTTTCATCGTATATAAAAGTTGAAGACTTACAGTTATCACCACAGTGGAAACAAGAAACCTTGTCCATATTATTTGCTCATTTATACTAGATAACAAAACTAATAAATGATACAGATATTAATATGATATTTGTTAGGTTTTAGTTAATTTTGGAGAAACACTATAAATTTGGTATGAGTAAATGTGAACAATGCATAGTTCGTCAATTCAATTCGTTGAAGTCTTTGACAAAGGATGAACTATTAAGAATTTCTGGGTGTAAAACCACTAAATTTATTAAAAAAGGGGAAGTAATTTTTGATGAAGGAGATAAGATTAATGGCGTGTTTTGTATTAAAGATGGTATCTGTAAATTATCAAAATTAAGTGAAAATGGTAAAGATCAAATTGTAAAGTTGGTTGTAAAAGGGGATTTGTTAGGTCAACGTTCTTTAATTTCTGATGAGCGATCCAATTTACAAGCTACAGCTTTAAATGATATGGAAGTTTGTTTTATTCCGAAAGAAGAAATTATAAATGACTTAAAGAGGAACCCTTCATTTTCATATGATGTATTGCAACAAATGGCACACGATTTACGAGACGCTGATAATATTATTGTGAATATGGCCCAAAAATCTGTAAGGCAGCGTATGGCTGAGGTATTGATTAATATTCATGCTAGTTTTGGGACTAATCCTGATGGCACTTTAAGTGTATTGTTATCACGTGAAGATTTTGCAAGTTTGGTTGGTACAGCAACAGAATCTGCTATTAGAGTACTATCTCAGTTTAAAAAAGAAGGCTTAATTTCTACTACAGGTAAGCAAATTAAAATAGAAAATATTGAAGACCTTAAACATATAGAATAAAAAAAGCGCTCATTTGAGCGCTTTTTTTATGAACTTTATTATTTATTAATTCATTTTGAAAGTCTTAGTGTCTTTAAATGGAGACAGATTTAAACCTTCCATATTAGTCTTATAACGACTCCATTCATCATTGAAGAATGTATTTGTTTTTTCTAAAGCTGTGGCTAATTCATCTTTTGCATGTTGAATTAGGGTTGTCTCAGTTGAAGAAATTCCGTTTTGCCTTGAACTTACATATCTACTTGCAAAACCTAATCGTTGCATGACTGTAACTTCAGGATTTCTAGTAATACCTTGACGTTTATCTATAGACCCTAAATACATAGCGATAAGATCGTCAACTTTCTTAGCGATGTCTATAGATGCTTTAATGTTGTCCTTATTAGCTTTTTTATCAAGTTTTGCTAAGGTTTTAGAATAGTCTTCAGCAATCGTTTTGCTTTCAGTCAATTGTTCAACAGCATCAGCTGCTACTTGTTGCATTTCTTCCAATTGCTTTGAAGTAGCATACACCTCGTTAGTATTTTGAGATGACACATTAATTCTTGGGTCATTTTCAACTTTAATTATTTTTTCAGAAGTTTGGTCACCAAAAGTCATCACCACTTTATAAGTGCCGGGTTTAACACTAACTCCTCTTGGTTCTCCACGTCGCGGAAATGATCTTCTTGAAGGTCTATCCACACCTTTTTCATCCATTCCCCAAGTCCATTTGTGTACACCACTTTCTTTAGGCGCTTTTTGTTTTAGAGTTCTAATGAGCCTGTCTCCATCATAAATATTCATATGTACAGAATCCCACTTTACTTTGGCATCTGAAGTTTCACTACTTTTATCTTCATCGTCCTCTTTTTTCGTATCGTCTTTAATGGCATTGTCCTTTTCATCTTCAATACTAACGTAATAAGAGATTTGTGCACCACCACTTCTGTTTTCACCATTATACATTGCATCAGCACCAAAACGACTTCCTGTTGCCTGTTGATAAGAAGCTTGATAAGCAGTTGGAGGATCAAATAACTGTAATTTAGAACTAATTACACCAGTGTTTTTAGCCATTGCTCTTAATGGGCGAATATCATCTAAAACCCAAGCAGCACGACCAAATGTGCCAATTACTAAATCATGTTCACGTGGATGGATTACTAAATCTTTTACAGAAACTGTTGGAAAACCGTTGGTCCATTTTGTCCATTTATTTCCAGCATCAATAGATACATAGAGTCCATCATCAGTGCCTAAGAACATTAAATTGGGTGCTTCTAAATCTTCAACAATGGCCAAGGTATAGCTTTGCACATCGTTTCCATCAACAATTCTAGCCCAAGTTTTTCCATAATCTTTAGTTCTATAAACATAAGGTGTATAATTAAAACGTCTGTAATCATTAGCAACTAGTAAAGCTTCTCCTTTGTTTTTGTTAGACGCCTTTATTTGTGGAATCCAACTTCCTGTTGGTAATCCTTTTATGTTTTTTGAAACGTCAGTCCAACTTTCTCCTCCATTTTGAGTAAAATGTACACGACCATCATCTGTACCAACCCAAAGCATGTCTTTTTCAACAGGAGAAGGTTCAATAACAAGTATTGTTGTGTGGTTTTCTGCTCCAGTAGCATCCATGGTTAATCCACCACTTTCACTTTGTTTTTGTTTTTCAGGATCATTGGTTGTTAAATCTGGAGAAATTACGTTCCAAGTATCTCCTTTATCTGTTGATTTATGTACAAATTGACTTCCGAAGTAAACAGTACTATTATTAAAAGGATCTATATTAATGGCTGAATTCCAGTTAAAACGCAATTTTACGTTTGGATCTGGATGTGTTGGCTGTACACCATAGTTGTTTCCAGTTTCCCAATCATAACGTTGTACAGATCCTTGTTGACTCATAGTCCAACCATAACGAGAATCATCTCTATCTGGAACAACATCAAAGCCATCACCAAAACTTATTTCTTGCCAATAACTATTTCTGATGCCTTTTGTTCTCCAAACATAAGCTGGACCTCTCCAGGAACCATTATCTTGCATGCCTCCATAAACATTATAAGGGAAATCATTATCTATATTTATATGGTAAAATTGGGCTACTGGAATATTTTCTATAAAGCGCCATGTTTTTCCTCCGTCTTTGGTTATGTTCATTCCACCATCGTTTCCATCCATCATAAAGTCACTATTTTCTGGATGAATCCACCAAGCATGATGATCAGGATGTACACCATTATCACCTCTATAAGAATTCATTAATTGAGTAAAACTTTTCCCTCCATCTTCACTAACATTAATCTCGGTAAATACAGAAAATAACCGATTTTCATTTTTGGTATCAGCATGGATTTCTCCATAATAAAAAGGTCTTTCACCTATCTGACTCATATCATCATTTACCATAGTCCATTTAAAGCCACCATCAGTACTTTTATATAATCCATTTTTTTTAGCTTCAACCAAAGCGTAAACAATATTTGGTTTGCTTGGTGCAATGGCAAGACCAATACGTCCAAGTTCACCTTTTGGTAAACCATCTTTGTCAGTTACTTTTGTCCAAGTTTCTCCACCATCATAAGTAATGTGCATACCTGAGCCTTCACCACCAGATTTAAAGAACCAAGGGTCACGTTTATGCTCCCACATAGCAGCAATTAATTTGTTTGGATTTGTTGGATCCATTACTAATTCTGCTGCACCAGTTTTGTTATTAGCAAACAATATATTTTTCC
>Ga0075467_10001695_pt1 | contig 18041 bp, 14 predicted proteins | sample DEB08_DNA_9_FD_75067 | JGI IMG/M metagenome (GOLD analysis project Ga0075467, IMG submission 75067) | Aqueous microbial communities from the Delaware River and Bay under freshwater to marine salinity gradient to study organic matter... | ecosystem: Environmental > Aquatic > Marine > Coastal ... | reverse complement strand
GCTATGATTTAAGCAGGTTATACATCTGATATAGAAATCTAAAATCTGTTTTTACTGAAAATTTTATTATAAAGTTGTTATCTTCAAATTCTAAATTTTTAATTATTTGATGGCTATAAATAAGGAACTGGAATTGGCGTGGAAGTTTGTAAATAATACAAACCGATCTATTTTTTTAACAGGTAAGGCAGGGACTGGTAAAACGACGTTTTTGCACCGTTTGAAAATGAGTAGTTTGAAACGCTTGGTGGTTGTGGCGCCTACGGGTGTAGCTGCTATTAATGCAAAAGGTGTGACCATACATTCATTTTTTCAGATGCCTTTTGGTCCAATTTTACCTGATACGGATTTAAATGCTTCGAGCGGTTTTAATAGGAAGTTTAGCAAGACAAAAATTAATATTATTAAGTCGATGGACTTGCTGGTGATTGACGAGATTAGCATGGTGCGCGCCGATTTGCTGGATGGAATTGATAAAACCTTGCGTCGTTTTAGAGACCGAAATAAGGTGTTTGGAGGTGTGCAGGTATTGATGATTGGTGATTTGCAACAACTATCGCCGGTGATAAAGAATCAGGAGTGGGATTTGTTGAAGCCGTATTATGCCAATGGGTTCTTTTTTAGTAGCCATGCTTTTGCGCAATGTAATGCGATTACTATTGAGTTGAAACATATTTATAGGCAGGAAAACCCCAAATTTATTGCGATACTTAACGAGATTAGAAATAATTCACTGACTGAGGCTGCAGCAATGGAATTGAATAAACGGTATATACCTGATTTTACGCCAAAGCCTGATGCCGGATATATTTCGTTAACCACTCATAATAATAAAGCCGAAGCGACTAATAGGCTAGAGTTAGAGAAGTTGACAACTAAAACATTTACTTATGATGCAGAAGTGGATGGTAAGTTTCCCGAGTATGCTTACCCAAATAAGCAGGCTTTGCAATTAAAAGTTGGAGCACAGGTCATGTTTGTTAAGAATGATAGTAACCCCGAGAAGCGTTATTTTAATGGTAAGATAGGGAAAGTGATATTGTTGGACCGAGATGAAGTTGTTGTGCATTGTCCTGATGACGATTTTAATATTAATGTAACACCTGAAATATGGGAGAATATTAATTATTCGGTAGATGCTGAAACAAAAGTGATAACAGAAGAGAAGATTGGATCATATACCCAAATGCCTTTACGTTTGGCGTGGTCTATTACCATTCATAAAAGTCAAGGTTTAACTTTTGAAAAGGCTATTATTGATGCTCAAGGTGCTTTTGCACATGGGCAAACTTATGTAGCGTTGAGTCGATGTAAATCTTTGGAGGGTTTGGTGTTGAAGAGTAAGATTCATTCGAGCCAAATTATTAGTGATGGTAACGTGACCACGTTTAATAAAAATGCTGAACAAAATGCACCAGATGAAACAGTTTTAGAACATTCTCAGAAACATTTTCAATTGGATTTGATTTCTGAAGTATTTGATTTTTATGGGTTTTTATATCCCTTGAATCGAATTTTAGATACTTATTATAAGAATAGAACAGTGGTTGTTGGGGATATAGAAAATACGTTCTTACCTATTAAAGATACAATTACTAATTTTTTAAAAGTGGCTAATGGATTTAATGCACAGTTGAAACAAATTTCTGAAGATGATGGAGGTTTGCCAGAAAAGAGTTTTATGATTCAAGAGCGTTTTAAAAAGGCAATTAACTATTTCAAAACCGAAACAGATACTAAGATAGTTACATCATTAAAGACTTTTACTTTTACTACAGATAATCAAGCAGTGGGGAGTGAAATCACCAAACATTTGGATAGTTTTGAGGAGTTATTGTCGGTAAAGTTACTTTATTTTAAAGGTTTAGATTCCGGGTTTGTTTGTAAACATGTTTTGGAGTTACGTGCTAAGTCAGTATTTATGGGTAAAGACAAACCCAAGAAACTGAGAAAGTCAGTTGTTGAAGGAACTAGTAATGTGGAGTTATTTGAAAAACTTCGTATGTTGAGAAATGATATTGCTGAGGAGAAAGACTTAATTCATTATCAGATTTTTGCACAAAAGACATTATATGAAATGTGCGAAACCTTACCAACCAATCAAAAGGAATTGTTAAAGGTAAACGGCATGGGGAAAACACGTGTTGAAAAATATGGGTCAGCCATATTAAAAGTTATAAGAGCGTATTGTGAAGAGCATGATCTTGAAACAGCTTTTGATTCTGAAATATTTGATGAACCAAAACCTAAAAAGAAACTTGGTGAAACTAAAAAGGAATCTTTAGAATTATTCAAATCAGGAAAGTCTATCGAACATATTGCAAACGAACGAGAACTCAATATAAATACTGTTTTTGGACATTTAGCTTCTTTTATTCCATCAGGAGAAATCAAGATTACCGATTTAATGCCTATCGCGTATTATGAGGAATTAAAAGCTATAATACCAAAGAAAAAATATGAAAACTTATCTGATTTAAAACATCAATTAGATGAGAAATATAGTTATGGGGACTTACGTTTGGTCTTGGATGATTTGAGAAATTAGCTTCAGATTGAAATATATAGATTACACTCGTCCTGATAACAAGAACAAGGTCTTATTTGAAAGGATTTTGAAGTGTCTGAACTAAAGTCTTTTATGAAATTAAAAATATTTATCTAAATTAGTGTCTATGAATGTTATTATCCAATCTACTCTAAAAACACTTCAAAAATCACAAGTTTTATTAGATAATTTATCCAATATGCAATTATGTGATGCTTCTGTTTCTCCATACTATTCTAGTATAGGCACGCACATAAGGCATATTTTAGATTTCTACGATTGTATTTTTAGTGTGAATACTGAAAATAAAGTAGACTTAACTGCTAGAAGTAGAAATAAAGATGTGGAGTCTGATTGTGGATGTGCACAAGAATACCTAACCTTAATAATTGGTAGGGTAAGTTCAATATCATCAGATATTAATGAAGTTGTTTTAGTGGTCGATGATTTAGGATTGGGTAAATTGGAAATACCCTATACTTATGGTTCATTGTTGGCTCAAGCAAATAGCCATACTATACACCACTACGCTATTATCAATTATATTTTTGATAGTTTAGAAATTGTTATTAATGATGCTGAATTTGGGTATAACCCAACTACACCAAAGCATGTTTCTGCTATTTAATTTTTTTTTTTGAACATACTGTCTAGTATTGTATTGATACCCTTAAACCCAAAAAATATTGCTAGACTGCATATTATTATAGCTATGATCAAAACCACATTATCTATTGGAGTTTTTAGCTTTGTTTGTGAAATATAAGCAAGTATTGGGCCCGTAAACATACAGGCTAAAGCTATGCCCAATAGTTTAACTCCTTTTAAGAGAACGTCCTTATTTGTTATATCAGTTTTCATCTGTTCATTTTTATTACTTTTCAATTGTCAGATGCAACCTTTATGACAAAAATAATCATCTCTATGTAATCTTAATGATTATTTTTACTCATGCCGGTTTCATTGTTGAAGTTGTTAATGGCTTCTCTTACACTTTTGTGTTTGCTTAGTAATTCTAAAGCTTTTGTTTCAGAAACATTTATTTCTTTCATTATCATTTTAGCACCTCTATCCACAAGCTTATTATTACTCAATTGCATGTCTACCATTTTATTTCCTTTTACATGGCCTAAGAGAATCATTGTGGAAGTGGTAACCATATTAAGCACTAATTTTTGAGCCGTTCCAGCCTTCATTCTAGAGCTACCAGTTACAAATTCTGGTCCTACAACAACTTCTATTGGGTATTTTGAAACTTGACTTAAGGGACTGGTTTTATTACAAGTAATACATCCTGTAATGATGTTTTTTTTATTACAAGTTTCTAAAGCTGAAATAACATATGGTGTTGTTCCTGATGCAGCAATTCCAACAACAACATCATTTGAGCTAATGTTATATTCTTGTAAATCTATCCAGCCTTGAGTTTTAGAGTCCTCGGCAAATTCTACTGCTTTTCTTATGGCAGAATCTCCACCAGCAATTATACCGATAACTAAATCATGTGATACTCCAAAAGTTGGAGGGCACTCAGACGCATCTAAAATCCCTAATCTACCACTTGTACCAGCTCCCATGTAAAATAACCTTCCACCTTGTTTTAGTTTTTCAACTATTTGATTTACTAAACCTTCAATTTGTGGTAACGATTTTTCAACAGCGTAAGGAACTGTTTTATCTTCTTTATTAATGTTTTCAAGCAATTCAGAAATACTCATCTTTTCCAGATGATTGTGGTTAGAATCTTGCTCGGTAGTTTTAATGAAACTCATGATTCAAAAGTACATAAAAATTTAGTTGGCATTAATCTATCTATTGTTTGTTTTGAGACGATTTTACTTATTCAACTACATAGGTAAAGACATCTGTTTCAGAAACTCTGAAATATCCCAGCGGGAAATTATCTGGGTTAGTTTCATTGATACAATTACCTCTTACTGTGGCAGGCTGTGTTTCAAACGGGTCTCCAGAATCCTCATCGGTTTGTTGTAATAAAATATTTAAAAACTCGTAAGTGCGTTCAGAAATACCAGAGTTTCTAATTAGCATCTGGTCTCCAGACTCTAAATCTTCATCAGAATAAAATGCGAAAATTTGATTACCATCTGTAAATTCATCATCATAAACTTCAAGAGTTGAACTATTTGTGTCTAGAATCAAAAATTCAAAAAGATAATAGTTTTCTATATTTTCAGGATCTGTATAATAAGCTTTAATTTCTATTTCGTCACCTGAAAATCCACCATCATTTTTTTGTTCTATAGATTCAATGGGCACTACGGGTGTCATAGTTTCTGTGGCTATATAAGTCTCATTATTATAAAGGATATTTAAATTGTATATTTCACCAATAGCTGGTATGAAGTTTTCATTTTTATAAATTCCGGTGTTGCCTTCTTCAATAAAATTAAAAGTATTGTTACTTGAATCTAAAATAAACACATTAGCTCCAGTAGCGGGTGGAATAGCATCATCAAAGTATGGTGCAGTAAGACTAAGCTGGATTAATTGAGTGTTTCCATTTGTGCCCTTAAGCCAATGTATGGAGGCGTCGATAACTAATCGTGGCTCAGCATTATTTACATCAATATCAATAACATCCTCACAAGAGATTAGTGTTAGAAGAATAAAAATGGTTTTAAATATTTTTTTCATAACCTTAAAGTTTAAAATTATAAGATATTGATGGTACAACTCCGAAAATGGCTAATCGAGTAGCTTCGTTTGAGCCCGTTATTTCGTTTTGCCCAAAAGATATAGAAGCTGCATTTCTTCGATTATACAGATTATAAATACCAAAGACCCAATGGCTTCTCCAGCCTTTAGTTTTATTTGGTTTTGGTGTGTAGTTTAAAGATATGTCTAACCTGTGATATGCAGAAAGTCTATCAGCATTTCTACTGCCATAATTAGGAATGTTTAGGCCGTTGTATTCATATTGTCCGTTTGGAAATGTGGCAGGTTGCCCCGTTTGAAATAGAAAATTAGTATTTATTTTCCATTTTTCATTCCAATCATAACTTCCTGTAAAGGAAATATCATGTGTTTTGTCAAAAGGTGTTCTATACCATTCACTATTATTTATTCCTGCTTCTAAGGCTGTTCTTCCTGGTGTTTTTTGCTCAGATTTAGATAGGGTATAAGCAAACCAACCTTTAAATCGTCCTTCATTTTTTTTAAGTAAAACTTCCAATCCGTAAGCTCTAGACTTTCCATTTAATATCACCTGTTCAATAGCATTGTTTGCAATTAAATCTGCCCCATCAATATAATCTATTCTATTTTTTACGGTTTTATAGAAGCTTTCAACTTCTAATGAATATTTGTTATTATTGAAATTTTTAAAGTATCCAACCGCATATTGGTCGAGTAATTGTGGTTTTACATATTTACCACTTGGAGTCCAAATATCTAGTGGAGTTGGTGAGTTAGTATTTGAAAGTAGATGTAAATATTGACTCATTCTATTGTAACTCAATTTTACCGAACTGTCAGAATTTAGTTGATAAGCTAAAGATGCTCTAGGTTCTAAGTTGTAAAAACGTTCAATAACATCACTTCGTTTAAAAGATTCAGTACCAATAGGTACTGCCTTTTCATAAATTTGAAAATCTTGATTAAATGTAACCGCTTGATTATTCTCATAAATATTTAATTCATCTTGCCCTAAACGATGAAAACTACTTAAACGTAATCCATAAGATAATGCTAGTTTATCTGAAACTTTATGTTCGGCATCTAAATAAATAGCATTTTCAATTGCATATTTATCAATAAGCTTAAAAGGGTTTATTCCTGAAGATTCTACAGTAGGATTAATTTCACCTGGATTAAAATTATAATAAATACTATTTAACCCATATTGAAGTTTTATTTTATCAGTTATATAATGTTTAAAATCGTATTTTAAATTGAAATTCTGAATTCCAGAAACCCAGTCGAATTCAACAAAATTTAATTTTAGGTCATAGTAATAATCGGAATAAATTAAAGATAAATTGGAAAAAAGCTTATCAGAAAACAGATGATTCCATCTGAAATTTAAAACAGAGTTACCATATGTGTTTTCAAAAGTATCTTCAATTCTAAAGACATCTCTACCGAAGTATCCAGAGAGATAAATATTATTTCTATCATCTAATTTGTAACTTAATTTAGTGTTCAAATCATAGAAGTAAGCAATGTTATTTAAATCAAATAGAGGTAAAAATAAATGCGCATAACTCGATCTACCACCCAAAAGAAAAGATCCTTTATCTTTTTTAAGAGGACCTTCAGCTAATAATCTGCTGGAAATAATCCCTATACCACCATTCATGTGAAATTCTTTACTATTCCCTTCCTTTTGATAAATATCTAAAACAGAAGAAACACGACCACCATAACGAGCAGGAATCCCACCTTTATATAGTCTTAAATCCTTGATAGCATCTGGGTTAAAAACGGAGAAGAAACCAAATAGGTGCGATGAATTATAAATGATAGCTTCATCTAAAAGGATTAGGTTTTGGTCTGCTGCACCACCACGAACGTTAAAACCAGAAGCACCTTCTCCCGCATTAGTAACACCAGGTAGTAGCGTTATGGCTTTAATGATATCAGACTCACCAAGTACTACCGGAATATCTTTAATAGTGGCAGACGTAAGTTTATTTATACTCATTTGTGGTGTTCTAATATTGAGGTTTTCAATATTTTCTGTAATGATAACTTCATCTAAACTTTCTAAAGCATCTGTTAATCTAAAGTTTCTTGATATATCTTCTGATAGCGTAAAAGTTTCTGATATTGTTGAATATCCGAGATAACTAATAATAATATTATAAGTGCCCTGAGGTAATGTTATGGAATAAAAGCCATACTCGTTGGTAGTTGTACCAGCAGATATTTCTGGAAAAATAATATTAACTCCAATAAGGGTTTCGTTACTTTTTTCTTCAGAAATCGTTCCACTCAATGTGAATTTTTCTTGTGCACTAAGGGGGAGTATTGTGAAACAAAATGCACAAAGAAACCATAAAAACTTGGTCTTCATCTAATAGTTTTTTTTATAAAAGTATTAAAAAAGCCCCTAATAAGGAGCTTTTTTACTTTATATTGATGTTATAATTATCTTAAAATAGTATTAAATGTCTCACTAGGTCTCATCACTTGATTAATAAGCGCTTCATTCGGTTCATAATAACCTCCAAGATCTGTAGGTTTACCTTGAATATCATTCAATTCTTTTATAATAGCTTGTTCATTATCAGCTAATTGTTTAGCGATTGGCGTAAATTCAGCTTTTAAGGCGTCATCTATATTTTGATTAGCCAATTCTTGTGCCCAATACATGGCTAAGTAAAAGTGACTCCCTCTATTATCTAATTCACCAGATTTTCTAGAAGGCCCTTTTCTGTTCTCTAACAATTTATCAGTAGCATCATCTAAAGTTTGACCTAAAATTTTAGCTTTTGCATTGTTATTAACTTCACTAAAATGTTCTAAAGAAACCGCTAAAGCTAGAAATTCGCCTAAAGAATCCCAACGTAAATGATTCTCTTCAAGCAATTGTTGAACGTGCTTAGGAGCAGAACCACCAGCGCCAGTTTCGAATAATCCACCACCATTCATTAACGGAACAATGGATAACATTTTTGCGCTAGTACCAACTTCTAATATTGGGAACAAATCGGTTAAATAATCACGTAATACGTTTCCAGAAACTGAAATAGTATCTTTTCCATCTTTCAATCTTTCGCAAGTAAAAAGCGTAGCGTCAATAGGTGATAAGATTCTTAAATCTAACCCAGAAGTATCGTGATCTTTTAAATATGTATTTACTTTTTTTATTAATTCTGCATCATGTGCTCTGTTTTTATCTAACCAGAAAACAGCAGGTGTTTGGGAAGCTCTTGCACGTGTAACCGCTAGTTTTACCCAATCTTGAATTGGTGCATCTTTAACTTGGCACATTCTCCAGATATCTCCAGTTTCAACATTATGTTTTATTAATGTATTGCCAGAAGGATCAATAATGCTAATAGTTCCATTAGAAGCTATTTCAAATGTTTTATCATGTGAACCATATTCTTCAGCTTTTTGAGCCATTAGTCCTACGTTAGGGACGGTTCCCATAGTTGTAGGATCGAAAGCACCATTCTTTTTACAGAAATCTATAGTTGCAGAATAAATCCCTGCATAACTACTATCAGGAATAACAGCTTTGGTATCTTGTAATTTACCATCGGCATTCCACATTTGTCCAGATGTACGAATCATTGCAGGCATAGAAGCATCAATAATAACATCACTTGGTACATGCAGGTTTGTAATGCATTTATCGCTATTTACCATAGCAATTGCTGGTCCATTTTTAAATGCAGTATCAATATCTGCTTGTATTTCTTTACGTTTGGCTTCTGGTAAACCTTGAATTTTTTCAATTAGATTTCCAAAACCGTTATTTACATCAACACCAATTTCATTCAATGTTTCTGCATGCTTGGTAAATACGTCTTTAAAAAACACTTTAACGGCATGACCAAATATAATAGGGTCGCTCACTTTCATCATGGTCGCTTTCATGTGTAATGAAAACAATACATTATTTGCTTTGGCGTCGGCTATTTGCTCTTCAAAAAAGGTTAATAAGTTTTTTTTGCTTAATACGGTGGCATCAATTATTTCTCCTTTTAATAAAGCCAAAGAATCTTTTAATATAGTAGTTGTACCATCGCTATCAGTATGAACAATTTTTATGCTAGTGGCATCATTTAAGGTTACTGAGTTTTCATTATGAGCAAAATCATTAGCTTCCATAGTCGCTACATGTGTTTTAGAATCGCTAGACCAAGCGCCCATAGAGTGGGGGTTCTTTTTAGCATAATTCTTAACAGCTTTAGGTGCACGTCTATCTGAATTACCTTCACGCAAAACAGGATTTACGGCACTACCTTTTATTTTATCGTAACGTACTTTAATATCTTTTTTAGCTTCAGTTTCAGCTTCGTTAGGATAATCAGGAATGTTAAAACCTTTAGATTGTAGTTCTTTAATAGCGTCTTTTAATTGCGGAACAGAAGCACTGATATTTGGTAACTTGACAATATTCGCTTCTGGTTTTTTTGCTAATTCACCAAGTATAGCTAAATCGTCTGAAACACGTTGGTCTTCATTTAAAAAATCTGGGAATACAGCTAAGATTCTTGCTGCTAATGAAATATCCTTAGTTTCAATATTAATGCCAGAAGACTTTACAAATGCTTTTACAATAGGTAATAAGGAGCGTGTTGCTAAAGCAGGAGCTTCGTCGGTTTTAGTATAAATGATTTTAGACATTTGTATCGCTTTTTTTTGATTTTTTTTAGTGCTAAAAAATCAGAAGTTGAAAAACAGGTTTCATTTTTAGCGTCGCGAATATACAAAATTGTAAGCGATTAATTTTTAATCAAGATGTGAAATTGTAGCTGCCGTAAAGAATTAGTATTATAATAAAATGGAGAGGAGTAAAAAGTGATTTATCAAAATAGATGTGGTGTGAAGTTATAAAATAACAAAAGCCATATCACTGTAGAACTTAATCTCCGTTGATATGGCTTTTTTGAAATAACTCAGCGTGACCTAATTAGTATTGCTACTAATGATTGTTTAAAATTTTCATCTAAACCGTTTCAGTTCAAGTTTTATTATTTCAAAGAAACACAATTGTAATTTTCAAAATGTATTGACATATTACTAAAATGTTTCTGTTAACTGTTTTCTTGATGCTATTAGTTCAATCTTCGCTTTCGCGTTAAAATTACTGCTAGCATTGCTTGCATTACAACATCTATTTTCACAAATGTTGCTTTTTTAAGCTTTTCATCATATTAGTTTTACCTGCTTGCACATGTGCCACTTTTTATAATGTCATGGTTGTTTCGTTTTACACGCATACACGTGATACAATAAAACCTCAAAAACAATTATATAAAGAACGTTACTTCATTTAGAAAGTCATGTAAATTCGTTTAAGGCGAAACCAACCGAGGTCGTCATTATTTCTTCTGTAAATATAAGATCAGATTTCAAAAAAACAATTTTTTCAAGCTATTAGATATCAACTACTTATGAACCACACTTATTAACTTTTGTTAATAAAAAAAGCCTTGAGATATCTCAAGGCTTTTAAATACTGCAATTGCAGATGTATCGTTATTAACGTCTACGCTCAGTAATTCTAGCTTTCTTACCAGTAAGGCCTCTAAAGTAGAATATACGTGCTCTACGTACTTTACCACGTTTGTTAACTTCTATTTTTTGTAATGCAGGTAAATTAATTGGGAAGATACGCTCAACACCAATAGAACCAGACATCTTTCTAATTGTAAAAGTTTCTGAAGTTCCAGTCCCTCTTCTTTGTATTACTACACCTCTAAAAAACTGAGTACGCGTTTTGCTACCCTCTTTAATTTCGTAGAATACTGTAATTGTATCACCAGCAGCAAATTCTGGTAAATCTATTCTTGTTACAAATTCGTCTTGTACAAATTTTACTAAAGATTCCATATCTCTAAATTTAATTATAATTGATCCAGAACAACATTCACGATTTTCGCCAGAGGTTAACCCGAAATTGGCTGCAAAAGTAATTATTAATTCATAATCTACAACCTTTTGTTTGTATTTTTTTGGTGTTTCTTTTTGCGTGGAAATGTTGCAATAGTTTCATGCTTATTAAAAGAGAAAAGTCAGGCTATCCGCTATATCTTTCTTGTGCTGAACTTGTTTCAGTATCTCATCAAGTGTATTCTATATATTTTAATGAGTTTAAAACACAAACTTATAGTACAGCACAAAAAAGGATGCCGCTTCTATCCTTAACACGAGCTTGTTTGTGGTGTGTAGTATCCGTTTTTTTTAAAAGATACAATCAAATTATGTCGTTACTAGGAAAGATGACGACGTAATCTCATGAAAGGAACTACAATTAAAAAGATTCTTTCGTTCCGGGCAATGACGTTCGATTAATCATCCAATAAATCCGGGCGTCGTTCTTTAGTTCTTAAATACGCTTGTTCCTCTCGCCATTTTTCAATTTTCGGAAAATTACCACCAAATAATAATTCAGGTACTTTCCAGCCTTTATATTCTCTTGGTTTTGTATAAATAGGCGGTGCTAATAAACCGTCTTGAAAAGAATCGGTTAGGGCAGAGGTTTCATTACCTAACACGCCTGGTATTAATCTAATTATAGCATCGCAAAGTACAGCTGCACCTAATTCGCCACCAGATAACACATAATCTCCAATAGAAATCTCACGAGTTATAAAATGATCGCGTACACGCTGATCTACGCCTTTATAATGGCCACATAAAATAATAATGTTTTCTTTTAAAGATAGTTGGTTGGCAATACCTTGTTTTAAGGTATCCCCATCTGGAGTCATGTAAATCACTTCATCATAATCACGTGATGCTTTTAATGCCGAAATACATTTATCAATGGGTTCTACCATCATTACCATACCAGCACCACCACCAAATTGTGTGTCGTCAATAGATTTATAATTATCGGTAGTATAATCTCTTAAATTATGGAAATGGACTTCTACCAAGCTAGCGTCAATAGCACGTTTTAAAATTGAGGCTTCAAACGGACTTTTAAGTAATTCTGGTAAAACAGTAATAATATCTATGCGCATTGTGAGTAATTAAGTGGTACAAAGATAATTTAATTGTTTGGGATGTTGTTAGAGAAATTTGGATGCACTAAAAATTCCATTTTTAGTGCATTTCCCCCACTATTATGTGACTAATTTCAATCTAATTGAGTACGAGCGTTTCGGTTTTGTTTAGATATTTTTTAACTAAATATTTCAGTCTGATATGGCAACGGCAATTTTAGAGTCTGCAGTACCATAATATAAAAACCATTTGTTTTTAAAGAAAACCAAACCTTCAACAAAACAGACTTCATTGACTTCTCCTATTTTTTCGTAATCTTTATCAGGGTGAATAAAGTAGCTTTCGGTTCTATCAATAAGTTTGTAGGGTTGTGTTTTATCGAATAAAGCTTGTCCAGCTGCATATGTATATTTTGGCAACAAAGGATCATTAAAGTTTGAAGCATTGCTGCCATTATAAATTAGTAAAATACCTTCTTCTTTAAGTATGGCGTAGGGTCCTGGTTCTACTAATCGGCTATCAAAATAACCCATTCTTGGATGCAATACAGAAATAGGCTTCGTGGATTCTTCATTAATAGCTATTTCCCAATGTATTAAATCTGTAGAGGTTGCCATAAATAAATTAGTGTCTCCAAAGTACATCCAATACTTACCATTAATTTTCGTAGCTACCATTTTATGGCCGTCTAGTTTACTTACTATAGCACCAGCTTTTGACCATAAATTTTTGTATTTTTCATCTTTTATAACCAATCCATGTTTGGTCCAAGTTTTTAAATCTTTTGAGGACGCTAAACTTAAACGTGCTGTTTTACCATCATAAGCAGTGTATGTCATAAAGTATTCACCAGTGTTGCTTTGAACCACTCTAGGATCTTCCACCCCATCAAAATAGCAGAAATAGCAATCTTCAGAATTGGTTTGTTCTGCTTCACTTTTCTTGTAATTCCATTCGTAAACTTTCATATCATCATTATCTGGAAACAAAATAGGTTCCTCCATTTTCTTAAAATTAAGTCCATCTTCGCTTATAGCCATTCCAATTCTCGATGTGCCATTTAAGTCTTGTGCTCTATACATTAAATAAACTTTATCATCTTTTACAACAGCAGTTGGATTAAGTACATTTCGTTCTTCCCATTTCGCTAAAACACCAGTAATTGGATCTGTAAATTGTAAAATAGATGACGGGTTTAGGATTGGATTGATGCTATCTACTTTTGTAAACTCATTAAAAAACACAGGGCTTATCGTTTCCGAAGTAGAATGAGTTTGTTGTTTTTTCTCGTTACACCCTAAAATTAAAGCGATCAATACTAAATAAGTTAAAAATTTAGTTTGTTTTAGATTCTTAAGCATAGTTGCGATTTTAAAGTATTTATGTAAGGTCGACAATTTTTAATGAAAACCAAAAAATAAATTAAATCAAATTGAGATAAGCCCATATTAATATATTAAACCAGTCTTGAAAAGCGTGCGTTTGAATAAGGAAAATCCACACCCATGGCAAAAGTGGTGAATAAGCCACCAATCATTGCTGATAAAATAGTCTCCCATCCAACATTCGATATGATAGCTAAACTATCTATGTGAATAGTAGTCATGATGATGCCTATAAAAACGGATAAGATGGCAGTCCATTGATATAATCTAAGTCCTTTTATAATAGGTGTTTGTATTTCACCTCTATATGCTTCTTCTACAAAGCGACCTATACTGGTTAAAATTAAATAAAGACCAAAAATGAAGGGTGATGAAAAATTATTATACCAAAGTGATAATAAAATGAAACCAACCAAAAAGAGCCATAGCATAGAATAAAGCGGTGTTGGATGAAGCAGTTCTCCTTTTAATTGTGAAATTCCACAAACGCGTGAGCGATGATGAAAATATTTAATACCAATGTCTGGGTTGGCAAATTTACCGCCATGGCAACAACCGTTTACCAAACAGCGAAAACGACCTATGCCTTGTACCCAAGGCATAACTACTGATATAACTCCTATAATGACCCATACATTATAACCCATCGACCATACGATAAGGCTGGCAAAAAGAATACCTACCAAAGCACCATAATAGCCATACGGTCTTTTTAATTTTTCAGATCCTTCAATAATTTGTGCCCAAAGTGCTGAAAATACTATAACCACAAAGGCAAAAATTAAAAGGCCCCAAGCATAAGAATCGCCAACTAATATTCCGGCAAGTAAAATACCTAGAAATGTCCCAAAACCAACATAGAAGCCGTGATTGATTACACGTATTTTACTAAAGATCCATTCTTGCCATGAATTCGCTATTTTCTCCGCCCCTTTCCTTAAGAAAACCCAGATATTAAAGTAATTGTCTGCTAACAGGAATATGATAATAGAACTACTTACATGTAGCACTGCAGAATGACTGAAAGGCAATTGTATACTCATCAATACAACAGTTATGATACTAAATAAAACACCTAATTTTTTTGATTGCTTGAAAATGGGTCTGACTCCTAAAATCATTAAAAATAGGGGGACGTAATAGACAAAATGAGACTGAAATGAAAGATATTGTTCCCCTATCCAAGGGTGTAATAGAGCCGTAAAAGTGGAAATGCTTAATGCAACAATACTTGTAATTACCCAGATGTGCAAAAGGTTTTTTGTTTTGATTAGAAAAGGTATGACAATTATAAATAGCACACTCAGTAGAGGCAAATATTGATTTTCAATATTTATGAGTAAAACCGATTGTTTTCCTAAAATAGCAGACCAATCTCCAACTAAATGAGCTATAATAAAATTAACTAAGAACAAAGGTGCTGCTACCCAAAACAAAGAAACGAATCGTGCACTGGTGCCAGCTGGTTCTTTTGTTTTTGCAGGAAGATCTAAAATTGTTTTCCTTGACTCATTTGGAAATCTTTTTTTTAGATCAATGGTTTCATATCCCATTACAAGAGCGACCATAGCAAGGATTGTGATTGGCGTTACCAGCCAAAGACCACTTGCAGACTTGGTTAAAATAAAATATCCTGCCAATAAAATGCCGAATCCCCAATATATGGGATGTCTAACAAGATGGTACGGCCCATTTGATACATATCTTGGCGGAGGATAAGCATTCATAGGTAAGCCTTTGCCATACTTTTTTAAAGCATACATGGCCCATGCCATAAGTAAAACACCAAAAATAATTAGTATATAACCTGCAATAGTTGATTCAATTACTGGTAAGTTTATAAGTTCTTCTGTATATTTTGCCCAGAGCAATAGGATACTAGGTATAATAATAAGAAAGACTATGGCATATAATATTTTGTTGATTTTAATTGTTGTTTTATTCATTTTGTTCGCATTTTATAGAAGAAAATCAGCATTGAAAAGCTAAAAAAAACTAATCCGTATAACAAGCTATTTACAATTGCAACGGCGGCACTGTAATCTGTTACGGCCGTAATAATGGCCGTTTGAGATGGGAAATATGCGGGGAGAAACTTTATGATTGTTTGATTTTGTGCCTCGGCATAAAATAAAGGGTTCTGCAACCAACCGACATCAATATTTACAAGTAATACTATCATTAAAACCCCTTCTAATTCCATTTTAATGAGACTGCCAACCAATAATCCATAACTTCCGTAGACGAAACCTATGAGAACTAAACCTAATATGAATCTACTAAGGTGATCAACTGTGTAAAAAGCGTTGGTGAGCACCCCAATATATATTGCAATCAACACGATTACCAAAATCAAGGCCAGCAAAATGGAAATCATTAATTCAATGGGATGATATCCACAAATAATAAGTCTGCGGTTTACTGCATTATCTTTTTGAATAAGGTTTAGTGCCAGAAATGAAACCAGAAACCCGGATGAGGCCACTGCGAAAAAAATGAAGGAAATACCCTTTTCACTTATATTTATAAATACGTCCTCGTCTAGTGATGCCAATTGAAATGGAAGCATTCTTTCAGAAGTTGTAAACTCAACGATAGTTAAGAAAAAAACAGGTATTATTAAAAGTAAAATAATCACGATTTTTTGACGAATGAGCATTCTCAAAATCATTGATAAACCTGTTATTATCTTATTCACCGTCATACTAAAACCCCATTTTCAAGTTCATAAATGTGGTCAAGTCTTTCTTTTTCACTCAATAAATGAGTTACAATAAGAATAGCACAACCCTGCTTCTTAAGATGATTGGTATAATTCCAAAACCTTTGATAGGTATCCCAGTCAAATCCATTGTAGGGTTCATCAAGAATTAATAAGTCGGGTTCATGAAGAAGCGCGATGGAAAGGTTTAGTTTTTGTTGGGTACCACCACTCAAATTGATAATTTTTTCTTGTTTGTATTTCTTATAGTTGAAGCGAAGTAACAATTCTTCAGACCGTCTCTTCAATTGATCTATCCCAATACCATAAGCTGTCGAGAAGTAAATAAAATGCTCTTGCACAGTTAGGTGGGGAAAGAGTAGAGCTCTTTGCGGGCAATAACCTATTTTGCCATTTCTGTTAATTATTCCTTTGTCAGCACTTCGTGCGCCAACAATAATCTCCATTAAGACAGACTTTCCTGAGCCATTTTCGCCTACAATGCCCGTAATTGAACCGGCCTTCAGTTGAAACGAAATATCCTTTAAAACTTTATTCTTTCCAAAAGATTTAGCAATATGTTCTGTATTTAAAATCATTGATCTTGCGCATTAAAATTCACCCATTCATGGATAGCCATACCTTGCGTAACGGGACACCCTTTTTTTTGAAATTCGGCTTTACTTAACCACTTATGATTGTCAGCCATTAAAAATTTAGTAGGCATCAACTTATTGAAGCCCGGGAGGTGGCACAAAATCCTTTGTGCTACTTGAAATATTTTTTTTTCAGATTCCAATGCTGCACCACGATCTAGCTTCAATAAGAAATTCTTTGATGTTGATGAAATATAATCATCTTCAATACTGCACGTCGTTATCTTTTCACCATTAAGCCATAGCCATTGCTGTTTATTTTCTTTTCGCAGTTCAATCCAAACCATTGTATCTTGAAGTGAATGGAATCTTCCCCATCGAAGATCGTTCATTGGAATATGCCACGGAGGCGTCGTGAGGATTAATTGCTCGACGTAGCCATTTCCGTGTATAATCTTGTCCTTTATTTTTAGTTGCACCAAGGAAGCAGGCTGAAAACAGTTCCAGTCCAGGTAGCCATCTTCAGTTTCAAATATTCTGGCATGAAGGGGCTTATCCAGAGATTCCCAACTTCCAGATATCTTAAATTTATCATCGTGCCAAGTGATCAGTTTGTCTTCTAATTTAGGGGCCTGAACATTTAGAAAGTGTGATTTTACTTTAACACCACTTTCGGGACTGTATCTTATCCAACTTGCATAATGAGTCACAAATCCTTTCCAAGATAATTTTGCGCTATAAAAGATCATAGTTTCACCGTTGTTCCCTATAAAATCAAGAAACCATTTATTTAGATGAAAATTAGATCTTCCCATTTGTGTTTAACTTTTTTTTGTTTCTAAAAGAATTTTTTTAAAAACTTTTCTTGCTGGAAACTCGTAGACTAGTAAAAAAGTCCATCTTTCTAATAAAGAAAAGTGACCTAAATGCAATCTGCGATGATGTTCTTTAAGGAGTTCCAAGCCATCTTTAGCGCGTTGATGCATCCACTTTTTTATTTTTAAAGACAATGGGGCAATAAGATCTTCCTCTAAAATGTGAAATAGCGCGCAATCTTCTTGAGAAATGTTCACATAGCCAGCAGCCAGATCAGCTTCAATATCTTCTATATCATATTGGTAACGACATGCTACCCCAAGAGGCTCTAATAGCTCATACTTGTC
>Ga0075467_10001693_pt1 | contig 18050 bp, 10 predicted proteins | sample DEB08_DNA_9_FD_75067 | JGI IMG/M metagenome (GOLD analysis project Ga0075467, IMG submission 75067) | Aqueous microbial communities from the Delaware River and Bay under freshwater to marine salinity gradient to study organic matter... | ecosystem: Environmental > Aquatic > Marine > Coastal ... | reverse complement strand
GCCTTCGTGGCTGCCGTCGAGCTTCATTTCTTTAAACAGCATGGCCAAATAGAGAGGCATAATAGGAATCGCTGAACTGGCCTGGGTCACTACGGCTTTAAGCACCGAGACTCGAGCGTCGCCACCGGTGGCAGCCAACTTATCGCGAATGGCCAGCACCTTGGTATCCAAGTCTTTCTTAGCCTGACCAATAGTGCCATCCCAATAGAGATCCCAGGTGATCTTCTCACCTATGTAGGTAAAGGCAGTGGTTTTAGCGCCGTCGGCCAATACACCGGCCTCGTCTAGAGCATCCATCCACATCTGCCAGTCTTCGCCACCCATGACGGTCACTGTGTCAGAAATCTCCTGATCATTGGCCGCATCTAGGCTAAATTCTTGAATGGTTTCTTTGTCGGTATTAATGCCGCGCATGGTGACACTTTTGCCCACGGGCTTAAGTGTAGAGTTAAAGACCTCACCTGTTTTAGGGTGCTGTCGGCGCGGAGACGCAAGGCTATAGATAACCAGATCTACCTGACCTAAATCCGCTTTGATGGTATCGATGGTGCGCTGCTTTACATCATCGGAAAACGCATCGCCGTTCAGGCTCTTGGCATACAGGCCATCCTGCTCGGCAAATTTATGAAAGGCTGCACTGTTGTACCAGCCAGCAGTGCCGGGCTTGATCTCGGTACCTGGCTTCTCAAAAAAGACCCCTAGGGTCGATGCACCGCCGCCAAAGGCTGCAGTGATACGGGCCGCCAAGCCATAACCAGTAGAAGAACCGATGACTAACACGCGCTTAGGCGCGTTTTCTATCGGGCCCTGAGCTTTAATGAAATCCATTTGATTTTTGACATTGGCTTCGCAGCCAGTCGGATGTGTAGTGATACACATAAAGCCGCGAACGCGGGGCTTAATTATCATGTCGCTGTCTCCATACATTGTGTTAGTGGCAGGTGCTGAAATTTCAGCGGCAATGATACAGCACTGGCCCGAATCTAGTAAGGTTTGTTCAGGACTTAAAACCACGCCGATGCTATGCTGCGGCACATAAAAAGAAGTCGTGCAATTAATTAGGCGTTTTAATGACCCAGCCCAAAAACCTTCCCTACCCGTTTATGCGGCCAGAGTTTCTGCAAGCATTAGAAAACAGCAAAAGTGCCTCTGAACAGTCTGGCTGGCAGCCCATTCATCTATCGCTGGTGGACGGGGAACAAACTGGGTTTATGCCCCTGTATCTCAAAGAACATTCCATGGGTGAATATGTTTTCGATCACGCCTGGGCCAACGCCTACCATGAAAATGGTCTTGAATACTTTCCCAAACTTCTCACTGCTATTCCCTTTACACCCTCTACAGGGCCCAGAATACGCGGCATAGAATTACTCGAGCAGAATCATTGCAATCAGCTTTTCGAAGAGGTGCTCAGCGTTGCCGATGAAACAGATGCCTCAAGCTGGCATCTGCTGTTCCCTCAGGCCCGGGAGCTAGAGCTGTTCAATGATCCCCGCCTATTGCAGAGAAGCGGCGTGCAATACCATTGGCACAACCGCGACTTTCAGAGCTTTGATGATTTTCTTGGCACCATGAATTCCCGCAAACGCAAAATGGTACGCAAAGAGCGCGCCGAAATTGCACGCCAGAATATCGACGTCGAGGTGTTGGTGGGCGCGGATATTAGCGAAGAGATTTGGGGCCTGTTTTATCAGCTTTATGAGCGTACCTATGCCAAACGCAATGGCACTAGAGGTTATTTAACCCGGGCATTTTTCACCGAAATAGCAGCGACCATGCCTGAGCAAATCGCCATGGCTGTGGCCAGCCAAGAAGGTATTCCCATCGCCTGTGCACTGTACTTTTTCGACTCAGATACATTGTATGGACGCTACTGGGGAAGTGTCGCTGAGTTTTCCTACCTGCATTTTGAACTCTGCTACTACCGTGGTATTGAGTTTGCCATCGAGCGAGGATTACAGCGCTATGACGCCGGTGCTCAGGGAGAACACAAGCTTATGCGCGGCTTTGAACCCATTAAAACCCACTCCTTACATTGGATCAGGCATCCCGAATTTAGAGATGCCATTGCGCGATTTTTAACCCAGGAAGAACGATCTATTGATAGCCATATGCAACAGGCGGAAGACCTGCTGCCCTTTAAGAAGGCCGAGGCCTAAAAAAATTTAGAGTAAGATTTAGAGTAAGAATTAGAGTAAGAATTAGAGTAAGAGTGTGAATAAAGTAGGAAACTGTGGCTTAGCGGGCCCGACTAAAAAGCCAGCGCCCGGCTTAGCTACCACTCACCAATATTTTCCATTGATGCCCAGGGCTCAAGCACTGGAAGCGCATCGCCTTGCTGTAGCAATTCGATAGATATATTGTCTGGTGAGCGTATAAAGGCCATATGGCCATCCCGTGGCGGACGATTAATAGTCACGCCGGCTTGCATAAGTTGCTCACAGGTTTCATAGATATTATCGACGCGATAAGCCAGGTGACCAAAGTTGCGGCCGCCGGTATATTCTTCAGGATCCCAGTTATGGGTCAGCTCAATAACCGGAGCACTGTGCTTATGGGCTGTATCAAGATCTTCAGCCGCGGCGAGAAAAACCAGCGTAAAACGCCCTCTTTCACTGTCCTTTCTATACACCTCAGTTAAACCTAAACCCTCACAGTAAAACGCCAGTGATTGCTCAAGATCCGAAACACGAACCATTGTGTGTAGAAATTGCAGACCCATAATTTTTCTCTAATTAATAAACGTTACCAAGAGCCGAAATTATAGCGCGAGATAACGTATGTCGCTCAACAGTTTTACCAGATGAGTCATAAAGCGGCCCGCATCGCCACCATTAATTACTCTATGGTCGTAGGATAAACACAGAGGCAACGTCAGTCGTGGGGCAAATTCACTGCCATTCCATACCGGTTTCATTTGAGATTTTGAAACCCCAAGAATACCAACTTCGGGCGCATTAACGATCGGGGTAAAACCCGTTCCGCCAATGGCGCCTAAGCTAGACAGCGTAAAACAACCACCCTGCATATCTGAAGGCTTGAGCTTGCCATCACGGGCCAGACCGGCCAGCGACATAATATCTTCAGAGATTTCCCAGATGCCTTTTTCATTGGCGTCTTTAATAACCGGAACCATCAGACCGCGAGGCGTATCTACGGCCATGCCGACATTGATGTAATGCTTCTGAATAACATGCTCACCATCGCCCGCCAGCGAACGATTAAATTCAGGATTGGCATGCAGCGAGGCAGCAATAGCTTTGATCAAGAAGGCGACGGGCGTCACGCGAATACCGCGCTTTTCGCCCTCGGCTTTAAGCGACTTACGGAAGTCTTCAAGTTCGGTAATATCCGCATCATCAAACTGGGTAACATGGGGAACATTGAGCCAGTTACGCTGCATGTTACTGCCAGTCAGTTTTTGAATCTTGGTCAGCTTGATAGATTCGATCTCACCAAACTGACTGAAGTCGACAACAGGTACCTCAGAAATACCTGAGCCGGTAGATGCTGATGCAGGATTGTTTAGCGCGTTCTTTACGTAGCTATCGACATCGTTCTTTTGGATACGGCCACGGGGACCTGTACCTGAAACCTTTTCGAGGCTAACGCCAAGCTCTCTTGCTAGCATTCGTACCGAGGGGCCTGCATAGACATCTGCTGAGGTGCTGCCCTCTGCAACAGCTGGGGCAGATATTATGGTCGGTGCTGGAGCTGGTGGTGCTGCTGGTGGTGCTGCTGGAGCTACTGACGGACTTTTAACCTCAGTCGCAACCGCTGTTGCCTCTGCTGGAGCAGCGATTACTTCTGCCTCAGCATTCGACACCTGCAAAATTGCTACCTGACTGCCAGTCCGCAACTTGTCGCCTTCGGCGGCGAGAATTTTAATAACTTTGCCTGAATGGGAGGAAGGCACATCCATGGTTGCTTTGTCTGACTCTAAGACAACTAAGGTATCGCCCTCTTCCACCTGATCACCAATGGCAATGGAAATCTCAATTAGATCGACTTCATCGTCGCTGCCAATATCAGGGACAACGATTAATTGTTCTGACTCAACCGCTGGAGCTTTAGCGGCTGGCGCTTCTTCTGCTGGCTGAGGCTCTGTCTCTTGCTGAGGCTCTTCAACAGATGCCTCTTCAACAGGTGCTTCTTCTTGCGCAGACTGTTCAGCAGCACCAGTTTCAATCTCGGCAATGGCATCGCCGACCTTAACGGTTGCGCCGTCCGCCACCAGATACTTAACCAGGGAACCGGCAAAGGGGCTTGGCACATCCATGCTGGCCTTATCAGACTCTAGTACTATTAGGGAATCTTCCAGTTCTACGGCATCACCTGGCGTCAAATTCAACTCAATTACATCGACGCTCTCTGCACCACCAAGATCCGGAACTGTTACGATTTCTACTGCCACTTTATTACCCTTTTATAGTTACCTAAACGTTACCTTAAATGCCACTTAACAATTACTACTAATTACCAACTTACAGATAGAGAGGATTAGCTTTCTCTGGATCAATACCAAATGTCTCAATTGCCTCGGCAACCACTGACGACTTAATCGCACCCTGATCTGCCAACGCTTTCAATGCAGAGACCGCAATAAAGTAACGGTCAACTTCAAAGAAATGACGCAGTGCCGCACGGCTATCGCTGCGACCGAATCCATCGGTACCCAAAACACTCATGGGGCTGCTAATGTAGCTACGCATCTGCTCGGCGTAGTTTTTCATATAGTCAGTGGCGATAACTACCGGCGCACCGTTGTCGCCGAGTTGCTCTGCTATATAAGATTTTTTAGCCTTCTTAGTAGGGTGCAATAGATTCCAGCGATCGATGGCCTGACCTTCCCGAACCAGTTCATTAACACTGGTAAGACTCCAGATATCGGCGTCTACTGAATAGTCCTGCTTAAGAATTTTAGCGGCAGCAATCACTTCGTTAAGAATTGTACCCGCACCCATCAAGGTGACATTCAGTGACTTACCTGATGCTTTCTTAGCTACAGCAGGAAGTTTGTACATGCCCTTAATAATGCCCTCTTCTACCCCTTTCGGCAGCTCAGGCTGAACATAGTTTTCGTTCATGGTGGTGAGGTAGTAGAAACAGTTTTCTTTTTCCTCGAACATGCATCTGATGCCGTCTTGAATAATCACGGTCAGCTCGTAACTGTAAGCAGCGTCATAACTCTTACAGTTGGGAATGGTGTTTGCCAGTATCAGACTATGTCCATCTTGGTGCTGTAAACCTTCACCGTTCAATGTGGTTCTACCGGCAGTGGCACCAATCAAAAAGCCGCGCGCCTGACTGTCGCCAGAGGCCCAGGCCAGATCGCCAATACGCTGAAAACCGAACATAGAGTAGAAAACATAGAACGGAATCATTGGGCAGGCACTGGTACTGTATGCCGTTGCCAATGCTAACCAGGCCGACATCGCGCCCGCTTCGTTAATGCCCTCTTCGAGAATAACGCCCTTTTTATCTTCTTTGTAATACATGATTTGCTGGTGGTCATGGGGAACATATTGCTGGCCCACGGAGGTGTAGATTCCCAGCTGACGGAACATGCCTTCCATACCAAAGGTACGGGCTTCGTCCGGCACAATAGGTACCACTGCCTTACCAATATTTTTGTCTTTAATCAGCGTAGACAGCACACGAACAAAGGCCATGGTGGTTGAAATTTCACGCTCACCGCTACTTTCAAGCTGCTTTTTAAAGGCACTTAAGGGCGGCACAACCATGGGTTCAAAGTGATGCTTGCGCGCGGGCAATGGTCCGCCCAGCGCCTCACGGCGTCTATTCATATAGGTGAGTTCGGGGCTATCTTCTGCCGGACGATAATAGGGAACATCTTTGAGCTCATCGTCTGAGATAGGTAGGCCAAAGCGATCGCGGAAGCTACGCAGGCTGTCCATATCAAGCTTTTTAACCGAATGAGTATCGTTAGCGGCTTGACCATCACCGAGGCCATACCCCTTAACAGTGTGGGCAAGAATTACAGTGGGCTTACCCTTGCTGGCGACAGCTTCAGAGTAGGCAGCATAAACCTTATAGGGATCGTGACCACCGCGGTTGAGGGCCATAATCTGGTCGTCGGTCATATCTTTAACCAACTCGAGCAACTCTGGGTACTTGCCAAAGAAATGCTCACGAGTATAGGCACCACCGTTGTACTTGTAGTTTTGCAGCTCGCCATCGCAGACTTCATTCATGCGCTTGATGAGCATGCCACTCTTGTCTTTTTCTAGCAGTGCGTCCCAGTGACGACCCCACACAACTTTAATCACATTCCAACCAGCACCGCGGAAGACGCCTTCCAGCTCCTGCATGATTTTACCGTTACCACGCACAGGGCCATCAAGGCGCTGGAGGTTACAGTTGATTACAAAAATAAGATTTTCTAGCCCTTCGCGACCGGCCAGAGAGATTGCACCCAAGCTTTCCGGCTCATCACATTCGCCATCGCCCAGAAATGCCCAGACCTTTCTCTCACCACGGGCAACCATACCGCGCGCCGAAAGATAGCGCATGATGTGCGCCTGATAAATAGCCTGAATTGGGCCAAGGCCCATAGAGACGGTGGGAAACTGCCAGTAGTCCGGCATTAACCAGGGGTGCGGGTAAGACGATAAGCCAGTGCCATCAACTTCGCGACGGAACTTGTCCAGCTGCTCTTCGCTTAAACGTCCTTCAAGAAACGAGCGCGCATACATACCAGGTGCGCTGTGACCCTGAAAGAACACCAGATCACCAAGGTTGTCTCCCGCATTGCCGCGGAAGAAATAGTTAAAGCCAATATCGTAGAGGGTTGCTGCAGAAGAGAAGCTGGCGATATGGCCGCCGATACCTTCACTCTTCTTGTTGGCACGCATCACCATCGCCAATGCATTCCAGCGTACCAATGAACGGATACGGCGCTCCATAAACAGATCGCCGGGCATGGCTTTTTCGCGGCTTACTGGAATAGTATTACGGAAGGGAGTGGTCACCGACTGGGGCAATTGCACACCGGTCTCTGCTGCATGTTCCTGTAACTGACTAAGAATATAGTTAGCCCTGTCGTCACCCTGAGCGCGACAGATTGAATCAAAGGCGTCTAGCCATTCTTGCGTTTCAGTGGGGTCTAAATCCTGCAACATGCGGCACCAATTTAAGTTAGTTAACTTTGAGGTTATTGCGGACCAAAGTATGGCCGCCAAGCTATAACCATTTAAGGGCGCAATGTTAATGTAGCTAAGCTACAAAATCAACCTTATGAATGTTCACTATATAATTTATTATTCTATATTAAGCATTAACAAAACCCGTTAATCCCTTGTTTTAATTAGTTATCTATAAATATAAAGCAAAACCCTAACAAGTTAGTTTAACTACAGAATTTACTATTAAGGCTGAATTTCTAAAAATCATACTCATAGATCTGCCCCGGCTTACGCAAATCTACGGCCGTATTTTCCGCCGAAGCATCAGCCGTTTGCAGCCATAGCGCCCGTGGATTTTTAAGCAATATGCGCTGATAAGCATCCTGTAGTGAATCTGCCGTTACTGCCCTAACCTCTTTAGCGAGCTGCTCACGGAAGTCGAACTGCCGATAACCAAGTCCCACTGACTCCATAAAGCGGCCATTCATCTCCGCCAGGTTCTTGGGCTTTTCCTCCAGACTGTTAAGCACAGAGGTCTGGTAGCGCTTGACATCTTTCCGCGTCAGCCCGTCAACATCTGCGCTGTAGTTAGCTATAAATTGGTTGAATTCATCTCTTAGACGAGCTTCATCAGCCACCGGAGACTGCACTAGCATCGCCAAGCCGGGAACTCGAGATTGGTTGCTAGCAAACGCAGAGACCACATAACCCAGCTGCTTTTCCGTCCGTAGGCTGTTGTAAAACGGTGACGAAAGCATTTCGCCAAGAAGCAGCACCTTTGCCCGCTCTTGAAGGCTGTCCTCCGCACCTTGCAGGTACAGCACAACCGCAGCGTCAGCATGATCCACCGGTATCTGAGCTTCTACAATGGCCTGCTCTAGCTTGGCAATACTGATGGGTGCAGCAATCTCTTTTAGGGCGATAAAGGCCTCTATCTGAGCAGCAAGGGCCAGCGCCTCAGGCTCCCCATGGTTACCGCTTACCAACATCTCTACTGAGGCCTCTGCAAGCAAACCCTGAGAGAATTGCTGCAAATCAGCCATGGTTATCTGTTCGAGTACCGGCGCTTGCTGTAATGGCGTCCAGGCCCCTTTAATCATTGCATATAGCCCTGAAACTGCCTGACGGAAAGGATATTCTCGCTGAAAATTCGACAGCTTGCGCAGACGTGTCTGCTTGAGTCGTTCAAAGCGTTCTGAATCCCATTCAGGGTTGGTTAGGGCTTGGAGAACGTCCCCCAACAACACTGATTGCTTATCGGAATAACCCCCAACCACAATGGATATGCCACGATTGCTAGCGCTTAGGGAAAAGCTCAGGCCAGCTTCGGAGGCCGGATACACCTGAGCACCCAGCTGGTCTTTTACTAAATCTAGATACAGCTGCGCTGCAGTAAGGCCTTCGATGCTTCCAGTCTTATTACTTATCAGACGAGTAATTACATGGGCCTTGGGCACACCGAAATCCGTATCCAGCAGATGCCAAACCTCAAGGCCCTCTTTCTTTATGAGCGACTGAGGCTTTTCATTGCCTGTGTCTGCCTGCAACTCAAGACTGGCGGGAATGTAGGGGTTACGTCCAGGTAGCTTAAGCGCCTCAATCTGAGCCGGCTCGCGCCAAGCTGCCGCCAGCTCAGGGGCCACAGGATTAACCGCAAACTGCGCCTGATAATGTTCGGTCACCTTATCGGTTACAACCTCTGGCGCAGTGACCATCACGAATAAATTATCCACCGTCAGCTGGTCAGCCACCTGCTTAATAAGCTGTGCATCGTAGTCGGTCATTAAATAGGACGCGCGCAGCACCTCGGCCACAGGATAATGCTGCATCTGCCCTGCCAATCCAGACACATAGCCCATGGGGTTTTGCTTTTCCTGGAACCTAAAGGCGATATCGGACATTCTCGAGCGCTCTTCATAGCGCCAGTTCTGAATGCCCTGTTCGCGAATAATGGCAATCCAGGCAAACAACATCTCGACGATCTCGGCCTGATGCTCAAACCCGGATGGTGTAAGCCCTATATCAACAGAGAAAAGCGTGGAACTGCGATCTTCAAGACCACTACCAGCACTCAGACTTTCAGCCCAACCCTTATCTTTTAAAAGCTGTAGAAGACTGCCCTCGCCTTCATGGCCGACTAGCCCCGCAAGATAGGTCGCAGGCTTCTGCTGCCAATAGGGAGACATTTTAGGCAGCTGAAAGCTCAGACTCAGCTCGCGCAGGTCTTTGAGGGGTTTCATAGCAATGGTTAATGGCAATCGACCCGCCTGAATAAACCGATCAATATGGGGTGCAACCTCGGTGTTACTGTTATTAATGGGTGCGAAGCGTGGCTTGACCATGGCTTCAAGTTCATCGAGATTCTCTCGACCCAACACCACCAACTTCATGAGGTTGGCCGAATAGTATTTTTTGTACAGAGCAATCAGGTCGTCTCGCACCGGGCGGTCATCACGATCTGCCAAAGTATCAAGGTTACCCACCGTAAACTTAGCCATTGGATGCGCCGGATCAAGCTGCTCCTGAAGAACATCCCACTGACGACGACTATCGTCTTTAATTTTTAAGCGATACTCAGACTCCACCGCATTGCGCTCACGGCCGACATATTTAGCGTCAAAATTGGGGCTGGAAAAGAAGGGGGCAAAGCGATCGAGAGCCTGACTTAAGTAGCTGGCATCGATGTCGAAAAAGTACGTGGTATTTTCTAGACCTGTGCCGGCATTGTGGCTGCCACCATGCTCGCTGATAAAGGTCTGATAATCACCAGGATTAGGATAATCCTTAGTGCCCAAAAATAACATATGTTCAAGAAAATGCGCCAGACCTTCTCTGTCAGCAGGATTTTGATAGCTGCCGACATATACATCTAAAGAGGCCGCAGCCTTATCGGTACTGGGATCAGAAATAAGCAGCACATCAAGCTCATTGTCCAATGTAATGTGGCGATACTGGCGCTCATCATTGGCGCTCTTGATAACCGGCTTAGTGGTTTCTATTGCAACCTCAGAGCTCGGCGAGCTTCCTGAACTACAACCCTGAAGCGCAATAACTGCGGCCAATACCAATAAAATTCTGTAACCATTAACCTGCAGGCGTGCAGTTAATTTTTTGATCATTCCTATTTCCCTTTTATGCTGTACAGATTTATAGCGGTCAGGTGTTTCGATGCAAAGCCCATTAGCCCCATTAGCCTACTTTGCGTCCGTTGCCAGGCCTTCATCCTCGGGCTGAAGATTACCGCTACTCGGCCAGGCGTTATAGACCGCCTTAACCAAGGTGGCCAGAGGAATGGCAAAAAACACCCCCCAAAAACCCCAGATTCCCCCAAAGAAAAGCACCGCGACAATAATGGCGACGGGATGCAAATTAACCACCTCAGAGAAAAGTAACGGCACTAAAAGATTGCCATCAACAAACTGGATAAAACCATAGACCATAAATAACCAGAAAAAGTCACCGGAGTACCCCCATTGCACATAGCCGACTAGCAGCACGGGAATGGTTACCACGGTTGCGCCGATATAGGGAATCAGCACAGATAGCCCTACCAGCAAGGCTAAAAGCGCTGCGTAGTTAAGGCCGAGTATTAAAAATGCAACGTAAGACACCGCGCCAATAATAAGTATTTCAATCGCTTTACCGCGAATGTAGTTAGCAAACTGCATATCCATTTCAGACCAGATGGCGGTCATTACCGTGCGCTCTTTAGGGAGTAGTCTAGATAGCGCGCCAACCAGCTGATCTTTATCCTTAAGCATAAATAGCACCAGCATAGGCACTAAAAACAAGTAGATCATGATGCCCAACAGACCGGGGAAACTGCTTAGAGACAGGGCCAGAATTTGCTCAGCTAAATGCGCCATCTCCTCAGATACCCTGCCCCAGATAAGCTGAAACTGCTCGGGGGTAATGTAGTCGCCATAGGTTTCTGGCAATGTAATCGCCAGCTCTCTCAGCTTAGCCACCATATTTGGCAACTCCGCCAACAGCAGCGATGCTTGACGTCCAACGCTGGGAATCAAAATAATCAGCACGGCAATAAACCCTGCCACAAAGAGCAAATAGGTTGTGGTGATAGCCCAGCCCTCAGAAAAACCGCGACGCTGTAGCCAGCTCACTAGCCCCTGAAGCAAGAATGCCAGAATTAAGGCGGTAAACACCGGACCTAATACCGTACCCAATGTCGCCATAACAATCAGTGAAACCACTAAAATCACTGCCAGCAGCACAGCCTCTTCATTGCCGAAGTACTGCTCAAGCCATTTGTGAATTACCTGCTTCATCTGCGTTCCTTTCGTTGTATTGCTTTAATGTTATTACTTTCTATACCACTTGGGCGTCAACCAACTCTAGCTAAGGCCCGTTTATGTTGGCTATCTGACCTGAAACTAGTGCATATTTCAACTGTCGTACTAAACTCAGTTATCGGCTAAAGTGGGATTGAAGTATTATTAAAATACTATGCACATTAGCATTTGTTTACCAAAGGGTTTTAAATCCAATTTTGAACGTCTCAATACGCCTAAAACGCTCTGGCCTGCGCCTCTTTTCGACTCTGGTTGTTACTGGTCTTTTAGGCTTGCTGCCCAGCACCCCCTCGATGTCAGCCGATATCAAACTGCCTCTGCTCGGTGACAGTGCCTCTGGGGTTATATCTAAACAGCAAGAATATGAGCTGGGTAGACTCTGGTTGAAAAGCTTTCGCAGTCGCGTCCGTGCCTATGACGACCCCCTGATGCAACAATACCTTGAGCAACTACTTTATAACCTGGCCACCTACAGTGACCTTGAAGACCCTAGACTCGAGCTGGTTATTGTTAAGAATGCCTCAATGAATGCCTTTGCCGTTCCCGGTGGTGTAGTGGGCTTTCATACTGGCGTTTTTGCCTATGCCGAAAATGAAGATCAGATGGCCTCGGTACTCGCCCATGAATTAGCTCACCTCAGTCAGCGACACTTTGCTCGTGGTGTCGAGGCACAGCGCGCCTCCTCCATGATCAGTATGGCGGGGCTGCTCGCAAGCTTGGTCATCGCTGCCACCGTGGGAGGCGATGCGGGTATGGCAGCTATTACCTCTACCCAGGCAATGTCTATGCAGGGGCAGCTGCGCTTCAGTCGATCCAATGAGCAGGAAGCTGACCGTCTTGGTATGCAGACCATGGAGCGTGCCACTCGAGACCCAGCCGCGGTCGCCGGAATGTTTGAAACTATGCTCAAGGCCACGCGCTTTGCCGGTAGTCGACTCCCTGAGTTCCTAAGGTCTCACCCTGTCACTGAAAAGCGTATCTCCGATGCCCGTGGTCGAGCCATGGCGCATACCATGCGTCACTATGTGCGCAACCCAGAGTATTTCCTGATGCAAGCCCGCGCTATTGTGGCGATGGAGAAAGATCCCAAAGACTCCATTAAACGCTTTCAAGCCAAACTCGATAGCAATGCACAGAATGCAGATGCAGCTCGGTATGGATTGGCACTGGCCTATCTTAAATTAGGTAGCAATGACCAAGCAGGCGAAATACTTGCCGACCTTATTGCAACCAACCCCTACCTGCTGACCTTTCGCCATTCCGATATAGAACTAGATATCGCGCGTGGCAACTACGACGACGCTCTGGGCAAGCTCAACAAACTACTGAGCATCAACCCCAACAACTATCCTCTCACCACTCTTAAGTCCGAAGCACTCTGGCAAGATCATCGCTATGAAGATGCCGGTGAAGTTCTCACTGCGTTATCGAGAATGCGTCCTGAGGACCCTATGATTTGGTATCGTTTGGCAGAGGTCCGTGGTCTAGCGGGTAATATCTCTGGTGTTCATCAGGCCCGCGCCGAATACTTTATTCTCGTCGGCGCCTTTGACCGAGCCCGAGACCAACTTAGCCTAGCGGTTAAACTCGTCGCCGCAGACTTCAAACGCTCAGCTATTATTCGCCAGCGCTTAAAGGATATCGCCGCAATGGAAGACCGGCTGGAAAAGCTTTAACTCCCGCTGTATCAAGAGCCTTCAGCCTCACCTAATAAAGAGCCTTCAGCGTTCCCTATCAATGAGCCCTCAGCTGCTCCTAACAAAGAGCCTTCAGCGCCATCTAACAAGGAGCCTTCAGCTTCTCCTAACAAAGAGCCTTCAGCTTCTCCTAACAAAGAGCCTTCAGCTTCTCCTAATAATGAGAGCCCTCAGCTTCTCCTAACAAGGAGCCCTCAGCGGCCCCTAATAATGAGCCTTCAGCGTCCCCTAATAGAGAGCCACTTCACATATTCGTGAAAACCCATGGGACACCTGTCACCCCAATCCCTACATTGATCACATATAGCTCGCGACATCTCTCTCACTGTGAGACTGTTGCATCCAGATCGGCCCTACTCGCTAGTTCACAGATAAACAGCGCCCCTCTGACCAATCATTTCAGTCGCTCCAATCCTTTTCTGATCAAACCCTAAACAAGCCCAAACCCCGCTCTTTGGGCACAATGCTCAGGATCACATCATGAATACTATAACCTCTCACACTGGCAGGATTCTGCCTGTGCTGTGCCTATTACTCTCTGTTTCTGCAACCACCCAAGCAACCTGTATTGCCACCGATTCAGGCTCACCCGAAAATACCATTACGGGTTGTAAGGCCTTTAGCTCGAATACCACTGGGTCCTCAAATACCGTCAATGGCTATTTGGCGATGCAGCATAATACAACCGGTGGCTGGAACTCCGCAGTGGGCAATCTCACCATGCAGTACAACACCAAAGGCTCCCGTAACACGGCGACCGGTGGCGAGGCTCTGCTCAATAACACCACGGGTAACAATAATACGGCGACAGGCTTTTTAGCGCTGGGCAACAGTAAAACTGGCGAAAATAATACGGCGACCGGCGCCCAGTCTCTGTACACCAATACCACCGGCTACGAAAACACCGCTACGGGCATGCAGGCGATGTTCGCCAATACCACGGGGTATCACAATACCGCTACCGGTGTTTTAGCCCTGTATAGCAACACCACTGGAACCTTTAATACTGCCGTTGGCTTTAATGCCCTGAAAAGTAATACAGGCCCTACCGCAACCTACAGCAAGGGTGGCACCTCAAACACTGCAGTGGGCTACCAGACCCTTACGGCCAACACCACGGGCTGGCAAAATACGGCTATCGGTGAATCTGTGCTCACCAGCAACACCATCGGCGCTCACAACACAGGTATCGGTGAGGATTCTCTGAACAACAACCTTTCTGGCAATCACAATACTGCCTGGGGTGAATCTACGCTATATAACAATACGGCGGGCAGTGACAATGTCGCGGGTGGTTACTACGCCCTAAACAAGAGCATGGGCAGTAACAATGTGGCGATCGGGCATCAGGCTTCTTATGTGCTGGCCAGTGGCGACTTTAATACCGCCCTCGGTTATCAGGCAGGCTTCAATGCCACTAGTGGCAGTTACAACCTGTCTATTGCCAACGCCGGTGTCACTGCAGATAACAACACCATCCGCATTGGAACCCCAGGTAGCTCAGCAACCGGCGTAACCACAGGACAAAACAGAGCCTTTATCGCCGGTATCTCTGGCAGAGGCGTCACAGGCACGGCTGTGTATGTCAGCAGTAACGGTCAGCTGGGAATCATGTCTTCCTCAAAACGCTTTAAAAAAGACATTCGCTCTGTAGATATCGCCAATAAAAATATTCTCGATTTACGCCCAGTGAGCTTCCGCTATAAAGTAGCCGACGATCAGGGTGAGCATCCCCTACAATACGGTTTGATTGCCGAGGAAGTGGCTACCATTTTCCCCGACCTGGTGCAGTACGATGAAAATGGCAAGGCCGTGACTGTTTACTATCATTTACTGACTCCCCTGCTATTGGCTGCCCTACAGCAAGAGCATAAGAATGCTGAACAACAGCTTCTTACGGTTAGTCTGTTACGCAAGCAGAATGAGATATTTAGGGCAGAGCTACTTGCTGTTCGCAACCAAATGAGGCGTCAGGCTGCGCAGATTGCATCGATTAGTAACAGGCGTAACAGTGCACAGGTCGATACTAGTCTTAGCAGTAACTACTAGGTATCTTTTTGACGTGATCAGAAGTCAGATTAGATATAGGCGTTTAGAAATATGAACAGGGCCTAGCCACTAACAGCAAGTGGTTAGGCCCTTGTGTTTTTTAAGCAGATTTAAAACTCATCATACGGCCGAGACTGACCATGGCCTGTTCGCCAATCGACTGATCAACAAAAACCTCATTGCTGCCCTCCTCCAGACAGGCCAGTAAATTTTCCAAGCTATTCATGCCCATCCAGGGACAGTTTGCACAGCTGCGACAGGTCGCACCATTACCACCAGTGGGCGCAATCAATAGCTGCTTATCGGGCGCTGCCTGCTGCATCTTGTAAAAGATGCCCTGATCGGTCGCCACTATTAACTGTTGCTGAGGTAGATTGGCTGCGGCGGCAATGAGCTGTGAGGTTGAACCCACGCAGTCTGCAATGTCGACCACTGATTCAGGGGACTCGGGATGAACCAACACAGCGGCCTCCGGGTAGACCTTCTTCAGATCTAGAATACCCTTGGCTTTAAATTCTTCGTGAACAATACAGCTGCCATCCCACATCAACATGTCGGCGCCGGTGTTCTTCTGTACATAGGCACCCAGATACTTATCCGGTGCCCAGAGTATTTTCTCGCCTAGGCTATCGAGGTAATCCACAACCTCTAGAGCAATACTTGAGGTTACAACCCAGTCTGCTCGGGCTTTAACCGCGGCAGAGGTGTTGGCATACACCACGACAGTACGATCTGGATGCTGATCACAGAATGCCGCAAACTCATCTGCAGGACAGCCTATATCCAGAGAACAGGTTGCTTCTAAGGTAGGCATTAGCACACGTTTATCGGGGGTGAGAATTTTAGCTGTCTCACCCATAAACTTAACGCCCGCAACCACGAGGGTCTGAGCTGAGTGGTTATTACCGAAGCGCGCCATTTCCAGGCTGTCGGAGACAGTGCCGCCAGTTTCTTCAGCCAGGGCCTGTATCAGGGGGTCGGTATAATAATGGGCAATAATTACCGCATTTTTAGCGATCAGCTGCGCCTTGATCTGGGCCTGAAGCTCGGCAGTGCGCTCGGCACTTAATGCAGATTCAACTGGAACCTGATTGAGGTAGCGTTCGACCACCTCGCGCTGGCTTTGGTTTTCTACCACCTGAATATGCTTCTGGGAGTCAGACATAGTGAGTAATTCTCGGGGCTCATTTTACGGCTCGTTTTACGGCTCGATTACAGTAAGGGTACCGCACAGTTACAGGCAAGCTAAAAGCAAGATTAAAACGTCGACAACCAGTTAACAACCGCGACTAAAATTACAGTCAGTACGGCAACCACTGCAATTGCATCTGCGGTTGAATCGCCATCGGTATTTACTTCATTTTTTTTGCCCATTATTACAGCCCTGTTTTTAATTAAGTGTCTGGTTATCTGTCGATTAAAATCTCTGCTAGAAGGCCGACTAAAATGCCTGCTAAAAGGCCTATCTGAGCAGCTATTCAATAGCGTATTTATCGTTCTATCTAAAAGCCGCGCATTCTATCAATGTAAAGACGTGCTGTCTCGCTTTCAACCCTATTGGTTATTCCAATTTCTGAGTCTGTTATAGGCAAATAGCCATTTAAAACAAATGCCACTGAGGCTATGATAGCCGCCTCAAATAAGCACCAACACAACGGACCCGCATGTACCAATACGACCAATACGATCAAAAACTTGTTGATGAGCGCGTCGAGCAGTATCGCGACCAAACCAAACGCTTTCTTGCCGGTGATATCAGCGAAGAGGAATTCTTGCCTCTGCGTCTTCAAAATGGCCTCTATGTGCAGCGTTTGGCTCCTATGTTACGCATCGCCGTGCCCTACGGACTAATGTCGAGTAATCAGGTACGCAAGATCGCCCATATCAGCCGTAAGTTCGATAAAGGCTATGTGCACTTCACCACCAGACAGAATATCCAATTGAACTGGCCCCTACTTGAAGAGGTGCCCGATATTCTCGCCGAACTGGCAGCTGTCGAAATGCATGCCATACAAACCAGCGGTAACTGTATTCGCAACACCACCACTGATCAGTTTGCTGGGGTGGCTAATGATGAGATTGAAGATCCTCGCCCCTGGTGTGAGATTATCCGCCAATGGTCGACCATACACCCAGAATTTGCCTTTTTACCGCGCAAATTTAAGATTGCTGTCTGTGGCTCAGAAGAAGATCGCGCCGCATTTCTGCTCCACGATATTGGTATCCAACTAGTTAAAAATGATCAGGGCGAAACAGGCTTTCATATCTATGCCGGTGGCGGACTGGGTCGAACCCCCGTTATTGCTTCATCGATCAGAGAGTTTTTACCCAAGGAACATCTGCTCACCTATTTAGATGCCATCCTGCGTGTGTATAACCGCTATGGTAATCGCGATAATAAGTACAAGGCACGCATCAAGATTTTAGTGCGAGCCTGGACCCCAGCCGTATTTGCCGAGCGTGTTGAAGCAGAGTGGTTGCATATTAAAGATGGTCCAGCCACCTTAAATGGCCATGAAATAGAAAGAGTAAAGGGCTTCTTTAGCCTGCCCAACTATCAGACTGTCGACAGCCCAGCCGTTGATGCCGAAGTGCAGGCGCTCGCTGCAGAGCACAAAGGTTTCTCCCGCTGGTTAGATCGCAACGTTACAGCCCAGAAGCAAACCGGCTACGCCTCTGTCACGCTGTCTTTAAAGCCAGCTAGCGTTGCCCCTGGTGATGTTACCGATAAGCAGCTCGACATTATTGCCGATCTCGCCGACCGATTTTCGTTCGGTGAAATTCGCACCACCCACAACCAAAATATTGTGCTGGCCGATGTTATTAAAACGAAGCTCTTTGAGCTCTGG
>Ga0075467_10001692_pt1 | contig 18051 bp, 15 predicted proteins | sample DEB08_DNA_9_FD_75067 | JGI IMG/M metagenome (GOLD analysis project Ga0075467, IMG submission 75067) | Aqueous microbial communities from the Delaware River and Bay under freshwater to marine salinity gradient to study organic matter... | ecosystem: Environmental > Aquatic > Marine > Coastal ... | reverse complement strand
TAAAACAAATTCTGCAGTTTGAAAACCTTCCGGCAATTCTTTTCCAGTAGTATCTCTTACAACTCTTGGTCCTGCAAAGCCAATCAATGCTCCTGGCTCACTTATATTTATGTCACCTAACATAGCAAAAGATGCTGTTGTGCCTCCAGTAGTTGGATCTGTGCATAATGAAATATAAGGTACACCAGCATCAGCTAATTGGGCTAATTTTGCTGAGGTTTTTGCTAATTGCATTAATGAGTAAGCTGCTTCCATCATACGTGCACCACCAGATTTTGAAATGATCATAAATGGAATTTTCTTTTTCAAAGCGTATTCTCCTGCTCTTGCTATTTTTTCACCTACAACACTTCCCATAGAGCCTCCAATAAAATTAAAATCCATACAAGCTACTACAAGATCATTTCCTTTAGATTTACCAACAGCTGTCCTAATGGCATCTTTGAGTTTTGTCTTATCTTCGGCAGCTTTTAATCGGTCTGGATATTTTTTGGTGTCTTCAAATTTCAAAGGGTCTTTAGATGATAAGTTGGCATCTAATTCTTTGAATTTATTATCGTCAAACAGAATTTCAAAATACTCTTTACTGCCAATTCTTACGTGATATCCATCCTCTGGGCTTACATAATAATTTTTTTCAAGCTCCTCAGTATCAATTACTTTTCCAGTTGGAGATTTGTACCATAAGCCTTTTGGAGTATCCCGTTTTGCTTCGGTAGGAGTCTGAATACCTTTATCTTTTCGTTTAAACCAAGCCATTGCTATTAGCGATTTTAGTTGTTAGTTAGAATACAAAACTACATAAATTTTATAACGTATTCACATTATTTAAATCTTCAAATGCTTTCTTTAATCGTTCTACAAAAGTATTTTCTGCTTCACGTAGCCATCTCCTTGGATCGTAGTATTTTTTGTTTGGTACATCGTCTCCATCTGGATTTCCAATTTGCGATTGTAAATAGGCTTCATTAGTTTTAAAATAATCACGAATACCACTCATAAAAGCATATTGCATATCTGTATCAATGTTCATTTTAATAACGCCATATCCAATAGCTTCTCTAATTTCTTCAACTGTTGAACCAGAACCACCATGAAACACAAAATCAATATGATTATGCTCTAAATTATATTTTTTTGAAACGTATTCTTGAGAGTTTTTCAAGATTTTCGGAGTTAGCTTAACATTTCCTGGTTTGTATACACCATGAACATTTCCAAAAGCTGCAGCAATGGTAAATTGATCACTAATTTTGCTTAATTCTTCATATGCATAAGCAACTTCTTCTGGTTGTGTATATAATTTTGAATCATCGACATCAGTATTGTCAACACCATCTTCCTCACCACCTGTAATGCCAAGTTCTATTTCAAGAGTCATTCCCATTTTACTCATTCGTTGAAGATATTGTTTGCATATTTCTATGTTTTCTTCAATTGGTTCTTCAGATAAATCTATCATATGAGAACTATAAAGTGGTTTCCCAGTTTGCGCAAAATATTCTTCACTTGCAACTAGCAAACCATCAATCCAAGGTAATAATTTTTTGGCGCAGTGGTCTGTATGTAGAATTACAGGAATACCATATTCTTTAGCTAATAAATGCACGTGTTTTGCACCTGCGATTGATCCAGCGATAGCAGCTTTTTGATTTTCATTTGAAAGACCTTTACCAGCATTAAAATGACCACCTCCATTTGAAAATTGTATAATTACAGGAGCATTTAAATCTCTTGCTGTTTCTAATACTGCATTAATACTATTTGATCCAACAACATTTACTGCTGGTAATGCAAACCCTTTTTCTTTAGCCAGTTTGAAAATTTCTTGAACTTCTCTTCCTGTTGCAACTCCTGGTTTTATATTATGACTCATTTTGTATGTTTTATAAAAAATAGTAAGATTTCAAAAGTAGTGATTTTTTGAATAATTAAGGTTAAGAATCAAATGAGAAATTAATAAATAAGCACGAAATCGATTGCGAAAAAAGCAAACAAAATTCCTTTTAAAAAGGATAGTTAATACCTATGTTGTAAACAGCGTTTCCAAAGTTAAAGTCATTAAACCAACGATTATTATCTCTATATGAAGGGTCATAAGTTTTAAAACCAATATCTCCTCTAAGCACGAAAAAGCCAAAATCATAACGTAGTCCAAACCCTGACCCAATTGCTAAATCCTTTAATGAGCTAAGGCCATCAAAAGTTGCATTAGGATCAGCTTCACTGTCTAAAACATTCCAGATATTTCCAATATCGACGAAAAAAGCACCATTAAGATTACCAAATAAATTATATCTATGTTCAATACTAAAGGCTAGTTTTAAATTAGCTTCATTAAATTCATTATTACTATCAGAACTTCCAGGTCCTAAATTATATGCAGTCCATGCACGATTATCATTAGCTCCACCAGCAAAAAAACTCTTTGAAAAAGGAATATTATTTGAGTTTCCATAAGGAATGGCTATTCCGAAGAAAAAACGTGTTGCAAAAACATTATTTCTTCCTATTGACCAATGTTTTACATAGTCTAGTTCAGTTTTAACATACTGTGAATAAGCAACACCGAAAATTTTATAACGTTCATCAGCATCTTTATTTAAACCTAGCAATTTGGAGGTATTAGCAAGTAAATTCCCTGCAAGCTCAAGCTTTGCTCTAAAAATTGAAAAGCTATTATCAAATAAATTTTCTCGTTTATCTAAAACATAACTAAAGTTGGAGGCTAGAATAAGGTTGTCTTCAGTCAAACGATTTTTACGTTCATCAATGTTGTTTATGGTTTGGTACTCACTAGGATTTGAAGCCTGAAATGTATCATCCTGTAATACCAAATCAATAAATTCACCTGATTTTGATTTAATTAGATTGTCATTACCATCAGAATCTGTATTTATAAACTCTGGAGGTGTGTTGTAAGTATTTATTGCAATATTTTCAAGACGATTGAAACTGTTTTGGTATACGTTAAAATAATTTCCGGGATTCAGATTTCTAACATACTGTACATTGAAAAGATCTAAACTGTGATTTAAAGTAGGTTTTGGATTCCAACGATAATTAAAAATTCCATTTACTGTTTGTTTGTCTAATCCAATATTAGTTTGACTAGTAAAACCAAGGCTTATTCTTGTGCTTGGTGACATGTATTTAGGTATTATTTTTTCGGTTTTAAATGGAAAAAAGAATCTTGGAATAATTAATTTTATATCACCTCCAAATTCATTAATGTCAAAAAAAGCTGCTTCATCACCCGCACCATCTTTGGATGCTCCAATAGCTCCTAGACCAGAAATTTCTAAAGTTTCTGCACCTCTAAAAATATTTCTAATTCGCAATGACGTACTAAAAGAAAATCCAACAGATTGAATATTACTTTGAGAGACATTAACATCAAATCCTAGCGCATATTTTTTTCTTGGAGATAAGGTAATGTTGGCTGTTAATGTAGTGTCATTTATGTTTTCAATATAATCAATACTTGGGTATTTGAAAGTTTGTAAATTGTTTAAGTATCTATAAGTTCTTGTTCTGTCAAGTTCGCTAAAAACAGTACCTTTATTAATAAAAACAGCATCTGCTAATGCTTTAGGTCTATAGCGCATTTTATCATAGCTATACAGATTGAAATTTTTATATGTAATGGAATCTGAAAACGCAGTCCCTTGGTTTTGAGAGTTTTCGTCAGTTATAATATTAACTTCTTTTATTTTATAAATCTTGAATGGTACACGTGCAGTTGAATCTTCATTTCTAATTCTCCTATTCTCTATCTTTATCTCAGTATTTAAAATATTTCCAGGTAAAATAGTATCAATATCAAATGTTATATAGTCTTGAGAAAAATAATAAACACCAGAATTTCTAAAATCAGTGGTTAACCTATTTCGTTCATTTTCATAGTTGATATCTTTGTATTGATCTCTAATTTTTAGAAATGATTTTGATTTGTTTAATTGGTACAATGAATCTATAATTGGCGAAGCAATATTTGTTGAAAGTGAATCAATAATATGAGCGGCTTTTCTGTTTACATTGTAAGTTATTGAGGCGGTGTTTTTTCCGATAGAATCAATACTATATGAAACTTCACGATTAAACCAACCATTTTTATAATAATAGTTTTCAAGGTTTCGTTTAGTTCTATTTGTTTTAGAAGTATCAATAATTATTGGTGCTTCACCTGTTTTTCGCAACCAATTATTAAAGCCTAAAGCAGATTCTTTAAGTTTATCAACTTGTTTTTTAGAATACCGCTTAATTAATCTTTCTTTTCTTTTAGGATTTTCAATTAACCAAGCTTCAAAAAGAGAATCTCTTTTTGGCCTGGCAAGATTGTATATATGTAAACGCAAAGGAAAACCTAATAATGGACTATTTGGCCTTTGATTTATAAGATTGCTTATAGCTTCAGATTTTTCCTTTTTACCATCAACAAGTAAGGTGTTTTTTATCAACAATTGTTCATCTTCGTCAACTCTTTTTAATACATTACAAGAGGTAATGAAACCTATAATAAAAATAAAAAGTAATATTTTAAAAAACAGTTGTTTCAACTAGAAATATATAATTAGGTGTTTGGAATTAGGTAAATATTAGCTCAAAAATACATTATTTCATGTGTTTATTTTTATTTTTTTTAATTTGTCACATGTTGCATTTTTATCATTATATATTTTATCATCATATTTAGAGCTAAATGCTTTTGTTTTGAAAAAAAACATTTAAATAAAATAGTAACATCTTAATCCAAAATTGGATATTTTCATTTTCTTTATAACATAAAAATGTATTTGTATGCTAAGTAAAAATCAGATAAAACTAATAACGAGTTTAAATCAAAAAAAATTTCGTTTACAGCATCAACTATTTTTTGCCGAAGGTGTCAAAACGATTGACGAGTTGCTTAATTCAAACTTCAAACTACATCAATTATATTCAACTACGTTAGATTTTCATCTTTCAGATGATTTACAAACAATAATCACGCCAAATGAACTAAAAAAAATTAGTGCACAAAAGACACCTAATTTGGCTTTAGCATTATTTAAAATACCGAACGGCAAACCAGTTGATTTTGATGATTTAGTAGTTGCTTTGGATAATGTCAGAGATCCTGGAAATTTAGGGACTATAATTAGGCTGTGCGATTGGTTTGGCGTTAAGGATTTAATCTGTAATATGGAAACTGTAGATTGTTATAACCCAAAAGTAATTCAGGCTTCAATGGGTTCTATAGCACGTGTTAATGTTGTTTATAAAGATTTGGGTGATGTTCTTAATGTAAATAATATAGCAAGCTTTGGCGCATTTATGGATGGAGACAATATATATGATTTGAAACTGCCTCAAAAAGGAATATTAGTATTAGGGAATGAGGCTAATGGTATTCAATCAGATATAGAAAGCTTAATTACAAAACGAATTTCAATACCTCGCTTTGGTGATTTAAAGGAAACAGAAAGTTTAAATGTGGCTAATGCAACCGCAATTTTGTTGAGTGAGTTTAAGAGAAGAAATTAATTACTGAAACGTAAAGTTAATAAACAACCCTCTAGTTTTCATAGTTTGCACATTGCTCGTCCAAGGACTATTGGTATTGTCATTATCTCGTATTAACTCATCATTAATAGCAAACACACCTCTGATAGAAGGTGTAAACTTAAACCAGAATAGATAAAGATCTATACCAACTCCAAGCTCATAAAAAAGCATTCCTCTTTTTGTCCTGAACTGCCCAACAGTATTGTCTTCTGGGTTTTCTTCATTACTAGAAAGGTTTAATGCTGCCGAAAACCCTCCTACAACAAAAGGTTTAATGTTATTGAAACGTTTTGCTGAAAACTTAAGCAATAAAGGGAAATGTATATAAGTAGAGCGAACCTCTCTTATTAAATCAGAATTATTAAAATCTAATCCCTGAAAATAGCTTTCGTCATATATTAAATTTCTTCTAGAAATAATTAGTCCTGGCTCCATGCGTAAATCTAAATATTCATTAATACGCATGTTTCCAACTAAACCAACATTGAATCCTAAGTTTTTTTGCACTTGAATATCTTCACGATCCTGATTATAATCAAAATTAAAGTCGTAATCATTAAAACCAAGAAAATAACCCCAAGAATATTTCATCTTGTCAATATTGGCTTGATTTTGTATCTTTTCTTTTGTAAATAATTGAGCATTAATGCTTTGTGATAAAAAAACAAACGCTAAAACAAAAAATAGTTTTTTCATATTAAGATTTAGATGCTGTATAAATAGTAGCTACACCAAATGTTTGTGGCAAGGCTTCCGCATTTATAAACCCAATTTTACGTAAAATATTGTTAAGAGCTTCACCATAAGGGAAAACAGAAGCAGATTCACATAAATATGAATACGCAACTTTATCCTTTGAGAATATTTTTCCAATAATAGGTAAAATCCGTTTTGTATAAAATGTATAACCCTGTTTATAAGGTGATTTTGTTGGTACAGAGGTTTCTAAAATTACAAAAACTCCATTTGGTTTGAGTACTCTTAAAATTTCTAACAACCCCTTTTCTAAATTTTCAAAATTTCTAACTCCAAATGCAACTGTTATGGCGTCAAACGAATTATCATCAAAAGGCATATTTTCAGAATCACCTAAAACCATTTCAATTTTATTATTTAATTGTTTTTGGGCAATTTTCTTTTTACCAATTTCCAACATGCCTGGACTAATATCAAAACCTACAATTTTAGAAGCCTGAGTTTTGGCTAGATTTATTGCCAAATCTCCAGTTCCAGTAGCAATGTCTAAAATTGTATCAGGATTTTGTTTGCCAACAATGTCAACTACCTTTTTGCGCCATTTTACGTCAATGCCGAAAGAAATAACACGGTTTAAACCATCATATTCCTTAGAAATAGTATCAAACATTTTCGTCACCTGCTCTTTTTTGCTCAGATCACTGTTTTTATAAGGAGTTACTTTTTCAGACATTTGTTATAAAGATTGTGCAATTCTAATATTTATGCAAAGAAATGGATTTCAGCAACAAATCCCTAAAATTAAATTATATTTGCAAATCTTTTTTAATCAACATTATAGATGAAAATAATAATTGCAGGAGCAGGTGAAGTAGGATTTCATTTAGCAAAATTATTATCGTATGAATCTCAAGAAATTACACTTATAGATTCAAAAAAGGAAAGCCTTGTATATGCAGACACTCACTTAGATATAAAAGTTTTAAAAGGTGATGCTACTTCAATAGCAATTCTTAAAGAAGCGAGAATTAAAGACACCTCATTATTTATTGCAGTCACATCTTCTGAAACCACTAATATTACAGCTTGTGTATTAGCAAAACAGCTAGGTGCAAATCAGACAATTGCAAGAATTTCTAATACGGAATTTATTGACATGAAGGAAGAAGTAGGCTTTACTAGATTTGGGATTGATGAGCTTATTTCACCAGAGTCTTTAGCTGCTGCTGAAATTGAACTCTTATTAAATCAATCAGCTTTTAATGATACCTATGCTTTTGAAGATGGTGCTTTGATAATGCTTGGTCTAAATTTATCCAGAACAGCTAAAATTGTTGGTTTACCTGTTAAAGAAGCTGCTAAATTAATACCTGAAGTTCATTTTATTCCTATTGCAATTCAGCGTTTTGGTTCACATTTAACCATTATCCCAAGAGGCGATACGATTTTAAAAGAAGGAGATCATGTCGTTTTTATAACTTCAAAAGGTGGTGATGAAGAATTATGTAAACTTACAGGTAAAGTAAAAACAGATATTAAAAATGTCATGATACTTGGAGGTGGAAGAATTGGCTCAAAAACAGCTAGAGGTCTTACTGATAGTAAATTCAATATAAAATTAATTGAAAAGGAAAAGAGCAGAGCCATTGATCTTGCAGATGATCTTCCAAATACTTTAGTAATTAATGGAGATGGACGTAATGTGGAACTTCTTGAAGAAGAAAATATTCAAGATATGGATGCTTTTATATCTGTAACTGGAAATTCAGAAACTAACATTATGTCATGCTTAGTTGCCAAGTCAAAAGGTGTAAAGAAGACTGTTGCTTTGGTTGAAAATATTGACTATTTTGAATTGTCACATTCCATAGGTATTGATACTATCATTAATAAAAAACTTCTTGCTGCCAATAATATTTTCAGGTATATAAGAAGAGGTGAAGTGGTTGCCATGACAAAGCTTAATAGTATGGATGCTGAACTTCTAGAATTTATTGTAAAACCTACATCTAAAATTTGCAATAAACGTATAAAAAATTTGGATTTTCCAATATCGGCAATTATTGGAGGTGTAATACGAGATGGAAAAGGTGTTACAGCTTTGGGTGATTTTAAAGTGCAATCTGGCGATCGCATAGTTGTGTGCTCATTACCACAATCTATAAAAAAAGTAGAACGTTTTTTCTATTAATAGAAAATATGAAGTTAAACTATAAACTTATCTTTCATTTTTTAGGATTACTATTATTATTCAATGGTGGTTTTATGCTTCTGGCCGCTCTTATCAGTTTAATTTATGATGATGGAGCTGCAATATCGATTTCTTATGCAGGACTTGCTACTTTAATACTTGGTGGTTTGGCTATGTTAGTAACAAAGAAGGTAAATAAAGAAATGGGTAAACGGGAAGGTTATATTGTTGTAACTTTTGGTTGGCTTATAATGACACTTTCAGGAACAATGCCTTATATGTTTACTGAAACTATTCCAAGCTTTACTAATGCATTTTTTGAAACCATGTCTGGTTATACAACTACAGGTTCAACTATTTTAAATGATATTGAAATATTACCTGAAGGTATTTTGTTTTGGAGAAGTCTAACCCATTGGATTGGAGGAATGGGAATTATAGTGTTGGCCATTGCAATTTTGCCATTATTAGGTATTGGCGGAATGCAGTTATTTGCAGCAGAAGCTCCAGGACCAAGTGCAGATAAATTACATCCTCGTATTACTGATACCGCTAAACGGTTATGGCTTATTTATTTTGGCTATACAGTTGCCGAAACTATTCTTCTTCAAGTTGCTGGAATGACGTTTTTTGATGCTATTAATCATTCAATGTGTACGTTGTCAACTGGAGGGTTTTCAACAAAAAATGCGAGTGTAGCTTACTGGAATGGACAACCAATGATACAATATATAATTATTGTATTTATGTTTCTAGCAGGTACTAATTTCGTTCTGAGCTATTTTGCGTTTAAAGGAAAGGTACAGAAAATAATAAAAGATGAAGAGTTTAAGCTCTACTTTAAGTTCGTTGTAATATTTACATTAATTGCTGCTTTAATTATCTATTTTAATGCTGATGTTACTAAGTCAACTATAAATCATCCTATGGTTTTAGGAGAAGCCGAAAGTTCTTTTAGGCATGCCTTATTTCAAGTTTTGGCCATTATTACTACCACAGGTTTTGTAACAGCTGATTTTACGTTATGGACGCCGTTTTTAGTAGTGTTTTTCTTTGGATTAATGTTTTTAGGAGGCTCGGCTGGAAGTACAGCAGGAGGTGTAAAAGTTGTTCGGCATTTATTGACAATAAAAAATGGATTTGTTGAGTTTAAACGCACATTACATCCTAATGCTATTTTGCCTGTTCGTTATAATAAGAAATCAGTTTCTGGTGACATTGTTTTCAATATCCTAGCCTTTTTTATTTTATATATGTTATCCTTTATTATTGGAGCTTTAGGCTTCTCTATGTTAGGTCTAGATTTTGAATCATCAGTAGGAGTAGCTGCTTCTAGCTTGGGGAATGTTGGACCAGCTTTAGGTGAATTCGGTCCAGTAGATAATTTTTATAACATGCCAACGCTTGGTAAATGGTGGTGTTCGTTTTTAATGCTTATTGGTCGTTTAGAACTCTTTACAGTCCTCATATTATTTACACCTTTCTTCTGGAGAAACAGATAATTTTAAAATATTTTTAAAAATTCTCAAACTTCCCGTAGTATCAATATTTATGAAGTCTCCCATAATTTTTACTGAGCTTTTTGACGCTGAGTTGTACGATTTTGTGTAACATTTTTATTTGTGATACGTCTTATAAGTATAACATCAATCAAAAATTATAATCATGGAATTAGTATTAACACAAATGGACATAGAGCCATTACCTAAACAGAAACCAGAGCCTTTTGTATTTAATAATGAAGGGTTATTAACATCAAACTACAAGGAAGAAATTCATAATAATTTCTTTCATTCTAATCCAAATTCGGTATTTGGAATTAAGCAACGTATTAAGAGTAATCAATACCAATACTTACCAAGTATAGATGTCATTTTAAAACTTTCTGTTTTTGCTATTGCAATAATTGCTACACTAAGCTAGTAGTAATTTTAATTTGACCTTTAACTGTTGTTTCTGAGTTTTTCAAAACACTTTTATAAATTATGTAGTGCGTTACTTGTAGCGTGAACTATGCTATTGAGTGGTTGTATAATTTAAATTTTATAAATTATGGGATTTGGAGGATCAGGATCAATGAATGTTGTTTTAAGAAACAACAAAAAGTTGTTAAGCAAAAGAGAAAAGTTTAAAAAAACTTTGGGAGGTTATGTTGAAGGTAAAAAAACTGAATATGATTTTCCAAAAGCTCAACGTCATATGTTAAAGCGGATAAAAGAACGAATGATTTATGATAATGGGCAAATTTTAAAACGAAGAATTATTGCTTTTATAGCAGTATCTATCATACTTATTACAGGAATAATTTACATATTATAATGTAATAAAGTTTATAAATATTTTCAAGCGATAGTTATTATTGTTTATTAATCGTCGCTTGTAACATCCATAGAATATTTGGATATGAATAAAATTTCATATTAGGATGTTTCATTTTAGTAGTTAGTTAAAAAGCCTCAACGTTTTTAATGTTGAGGCTTTTGAATTTTTAATATCATATAGTAAACTAACTTACTGCTGCTTTAATTCGTTTTATAGCCTCAATAATTTGTTCTTGTGAAGCTGCATAAGATATTCTAATACAGTTAGGATTTCCAAACGCATCTCCCGATACAGTAGCAACTAGAGCTGTTTCTAGTAAATACATTGAAAAATCAGTTGCATTATTTATTTTAGTTCCGTTAAGTGTTTTTCCAAAATAACTCGATATATCTGGAAACACATAAAAAGCACCTTCCGGAGTATTTGTTTTAAATCCGTCAATCTTATTAAGTAATCCTAGTACCAAATCACGACGAATTTTAAATTCATCAATCATATACTGAACTTTACTAGGTGAAGCCTCCATTGCTGTTATAACTGCTCTTTGTGCAATACAATTGGCGCCACTAGTAATTTGACCTTGCATTTTGTTACAAGCTCTTGCTATAAAAGCAGGAGCTCCAATAAAACCAATTCGCCAACCAGTCATTGCAAATGCTTTTGACACACCATTTACAGTAATTGTTCTATCGTACATGTCGTCAAATTGAGCCATACTTGCATGTTCACCTATAAAGTTTATGTGTTCATAGATTTCATCTGAAACAACATAAATATTAGGGTGTTTTTGTAAAACGTCGGCCAAAGCACGTAATTCTTTTTTACTATAAACAGAGCCACTAGGATTACAAGGCGAGCTGTACCAAATCATTTTGGTTTTTGGTGTTATTGCAGCTTCTAATTGTTCAGCAGTCATTTTAAAATCACTATCAATAGAAGTTTGTACTTCAACAGGAATACCTTCATTTAACTCAACAATGTCATTATAGCTTACCCAAAAAGGGCAAGGAATAATAACTTCATCACCAGGATTTATCATGGCAGCAGCAACATTTGCCAAAGATTGTTTTGCTCCTGTTGAAACAACTATTTGTGGTAATGTGTAGTTTAAACCATTATCACGTTTAAATTTAGTAATAATAGCTTCTTTTAATTCTACATAACCATCAACCGGAGTGTAGGAGTTATAGTTTTCATTAATAGCTCTTATAGCAGCATCTTTAATAAAATCGGGTGTGTTAAAATCTGGTTCACCCAAACTTAAACCGATAATATCTTTTCCTTCTGCTCTCAATTCTCTCGCTTTAGCTGCCATAGCTAAAGTTGCTGAGGTAGATAGAGCGTTTATTCTATCAGAAAGTTGATTCATTATTGTGTATTGTTACAAAATGTATATTTAAATTAAGCTAGACTAGGGTTTTCTCCAAGGACTTTTAACTGTCTATAATGTTCTGCAATAGCTTTCCATATAGAATTGTATTCATTGTAAGGTAAACTAAACTCATTAGCAGTTTCTCGTACAATTTTTGCTAATTTTTTATAATGAACATGACTAATATGAGAAAATAAATGATGTTCTACCTGTCTGTTTAAACCACCTGTATAAAATTCAACTATCCAACTTTTAGGCGAAAAATTAGATGTAGTATATAATTGATGTATAGCCCAAGTATTTTTCATATTTCCATCTTCATCTGGTAATGGCATTTCAGTATTAGGCATCACATGTGCTAATTGAAAGATGACACTTAAAATAATTCCAGCGGTATAGTGCATAATAAAAAACCCGATTAAAACTTGCCACCATGCGTAACCTAAAGATAAAGGCAAAACCACCCAAATAGAATAGTATATTATCTTACCAATAATTAATTTCGTCCATTGAGTTGCTGGATTAGGGAAATCTCCATAAGACAATTTTCTTTTTAAATATATGTAGGTCTGCTTGAAATCGGTTGTAATTGCCCAATTAACTGTTAATAAACCATATAATAAAAAGGCATAATATTTTTGATATTGATGGATTTTTAACCATTTCGAATGTTTAGAAAAACGAATTATTCTTCCTGCATCGATATCTTCGTCATGTCCTTGTATATTGGTATAAGTATGATGTAATACATTATGCTGTACTTTCCAGTTATAGTCATTCCCAGCTAAAATATGTATACTACTTCCCATTAATTTATTAACCCATTTTTTACTAGAGAATGAGCCGTGATTTGCATCATGCATAACATTCATTCCAACGCCAGCAATACCAATACCTATGACCATCATAGATATAATTTGTAGCCAACCAGGTAAATCAACGGTTAATAATAATACCAGGGGACCTAGAAGTAAAGTAAACATTACGATAGCCTTGATATATAGTTTCCAATTGCCTGTTTTTTTTAAGTTATTCTCTTTAAAATAGTTGTTTACACGCTTATTTAAAGTTCTAAAAAATTTGGCAGAATCATTTCTTGAAAAAGTGAGTGTTTGTTTTGTCATGTCTTGTTTGTTATCCATATAAATAACGAGCTATTAGTCGTTTTATATAATAAGTTGCAAATATAATTAATTATTAAATTGTTATTCCTCAACAATCAATTTAATATGAGGCAAAATAGTTAATTTTGTCTAAAATATAAATCATATGGAATTAATTTTGAAGTATTTCCCTCACTTATCTGATATTCAAAAGAAACAATTTAGTAAGCTTTTTGACTTATACACTGAGTGGAATGCTCAAATTAATGTGGTTTCTAGAAAAGATATTGATGAGCTCTACTTACGTCATATATTGCATTCACTCGGTATTTCTAAGGTAATACAGTTCAAAAATGGTGCCAAAATTATGGATGTTGGAACTGGAGGAGGCTTTCCTGGAATACCCTTAGCAATACTATATCCAGAATGTCATTTTCATTTGGTTGACAGTATCAATAAAAAATTAAAAGTTGTTGATGCGGTTGCTGAAAGTTTAGAGTTGACCAATGTAAAAACCTCACACAAACGTGCTGAAGATATTAATGATAGGTTTGATTTTATTGTAAGTAGGGCAGTCACTGCTATGCCAAATTTTGTTGGTTGGGTAAAAAATAAAGTCAATAAAAAAAGCAGCCATGAACTGAAGAACGGGATTCTTTATTTAAAAGGGGGTGACTTAACCGAAGAGCTAAAGAATTTTCCAAAGGCTAAAACCTACAACTTATCTAATTATTTTACGGAAGACTTTTTTGAAACAAAAAAAGTAGTGCATTTGCCTTTAAAATATAAACCATAAAAAAAGCCTCTAAAGTAGAGGCTTTTTTTATATTTTATTGCACTACTAGCTTGGTCTTAAATGATAGATTATCAGATTCTACATTCAAAACATATAACCCAGAAGATAAATTTATAGGTATTACAGTTCTGTCTATAATTGAGATATTACTATTCAAAACAATTTTACCTGTTAAATCAGAGATTCTTACATTAGCATTATTAAAATTCTGATGAGATAAAATAACTAACTCAGTTGAAATAGGATTATGAGCAAGTTTTATTTTTGTAACCTCTAACTCAGAGACGCTTAAACTTCCTTGTCTGATTTCTTCAAGAATAAATTCTACATTTCCAGCCATTCCTTCGGTTAATTTTACATGAGGTTCATTATTATCTGGAAGAAATATGTTGTCAAACGGAGAATCATTCTCATTAGGTATGGCGTACCAATCAGTTTCACTACTTATTGCAAGGCCACTTAAGGTAGGAATAAAATTAAAATATTGAGAATTTAAATTGTTGACAAACTCTTGGACTAATGCATTAGACCCATCATCAAATGAATAAAGATCAAATTGACCTCCAGGTGCACTGTCTAATCCATTGGAAGCAGCAGTTGATTCAGCAGTTGCAGAAAAAGAAGCCAGAGGAATACTAAAAAATGTAATATCAATATCAGATACAGTGATATTTTGCGATGCCAATGGTGCAAAGTGTACGTCTAATGTAGCGTCAGTATTAGCAGCAATATTGAAAACGTGATTTATTAGTTCCATTCCTGGCGTTCCAGTAAGCTGTCCTTGACCACTCCCATTTGTAACTGCAATATTTCTAGTATTAGAAGGAAAACCTAATCCATCTAATTCTGTTTGGAAGGCATCTCTAAAATTTGGAGCGCCTTTTGGTGTGTGAGTCGATCCATCTTGATCAACTCCTGTGCCATCAACATGACCTAGATAATGATCAATTAGCATTTGCTTCGCTGCTGCGCTGTTTAATAATCCATCAACTAATGGCTCCAATTCAGTCGTTCCAGGATCTCCATTAACCATATAATTAAAGGTGTATTGAATTCCTATTGGAACATTTGCTCCACGATGTGGAGAATCAAATGAAACATATAAACGTGTATCATGGTCTAAACTTTGGTCTTCCATATAAGCTAATGCATAACGTGATATAAGTCCTCCCATACTTGGTCCAATTATCACATTTTCTTCAGATCCAACTTTCAATCCATTTATTGTGTTTAATAATTCGACTAAAATATATGCATTTCGTTGAATAAAATCTGCACCACCTTTTATGGTTGTTGTACCATCAGTTGGGCTAAAATATTCTTCTGGAAAATTTAATATAATTAGATCATATCCTTCAGCTCTTACTACATCTCCAAGGTTTTCACTCCCATAATCTAATAAACTATACATTAAAGGAATGCTCCTTGAGTCGTTAGGGTCAAAACCATCAACAAAAATAATGGGCTTGTCAATTTCAGCTGTATTGCCACTGTAATAAATTTTGTATTCAGCACTACCTAACAATGGTGTACCTTCTCCAAAACCTTGATAAGGTAATGTTGCATCGATATTTAATATTCCACTTTCAGTTTGCGAGAATAAAATAATTGGTAATAGGAATAAAATTAAAAAGTAATTTTTTTTCATAATGATGTTAATTAATTAGCATTTAAATATACAAATAAATTCGAATTATAAATCAATAAAAAACCCTAAGACATTTGTCTAAGGGTTTTTAAATAAGTGTGTTACATTTTTTTATCCTAAAAAAGGATATCTGTAATCTGTTGGTGTTACAAAGGTCTCTTTTATCATTCTTGGAGATACCCAACGTAATAAATTTTGAGCAGATCCTGCTTTATCATTGGTTCCTGAGGCTCTTGCACCACCAAATGGTTGTTGACCAACGACAGCTCCTGTTGGCTTATCGTTGATATAGAAGTTTCCAGCACAGTTTTGAAGTGCTTTTGTAGCTTGTTCAACAGCATATCTGTCAGTTGCTAAAATAGCTCCTGTTAATGCATATTCACTAGTTTCATCAACAAGTTTTAAAGTCTCAGCATACTTGTTTTCATCATATACATAAATAGTCATTACTGGACCAAATAACTCTGTACACATCGTTGTGTATTTAGGATCTTTCACAACAATTACAGTTGGCTCAATAAAGTAACCTTTACTTTTGTCGTAACCACCACCTGCAATGATTTCAGCATTAGAATCAGCTTTAGCTTGGTCTATAAATTTGGCTAATTTATCAAATGAAGCTTCATGAATAACCGCAGTAATAAAGTTACTTGTGTCTTCAGGAGAACCCATTTTAAATGACTTGAGATCTTCTATAAGATATTTCTTGACATCATTCCATAAATTTGTTGGAATATAAGCTCTTGATGCTGCACTACATTTTTGCCCTTGAAATTCAAAAGCTCCTCTTGATATTGCAGTTGCTACTTGTTTTGCATTAGCAGTTTTGTGAGCTACTATGAAATCTTTTCCACCAGTTTCACCAACAATTTTAGGATATGTTTTATAATTATGAATGTTATTTCCTATTTGTTTCCAAAGTTCTTTAAAAATAAATGTAGAGCCTGTAAAATGCAATCCTGAAAAATCAGGACTTGCCATTACTGCATTAGTAATCATTACTGGATCGCCAAAAACAACATTAATAACACCAGCCGGAACTCCTGCTTCTTTAAATACATCCATTATAATTTTAGCTGAAAACACTTGGCTGTCACTTGGTTTCCATACAACCACATTTCCCATTAATGCCATACATGCAGGAAGGTTTCCAGCAATAGCAGTAAAGTTAAAAGGTGTTACGGCATAAGTGAATCCTTCAAGAGGCCTGTATTCAATTCTGTTCCAAGCATCACTTGTACTAGCTGGTTGGTCATGATAAATTTCTGTCATGAACTGAACGTTGAAACGCAAAAAGTCAATCAATTCACAAGCAGCATCAATTTCTGCTTGATGAACAGTTTTAGATTGAGCAATCATTGTTGCAGCATTTATTTTTGCTCTATATGGACCAGCGATTAACTCAGCAGCTTTTAAAAAGATGCCAGCGCGTTGCTCCCAAGGCATTTGTGACCAAGCTTTTCTAGCCTCCAATGCAGTTGCTATAGCGTCTTCAATGTGAGATTTTTCGGCTACGTGATATTGACCAACAATATGTTGATGATCGTGTGGAGGAGACATGGTTCTTGTGTTTCCAGTACTTACATCTTTACCATTAATGTACATTGGTACATCTGTGTTGCTGTTAAACATTTTTTTATATGCTTTTAATACAGCATCACGTTCTGGAGATCCTGGAGCATAGCCTTTTACAGGTTCGTTTACTGCAATTGGTACGTGAAAGAAACCTTTTCCCATAATATTTTTAGTTTTTGTAGTTATTAAAATGGTTGCAAAGTTACGATTTTTTTGATGATATTTTGTAAGTTGCTCAACGGTTTGCAGACTTAAAAATTCATGTGTACAGTAACTCTTATACCAGTAGGAAAAAACGATTTTGTGATAACCTCAAATAGAGATGAAGCACCAAATAGAACAACGCTGCCTCCAGATTTTTATACTATTGAAGGTACGAATCTACTATTTCCTAAAGATGTAGTTGCAGGTGGTTCATGGATTGGTGTTAGCGAAAAGCAACGTGTGTTATGTGTGTTAAATGGAGGTTTTGTAATGCATGAACGCAAAAGATCCTACCGATTGAGTAGAGGCGTAGTGATGAAGGATTTGCTCGTTGCTAAAAACCTAGATAAAGCAATTGAAGATTATAACTTAATTGATATAGAGCCTTTTACTTTGGTAATTGTGGAATGGAATACGTCTATAGAATTTAAAGAATTAGTTTGGGATGGAATTACTAAGCATTTTGTGCAATTGCCATTCCAACCAAAAATTTGGTCTTCCTCTTCTTTGTATAATGATATGATGAAAAAAGAACGATTAAAATGGTTGCAAAGTTACGATTTTTTTGATGATATTTTGTAAGTTGCTCAACGGTTT
>Ga0075467_10001691_pt1 | contig 18057 bp, 15 predicted proteins | sample DEB08_DNA_9_FD_75067 | JGI IMG/M metagenome (GOLD analysis project Ga0075467, IMG submission 75067) | Aqueous microbial communities from the Delaware River and Bay under freshwater to marine salinity gradient to study organic matter... | ecosystem: Environmental > Aquatic > Marine > Coastal ... | reverse complement strand
TGAGGGCTACCCGCGATGGGCAAGTTAAGCCCTTTTTTTGTCTTAATCATCAGCTACCTAACAACCAATCTTGACGATGAGAGTTTAAGGAAGCTGTCAATCGCTTCCGATGGCCTGCATAAAGCTTGTACTTATTTCGTTGCCGACTTCGGAGGCTAACTTTAAAAAATGCCTGCAAACTACAGTGACATCAATGTCAAACCCAGCCCCGTCAAGCGCCACAGATTATAGTGATACACTCTACTTTAATCCACTCTCTGGCACCTTAATGTCAGTTTTTTTGCGCACCAAACCTGCAGACAACCACTAACCCGAGGCACGCTGGCATTCTTCATGCCGTCACCCTCACGCCTACGAGGCTGCTATTTCGGCCGTTCCAGCCGCTGAGTCCAAACTGAGAGATTGTAAAGGGATGATCGGATAGCGGATGTTCGCCATTTTTTGACCCACTCGAATCACCTGGCAGGTATAGCCGAACTCATTGTCATACCAAACATAGACCACCACTTGCTTACCATCAACAATAGTTGCCTCTGCATCAACGGTGCCCGCATGCCGGTCACCGACAAAGTCCGAAGAGACCACCTCGTTGGAGATCGTATAGCCCACTTGGCGTTGCAGCGATGATCCCAATGACACATTCCGCAGAAAGCTGTTTAGCTCTTCCCGGGTTGTTTCAACTGACAACGACAGGTTCAAAATGGCCATGGACACGTTAGGCACCGGCACTCGGATGGAATTACCGGTGAGTTTACCCGCCAGCTCAGGCAGCAACTTGCCCACTGCACTCGTGGCGTTTGACTCTGTCAGCACCATATTCAGCGGCGCACTGCGACCGCGGCGCTCCTTGGAATGAATATTATCGTGCAGGTTCTGATCATCCGTGTACGCATGGACCGTCTCCATGTGCCCGTGCTCGATACCAAACTGTTCCTGGATGCATTTCAGCACCGGCACGATGGCATTAGTGGTACAGGAGGCCGCCGCGATGATCTTTTCATCCACACCGATCATGTCTGAATTCACTCCCGCAACAATATTTTTGATGCTGCCCTTACCTGCCGTGGTCAACAACACCTTGGCTACACCGGGACTTTTCAGGTGTTGTGACAGGCCCGCTTCATCGCGCCAAACGCCAGAACTGTCGATCACCAACGCATTCTTAATGCCGTATTGGGTGTAATCAATCGACGCCGGATCAGAGGCATAGATAAAGTGAATCACATTGCCATTACAAACCAAGACATGGTTTTCCTCATCCACCCGGATGGTGCCTTTGAAGCCACCATGAATAGAGTCTCGGCGCAGCAGGCTGGCACGTCGATTCAAATCGAGGATCGGATCCTTCGGCGGCCGCAGCACCACTGCTCTTGGCACCAAATTTTGGCCCCCACCGGTTTTTTCAATCAGCAAGCGAGTCGCGAGACGGCCAATTCGACCAAAGCCATAGATCACCACATCCATTGGCTCATGGGAGATAGTGTCCGTTCGACCAATAATGTCTACGCAGGCGCGCTTAACATAAGCTTCCGCCGAAAGGCCGCCATCGTCGACCATGAACTGCGACGTCAGCTTACCAATATCGATATGGGCCGGGCCGAGATCGAGGGCACACAGCGTCTCAAGAATCGGATAAGTCTCAAATTCCGACACCTCATTATTTTCCATCTGGCGAACGAAGCGGTGTGCCTTCATCAGTTCAATAACTGACTGATTATACAAAGGTAAGCCATGAATATAGATCACCACATTACGTCGATATAAGCCCCCGATCATAGGGATCATGGCTTCCGCCAAAGCTTCACGTTCTTTCCAGTCGGCGAAAACGCCTTCGAGACCAGGTCGTGCCACAGGAAATTCCTCTACATAATGTTAATTTCGTCGGCGCGCATTATCGGATTTTGACGCCCTCAACGCAATCTTAGAATTCGGGATTTGGGAAAAACCTGGAGAAATCACTCCCAACAAGGCGATCTAGCGAGCCTGACGCAGGTGATCTAAATACAGCTGGCCTCGATCCTGGTCTATCCGAAACTGATAATGGCGCAGGAAATTCATACCGAGTAGTCCGTCAATGCCCTCAGCCAGCGGCAAACCTAGCACGCCCACAGACAACTGGTTGATGCCGGCTTGCCCGAGAGCCAACCGATTGACTGCCACCACGGGCGCCTGCACCACGCCATTCGCTGTCGAAAAATAGGCTTGCCGGCCATCGAGGTCATAACCCAAGTTGGCCAGTAACTGAGGTGTCAGAATCGTCATGGCGGCCCCCGTATCGATCATCAGAGTGACGGACTCGCGGTTATCCAATAACGCCTTGACCAGCAGCTGACCACCGTTCAGAGCCAAAGGCAGCGTTTCCAGGGCGGCGGGCTCGTCAACTCGACTGGCGTCTATGCCAGCCATCAGCTGACGAGACTGGGCACCCAGACGAGTATGGTTCTGGATCTGGGCGAGCGCCGAGAGGGCCGCCTGCGGGTTGCCCGTCTGGATTCGCAAGAGGCCCAGGGCCATGAAGTAATCACTCAGCTCTGGCAATGCAAAGGTAATGTTTTCATAAATCCGATCTAGGTCTGCGTAGCGCTGCCGGCCAATCAGGGAGCGGGCATAAATGTCCGTGACACTAGCGAGCTCGACTTCCAGGCTTTGTTGCTGAACTTCGGTTGTCACTACCAACGCGGCACGCAGCAAGTAATCGATAGCCAATTGATAGACGCCCTCCTCCCGCGCCAGCGCTGCCAGGATCCGTAATACTCGGTAATCATCGCCAAACTCTTCGAGATAGGCCGTATAGGCGGGGCCCTGAGCCTCCATAGCCAAGCGATTGATGGCCTGCAGGGCAACTGTACTGGACGCTGCTGGCGCAGCTCCATGGACCTCAGAACCCGTTGTCAGGCTCAAATTAGGCGCCGCCAGATCACGCACTTGATCCTGACCCAGCGTGGCGGATTGCTTGTCTCTCAGCCACCAACCACTGGCCAAGCCCGCCAGAAACAGGCTGACCGACAGCAGCAACAGGATTAGATAGCGCATTTCTGCCCCGGCTCTTTGCTTTACGAGTAGCAGATAGTAACCTTCACCCCCGCCCCAATGACACAGCTATTGACTATGACAAGCCCGCTTATCGGTCCGTTGACGATTCCCAGACACTCCGGGGAGCGACGTCACTGGAGCAACCTGCCAGGCAGTGCTTCTTCTTTACTCATTGCCGAGGCGATCGCCCAGGAACAGAAATTTTGTCTGGTGGTTGCGGCAGACATGCAGTCTGCTGAGCGCATCTATCACGAACTAAACTTCTTTCTCGCCGCTGCGGGCGCAGAGTCGCAGAACCTGGTGCAGCTGTTCCCCGACTGGGAAACCCTGGTATATGACAACTTCTCACCCCACCAGGACATCATTTCTGAGCGCCTGAGAATACTCAACCAGCTACCGGGCATGACCACCGGGGCACTGGTCGTCCCGGCGACTACCCTCATGCACAGGATCGCCCCACAAGCCTTTTCTTTGGGTAGCAGTCTAGTGCTGGATGTGGGCCAGAAGTTCGATATCAAACATATGCGCCACCAGCTCGAGTCAGCCGCCTATCGATGCGTTGAGACGGTCTATGAACATGGCGAGTTTGCCGTACGCGGCGCGATCATGGATGTCTTTCCCATGGGCTCTGACCACCCCTATCGGCTGGATCTGTTTGATGACGAGATCGAGTCTCTGCGCACCTTCGATCCAGAAACCCAATTGTCCGTCGACAAGGTCAACAGTGTTCGACTTCTGCCAGCCCGCGAATACCCACTAACCACAGCGGCGATCAATCGGTTTCAGGATGCCTGGCACCTGAAATTCCACTCCAACGCCCGCCGCTGCCCGATTTACCAGGACATTTCCCAGGGATTATCGCCACCAGGCGTCGAATACTATCTACCCTTGTTTTTTGAGTCCTCCGCCACCCTGTTCGACTACCTGCCGGAACGCGCCTTGGTCATTAGCGAAGATATTGACGCCACACTGCGCCACCACTGGCGCGACGCCGAAAGTCGCTTCGAGAGCCTGCGCTACGATATTGAAAAACCCATATTGCCCCCAGAAGATATTCTGTTGACCGCTGACGAACTGTTAACTGCCTGCAACTCAAGACCACGAGTCGACATCAGAGAATCCAGCCATCAACAAGGCGATCAGTTCAGCTTCGCGCAACTGCCTGATGTGGCGATCAATGAACGCGGCCAACAGCCGCTGGAGAAACTTCAATTATTGCTCAAACAGGCGTCCCAGAAGATCCTGATCATCACCGAATCTAATGGCCGACGAGAGGTCGTCGACGAACTGCTTGGTCGCCATCACATCAGCACACAAATTGCCGACAGCTGGCCTGAATTTCTGAGCAACTCGGCTGCCGTTCAAATTGCCGTTGCGCCAATGGAACGCGGACTATTATTACCCGCATCGAATCTGCTGGTGCTCACGGAACAACAATTATTTGGTCAACATGTTCTGCAGAAGCGCAGGCGAGATCGACAAAAAGATAATGCTGCGGAATTAGTCATCAAGAGTCTGACAGAGCTGCATATCGATTCACCCGTGGTTCATATCGATCACGGTGTTGGCCGTTATCTCGGTCTGCAAACGCTGTCCATTGACAATCAGGAAACCGAATTTTTAACTCTCGGCTATCAAGATGACGCGCGCCTATATGTGCCTGTCTCGGCTCTACACTTGATTTCTCGTTATGCCGCCGTTGACGAGAACCTAGCGCCCCTGCACAAACTCGGTGGCGACACCTGGGAGAAAGCCAAACGCAAGGCCGCAGAACAGGTTCGCGATGTGGCAGCAGAACTACTGAACATCTATGCTCGTCGAGAGGCCAAAAAAGGCTTCGCTTTTCCTGAGCCCGATGAGGCTTATGAAGAATTTGCGGCAACTTTTCCCTTTGAGGAAACACCCGACCAACAAAACGCGATTGAGCGAGTGATCAGCGACATGGTCAGAGAAAAGGCCATGGATCATTTGATTTGCGGTGACGTCGGCTTTGGCAAGACCGAAGTTGCCATGCGGGCAGCTTTTTTAGCCGTGCACGCCGGCAAACAAGTGGCTATTTTGGTACCGACGACACTCCTCGCTCAACAGCACAATGATACCTTCAAGGATCGGTTCGCCGACTGGCCCGTATCCATAGAATCTATTTCCCGTTTCAAGACCAAGAAAGAACAGAAGGTCGCCGCTGACAAAATGGCGGCGGGCACAGTCGACATTGTCATTGGCACCCACGGACTGATTCAGGCGGGCATGAACTTTAAAGATCTGGGTCTGGTGATTATTGATGAGGAGCATCGATTCGGCGTGCGCCAGAAAGAGAAACTGAAATCTATGCGAGCTGAAGTCGATATTCTGACAATGACCGCAACGCCGATCCCAAGAACATTGAATATGGCGATGTCCGGCATGCGCGACCTGACGATTATCGCGACGCCACCAGCCAAGCGTCTATCCATCAAAACTTTTGTTCGCCAAGGCAATGATGCCCTCGTAAAGGAGGCGATTCAGCGTGAATTAATGCGCGGCGGCCAGGTCTATTACCTGCATAACGAGGTCAAGACCATCGAAAGTACAGCGCAAAAAATTCTGGAGATTATTCCAGAAGCCAGAGTAGCGATCGGCCACGGCCAAATGCGCGAACGGGAATTAGAACAGGTCATGGCAGACTTTTATCATAAGCGCGCCAATGTACTGGTCTGTACCACCATTATTGAGACGGGTATCGACATCCCTAATGCTAATACCATCATCATGGATCGCGCCGATCGATTTGGCCTGGCTCAGATTCATCAGCTGCGGGGCCGAGTTGGGCGCTCCCATCACCAAGCCTATGCTTACCTACTGACACCTCACCCCAAAGCGATGACCAAAGATGCAGTGAAACGCCTTGAGGCCATCAGCGAGGCCGAGGATCTGGGCGCAGGCTTTATACTCGCCACTCATGACTTGGAAATTCGCGGCGCAGGAGAACTACTGGGCGATGACCAAACTGGCAACATGCACAGTATTGGCTTCCCTTTATATATGGAGATGCTGGATCGCGCTGTCGCTGCGATCAAGGACGGCAAGACACCGAATATGGATCTGCCGCTGAGGGAGGATACGGAGATTAACCTGCGCCTGCCGGCCTTGATTCCAGAGAAGTATCTGCCTGACGTCCACAGTCGTTTGGTGCTCTATAAGCGCATATCGAACGCCGAGACCAGCGGCCAGTTACGCGAACTCCAAGTTGAAATGATTGATCGCTTCGGTCTGCTGCCGGAACAGACCAAAACGCTGTTCAGAGTGACAGCGCTGAAACTGCGAGCAGAGAAGCTGGGCATCAAGAAGCTGGACGCAGGACCTGAGGGCGGTAAGATTGAGTTTGCCCAAAGTACCCCCGTAGATCCTTTTACCATTGTGCAGCTGATTCAAACAGAACCACATAGGTATCGCCTTCCCAACGCAAATCAACTATCGTTTGATGAGCAAATGGAAGCGTCAGAAACCCGATTCCAAAAAGTTGAGCAACTATTTGAACGCCTTGAGCAAAAAATTCATGGGAATGCCCACTAAGCTATCGGTCAAGATCGCTTGCAGGCTGCTATTGTGCCTGCCTATGTTCAGCTTTACGGTGCAAGCCGCAACCGAGCAGAATCCAGCGATCGAGCCTCTGAGCACGATTTCTGGCAGCCCGACTACCAGCGAGACCAAGACAGATTACACCGATTGGTATCAGGTCGAGGTCATCATCTTCGCCCATAAAAACCCGCTCAGCAGCAATGAGATAGCACCGTTCAAGCAGCGTTACTATCCGGCTGTAATGTATGCCGTGACAGCAGAGGAAGAGTGGGCACCTGAAAACCCACAACAACAAAGTCAAATTGAGGCTTACCTCGATTTGTTCAGCGTCGATAGTCCAGCGCAAGCAGCTGATTCCGCGCCGGGATTTCTCTTCGAGAGCCGCAGTCAATTCCCTGAACGACCGGTTATAGACGCGGCGATCCCACTTACCGAAGCTGTTACCGATGTTACTGCCACTATTGATACTCAAGCCCTGTTGGCCCAGTTGAACGATAGCACCCATCAAGCTTATGTCGCTCTCGAGCCATCGCAACGCAGCCTGAACAAGATAGTCCGCAGCCTCAACCGTTCTAAGGATTATGCGCTGATCTCGCACCAAGCCTGGCGACAGCCTTTCGTTGGAGAAACGCAGGCGGTACCCATATTGATCCAGGCAGGCAAACATCTCGGTGACTACTTTGAGGTGGATGGTACTTTATTATTTTATCTTTCACGCTTTCTGCATGTCAAAGCAGACCTGTGGTACACCCCTAACCTTGAGCAGGATATCGCTTTGACCAACGGCACCAAAATGTCAACTAACGACATAAACAAGGAATATCAAGCTGACGTTATGGCAGCCTCAAGCTACCAGCTTGACCACTCTAGAAGGATGCGGAGCGCGACGTTACATTATATTGACCATCCGTTGTTCGGCATTCTCATCAAAATTGACGATTATACCGGACCGCCAGCTTGATCGCGGCGTTCCAGGAAAATTGACAGCGCCTGGCAAACTCAACCCATACCCGCAATGGTGCAGCCATCACGGGCCATGCGCCATATTGCCGCGGCCTTTTCTTGCCGCGGTCCCTGGGTACAGGCATAAACTCCCCGAGGTCGACAGAGCATCGATTGATCCTGGCCTTGGAACGTTGCAAGCGCCGCCGGTGTAACGGCTGCCAAGTCAGCATATTCTTCAAACCCAGTACCGCCGATTATGGCCGGCACTGGCGTGGCCGGATCCGGTGGATCGGCTGAGCAACCCTACTCATGTTTTTTTGCTACCGTGCTAGTCGCGGTTTGAGTGGCAACGGTGCCGTTGATCACGGTTGCCACTCGATCAATCATAGCGGTCATACAGCCGAGTGACATCAGATGACAATAAACCCAAGCTAACTCACCAGATCGAAGCAACTCGAGCGCCTTGCTATCTTCCAGCGCCAACAGTTTCTTTTCATCGACCACTAGCAGACCACTCAGATTAAATTGCTGTCCACTGACCAAGTCGACCTTGGCGTTTAAGGGCTTCAGTAGGTCATTCGCCTGCAGATGTTGAATAAAGGTTTCAGTGCGCTCGTACTGCACCTGGTACTCTTCCAAAAACTTCATAGCTTGAGCGAGAACCGGGGCGGGCTCGCCGGCCACAAACAATGGCTCGCCTTCTAAGTGATCAAACCCTGGATAGCCTTCATCGATGCAGACTGCCCGTTGCCCGCTGTCGCCGGTCTCAGCCAGTACAAAGGGATAGCGACGAACAAAACCAGGGATATAGCGTGCATTCCAATGACCGTCTTCATCAACAAATAAATTTTCTTCGTGCCGAAGTCCCAACAATGCTACCGGTACGATCTGGTTATCGGACTTGGCAAAAACAATCGGATACTCCTTCGCGGCTTCTGAAAACTCAACACCGGCAAGCACTACAGAGTTAGTCTTGCGCGCGAAACCAAAGCTGTTTAATGCGGAGTTCATTCGCAGGTCTTTATGCGCGGCCTTATTCAGCGCTACTGGATTATCGTAAAAGAGTAAACTTGGCATCCGTGATCCTCGACTCGCTTGCATTTTTTGATTGGTAGGTTGTAGGTCGGCAGCTGGTTCAGACTTAAGGATCTGGTCAAAAATTACGCCTTCACATCCGCAGCCAGGCGTCAGCTCAGGCAATAAATCACCGGTAAATTCCGCCAGCAACTTTCATAATCCCTGCCAAAACCGAAGATACAACTGCCTGGACAGTTGAGCTCGATGCAATCCGGTCGATATTCAGTTCGCTCGCGATCGTGCGTCTTATCAAGCCCAACCGCCGACAGCACTGTCGCAACACACATTACCAGTAGCGGCCATTACGTCCAGTGCGCGGCTAATTTCGGCGTTACTATAGCGCAGCACCGATGGCGGACGATCAGTCATGACTCGCTAGGTTCAGCATGGTCAATCAAATGAATCGTTGAAGTTGGGAACGCACACTCGGCACCATGTTTTTCGATCACAGCTAAAATTTGCAGCAAAACCTTTTCCTTGATGGCGTGATACTCGACCCAGTTAGTGGTTCGAGTAAACGCATAAACAAAGAAATTGACCGAAGATGAACCGAACTCATTGAGGTTGACGATCAAAGTACATTCGGGGTCAATATCTTCGTGATTCGCTAACAGATCTCGAACCTCATCGACGATTAACTTGACCCGACAGGCATCTTCATAACGTACGCCGAAGGTTTCATAGATTCTGCGGTTCAACATCCTCGAGGGATTTTCAACGGCGATACTGGCAAAAATTGAATTAGGCACGAACAATGGCCGGCGATCAAAGGTTCGAATCAAGGTCAGGCGCCAGCCAATGTTCTCAACCGTACCCTCAATTTGCCGATCTGGGCTTCTGATCCAATCACCTACGGTAAATGGTCTATCCAGATAGATCATCAAACCGCCAAAGAAATTCGCCAACAGGTCCTTGGCCGCAAAACCCACCGCAATGCCACCGATACCACCAAAGGCCATGATGCCCGAAACACTGACGCCCAGCGTTTGCAGAACCGACAGTACCGCCGTAATTATGACCGATATGCGCAACAGCTTGCCGATGGCTGTTGCGGTGGTGACATCCGCACCTTGCAGGATAAAGCCACGCTCAGTCTGCACGATAAACCGATACAGAAACATAGCGATAAGACCGACAACGGCGACGTATCTGACGGGTTCGATGATCTCTCCAAAACCCGTGACCGCCTGGGTCGCCACCAGCTCAGCAGCCCAACTGATACCTAGGACCCAAATCGTTAATGTTAGCGGCTGTCGTGCTGCATTCAACAAGGCATCATCCCAGATGGTCCGCGTACTTTCTATGCGACGGGCTAGCTGATCTAATAGTCGACGCGCCACAAAGTTGGCGGTCATCGTTGCCAGCACAACGAGAAATACGCTGACGACTTCGGGATCTGTCAACCAATGCCACAGTAGTCCTGGCAGCTGCACTAAGGTGAATGAATCTGTCTCTGCCATTAGGGCTCCTTTGTATTGCGTACGCACCCAGCAGCACTGGGCAAAACTATTTTTTCAAAGCGATGGATGATTAGCAATCCCGAGAGAGGCGCGCCAAATTATAGGGGCGACCACAGGCATCAACGGGCGCTGTCGAATCAGTGTTGACCCGCGGATTGTCCGTCAGCGGACTATCGGTCGGGCCGCGATCGGTCGGGCCGCGATCGGTCGGGCCGCGATCGGTCGGGGCTATCCGCTGCAACCCACTGTCAAGCAGCAGCGGCTCCGCTGTCGCCGGCGCCCCGGCATTCGACTCGTAAGGCATCAACCAGGTCCCCATATAACCGGCCTGCTGTAATCTGGCAGCTACAGAATCCAGTGCGACGAGCGTCCCCGGGCCAATAACGACGCGATGCTGAACATTACCCTCGGCAAGCGCCGTCATGCTCGACACTCGGCCAAAGGACTTATTCAACTTCAACTCTAACGCTACGGCCGCATCAACATCTGTCGTGCTCTCCACGACTAGATAGTAAAGCCCGTCCGGGCTTCTGACCTCGGTGGATGGCGATGAGTTGCCCGCTTCAACACTACTAGTTCGGGTTCGTGATTCGGCGACTGTGTCCAACGGCGACTGTACGTCTGACGCTAAGCTCGTCAGCCAAAGATCCCTGACGCCAGTCTTTGCTAACTCGTCTTTTAAGGTTTGCAAGGCATCTGGCGAGAGTGATGCCGGAGTCAAGACGCCATAGTAGATCATGCCGCTGTTTCGAAATATTTTGTAGCTGACATCGATACCCGTTAACCGACTGAGGCGCTCAGCCTCGCGACTGGCGTTAGCCTCACGGGCGAAACTGCCAACGACCCAATAGTTATCAAGCGCCTGCACGCCGGTGGATACCAGCAGCAAGGATAGCAACAGACCACGCAATCCAGTGCGACTCTGGCTGCGGTTAATCGTCCCATTACCGCGACCCACGATCAGCAAGGCTTTTCTCCACAAGATACCTGTTTTAGACATGATATTTTTGACCCTGCATGATTTTTGTTTGCACAACGTTAAACCCTTCAGCGAGCAGTTCGGTGCAGCGTCAGAGGAATCTATACCGTCAGATTATCACAGAGCGATTACTGACCAGAAGTTTATGGCTAAATTCCTATTGTAATTGCATTTCGCCTGTATATAATCACAGCTACTGTATAAAAATACAGCCGGTTTGCATCCACGAGAACCAAGACGCGCATCTACTAGGCATATTAACAATATGAGCAGGATAAGCCCGCGATGAAAGCAGAACTAAAAAGCCCCACCAAGCTGACCCCAAGACAAGCTGAAGTATTGGCGTTCATCAAGTCTTATCTGGACGAGACGGGTTATCCACCAACACGAGCTGACATTGCCCGTCAGCTTGGCTTCAAGAGCGCCAATGCCTCTGAGGAGCATCTCAAGGCGCTCGCCAGAAAAGGGGCGATCGAGATGATACCTGGGACTTCCCGAGGCATTAAATTACCTGAGAGCAATGGCATCCCCATCGTTGGCCGAGTCGCCGCCGGTAGCCCGATCCTGGCGCAGGAACATATTGAAGACTACTGCGAGCTGTCACCCAATTTCTTCAAACCTGCTGCAGACTATCTGCTCACCGTCCACGGCGACAGCATGATCGAATGCGGCATTCTCGATGGCGACCTGTTAGCCGTTCACCGTACTCAGTCGGTGAATAATGGCGACATCATCGTTGCGCGAGTAGAAGACGAGGTCACGGTCAAGCGGTTGCAAACAAACCGCAGTAAACACCTCATTACCCTGCTCCCCGAAAATGCTGACTACACGCCTATTGAGGTGGATTTACGCCACCAAAACTTCAGCATCGAAGGGCTGATGGTGGGAATTCTGCGGCACTAAGACCAACCGGCTGGTAAACGCGCCAGATAGAAGTGCCAGATAGAAGTGCCAGATAGAAGCGCGTCAATCAGGACCGTGTCTACAACGAGCTTTCTTAGCTCGTTGTATTGGCGCCCGCGGCCGCTAAACAGTTAGTCCTCAATAATAGCCACAGCCCGGGTCCAGCCGGCCGATGCGGCCCGGATCTTATGGGGAAAGCATGAAATCATAAACCCATAGTCTGGCAACACCTCCAGGTTGTGGAGTTTCTCTAGGTGACAATAGCCAATCTCGCGGCCGGCCTTATGGCCCTCCCAAATCACGCTCGGATCACCGGTGGCCAGATATTTTTCTCGAGTATGGACAAAAGGGGCATCCCAGCTCCAACCGTCGGTGCCCGTCACTCGAATACCTCGCTCCAACAGATATAGGGTGGCATCCCGCCCCATTCCGCAGCCAGCAGAAACATAGTCTTCGTGGCCATAGCGTTTACCTGCGGCTGTATTCACCACCACGATATTCAAGGGTTGCAGCTCATAGCCGATGCGCTGCAGCTCGGTTTTGACATCGTTGGCGCTTATCACATAGCCGTCTTCGCGATCGCGAAAATCGAGCTTTACGCCATCCTGCAAGCACCAGTCGAGGGGGATCTCATCAATCGTGCTGGACCGCTCACCATTATTCATCGTTGAATGAAAGTGATAGGGCGCATCAAGATGAGTACCGTTATGAGTACTGAGGTTGATCTGCTCAACCGCCCAAGCTTCGCCGTCGGGAAGGTCTTCGGCCTTCAGGCCGGGGAAGAATGACGCCAGACCTTTGACCGACTGATGATGGTCTATATAGTTGATCTTCGGGCCCGCACCCGGCGGATCAGAAATCACATCATTTTCGAGATAAATCGACAGATCAATCAGTTGTCGTGCCATGCTCTTGTCCTTCTGATTAGGTCTTTCTTCATTTAAACGCTTACGCTTAACTTAAAGGCTGAATTTAAAAGCTTGAGCTTAGCGCTCTGATACCAGCCCCACCAGCCTCATCTATTGTTGAATTGCTCGGCCTGCGCCTGCAAAGCCTCCAAGCCCACCAGCGCATTGAATTCCGCGAATGTCAGCCGTGGCTGGTCTGAGGCCAGAGCGCCAGTAGCGGCCAACTCACCATAGGCCAACTGCAATACCCTAGCATGGCGCAGCAGCGCGGATACCGGCCTTAAGATCAATCGAAAACCCATGGCAGCCAGCGCCACAGGTGCGAACTCTGGCGTCTTACCATCTTCAACCATATTCGCCACCAAGGGCACGCCAGCAAAAGTGCTGGCGATGATCTGCATCTCCGCCTCGCTCTGTGGGGCTTCAATAAACAGTATGTCTGCTCCAGCATCCAGCATGGCGTGGCCCCGGCGTAACGCCTCATTAAGGTCATGGGTGGCGCGGGCATCAGTGCGTGCAATGACCAGAAAGTCTGGACTACTTCTCGCTGCAATGGCGGCCCGGATCTTTTGCACCGCCTCATCCATGGGAACCACCAATTTACCTTCCATATGTCCACAACGTTTCGGCATCACTTGGTCTTCAAGCTGAATTGCGGCCACACCAGCCCGCTCATAGGCCTGTACCAGACGCATCACGTTCAGCTCACCACCATAACCATTATCACCATCGGCAATCACTGGCGCAGCACCGGCAGCCGCGACGATTTGAGCGGCTCGTTCGGCCATTTCCGTGGCCGTCACCAGGCCGATATCGGGTTTACCCAGGAGGCTGGCGGCAACGCCAAAGCCTGTCATATACAGCGCCTTAAAGCCTGTCTGGCTCGCAATCAGGGCCGAAAGACCATCATAGACGCCGGGCAACACCAGGTAGTCTGAGTCATTCATCAGTTGTTTCAGCATCGATTTCCCCATAAGACTTTGGTTGAATACTACCATTACACCGCCGGCAGCAGTACATTGAGATCTGGAGCCTACAGGGCTTCGCCGACAAATTATTGATGTGACTATATTATCGGAGTAAACCCATGCCCAGACTCAGACAGGTATCCCGCGCCGACGCCGATGCCGCGGTACTACCCTACTACAACGCTCTGTTCGGCGATCGCGATCCCGTTACCGAACCCGGCACTGCCACAGGCACGCCAGGCGACTGGTGGACCGTATTCGCCCTAGTCCCTGAGTGTTTCGCCCATGCCGTCGCCGGATTTCAGTTCTACCGCAGTAAAAAACGTCAGATCAGCCCCAAATTGCGCGAATTGGGCCAGGCGCGTGCCGGCTACAGTCGCGGCAGTCAGTTCGTGTTCTCTCAACACTGCAAGTCATTGCGGGCGGTGGGCTACAGCGAAGCGCAGATCAGCGCGATGCCCTACTGGCAGAGCACTGACCTATTCAGTCCTTTGGAGCGCGCGGTGCTGGCCTATACTGACGACCTGGTATTATCGGGCGGTCGGGTTGCTGACGGCACCTTTGAGGTACTCAAAGCCCACCTGTCTGACGAGGCGATTCTGGAGTTGACGTACATTACCTGCACCTACGAGATGCACGCGACCATGACTCGGGCCCTGCGCCTGGAATACGACGACGTGGATGAACGCATCACCGAGATCGCCGCGCCCGATGATGACCTGCAAAAAATGGATTTCATGCGCGCTGTAGACTAACAACCTGTATTTCGCCGCAGGCGAAAACAGGTTGGCTGGCAGGTGTTTCGCGAAGCGAAATACCGAGAAGTAGGCTGTATTTCGCCGCAGGCGAAAACAGGTTGGCTGGCAGGTGTTTCGTGACTTTACGCCAAAAGCGCAAGACATGAATGCCGCTCAGCTTATGGCACAGCGATAAGCTGAGAGTCGGCCCAAGACCAAGAGTCACCCACAACCGTCGTGAAACACCAGACCGGAGAAACCCTATGCCCAACTTACCACTCTCCCATATCACGGTGCTGGATCTGACCATTGCCAGAGCCGGCCCCACCGCCGTCCGCCTACTGGCTGACTGGGGCGCAAATGTAATTCGTATCGAGCCGCCAGCCGGCAAGGATACTTCTGGCGGCTCTGTGACCGGCCTTGCCAACGGCCCCGACAATCAGAACCTGCACCGCAACAAACGCGGTCTGGCTATTGATTTGAAAAGCCCAGCGGGCCAAGCATTGTTCCACCAACTCGTCGCAAAGGCCGATGTTGTCGCAGAAAATTTTCGCTCAGAGGTCAAAACCCGACTGGGTTGCGCCTACGAAGACCTGAAAGCCATCAACCCGCGGATTATTCTCGCCAGTATTTCAGGCTTTGGTCAAGATGGCCCCTATGGGAAACGGCCCGGGGTCGATCAGATCATCCAAGGCACCAGTGGTCTCATGTCCATCACTGGTGAGCCTGGCCGAGGGCCCATGCGAGTGGGTATCGCCATCTCGGATACCAGCGCCGGCATGTTTCTCGGTCAGGGTATTCTCTTGGCACTGATTCATCGAGATAAAACCGGCGAAGGTCAGTGGGTGCATACTTCGCTGCTGGAAGCCATGCTCAGCAAGATTGATTTCCAGGGCGCGCGTTACACCATGTCCGGTGAGGTTGCGGAGCAACAGGGTAATTTTCATCCCACCCAGGTCCCTATGGGTGTCTTTGAATCGGCAGACGGGCAGGTCAATCTGGCCGCCAGCACCGGCAAAATGTGGGTCAATTTCTGTCAGGCCCTGGATGCCAAAGCTCTGTTGGAACAACCTGAATACCAACGGGCGGGCGATCGGGTCAAGCATCGTGATCAACTCAATATAGACGTCAATCAGGTCACCCGCGGCTTTACGACCGCTGACCTAGTGGCACGGTTAAACGCCGTCGGCGTCCCCTGCGGGCCTATCTATACCATCGGCGAGGCCTTTGAGGACCCCCAGGCCCAACACCTGCAGATGACCCGCAGCGCGCCACACCCGGAGTTGGGTGACATCAGCCTGGTGCGCTCGCCGATCAATCTATCGGCTTGCCCAGCCCCCAAAAGCTTCCACCATGCGGGTCCAGCTGCAGGAGAGCACAGCGCCGAGATACTGCTGGAGCTGGGGTTCTCTGCTGGCGAGATTAAGGCGTTGATGGCGGCTAAGGCGATTGGTTGAAGGTGGGGTGGAGTGTTATTCGCTTTGGGATGCATCGCAGTATTCAGGGGCGCCTCTCGGTGTTTCGCTGCGCGAAACACCGAGAGGCCTACCCGTTTTCGCCTATGGCGAAAGACGGGCAGTTAATCATAGAGTACGACAGAGCGAATGCTTTCCCCGGAATGCATCAGCTCAAAGGCGTGATTAATATCAGTCAGGGGCATGGTGTGCGTGATCAGGTCATCGATATTGATCTTCTTATCCATATACCAGTCGACGATCTTCGGCACATCGGTGCGACCTCTGGCACCGCCAAAGGCTGTACCACGCCATGACCGGCCAGTAACTAGCTGAAATGGCCGGGTCGATATTTCCTGGCCGGCGCCGGCAACGCCAATGATGCAACTCTGCCCCCAACCCTTGTGGGTGCATTCCAACGCCTGACGCATGGTATTGACGTTACCAATGCATTCAAAACTGTAATCCACACCACCGTTAGTCATATCGATCAGGGCGGCTGTGACATCCTTATGGTCTTTCGGGTTAACGAAATCTGTCATACCGAACTGGGTCGCCAAGGCGACTTTTGACGGGTTGATATCCACGCCGATAATACGCGTTGCCCCCACCAGCTTGGCGCCCTGGATCACATTCAAGCCAATACCGCCGAGACCGAATACGGCGACGGTGGAACCCGCTTCCACCTTCATGGTGAAAGCCACGGCACCGATACCGGTGGTGACGCCGCAACCGATGTAGCACACCTTATCGAAAGGCGCATCCGGTCGAATTTTAGCCAGTGCAATCTCGGGCAACACCGAATAGTTCGAGAAGGTCGAACAACCCATATAGTGCAGAATCGGCTTGCCCTCAAAGGTAAACCGACTGGTACCGTCAGGCATCACACCGCGGCCTTGAGTCTCGCGAATCGCCTGGCACAGGTTGGTCTTCGGGTGCAGACAGAAATCACACTCTCGGCATTCAGGGGTATACAGCGGAATCACATGATCACCGGGACGCAGATGCTTAACGCCAGGGCCCACCTCCACCACGATACCGGCACCCTCATGACCCAGAATCGCCGGGAACGCACCCTCAGGGTCATCACCAGACAGGGTAAATGCATCTGTATGACAGACGCCGCTGGCTTTCATCTGCACCAATACTTCACCGGCGCGCGGACCATCCAAATCAACTTCGACGATTTCCAGGGGTTGACCGGCAGCAAAGGCCACAGCAGCTTGTGTTTTCATCTCGAGGTTCTCATATCAGCGTAATTAGTGGCGACAAACCTATCATAGCGCGCATCGTCCCACCACTACTGGTATCATGGCGAAAAATAATCTACCCACGGATGACCATGTCCGATCTACATATTACCGTTATTCCCGGCGACGGCATTGGCCCGGAGATCATGGACGCGACACTGCAGGTCCTGAAGAAACTCAATGTTGGCTTGGTATTCGATGAAGCATTGGCCGGCGGTCCAGCTATGCAGGAAGGTTTGGACCTGATACCGGAAGAAACCCTGGAAAAAATCGAACACAGTGCCGCGACCCTCAAGGGCCCGATCACGACGCCGATTGGCAAGGGCTTTACCTCCGTTAACGTCTCACTGCGCCAACATTTCAACCTGTTTGCTAATGTCCGACCGACCCTGTCCATTCCCGGCGCAACGACCCGATATTCGAATATCGATATTCTGATCGTCCGTGAGAATATGGAAGGCCTGTATTCCGGTATCGGTCATACCCTCAGCGAAGACGGCGAACGGGCAGAACTGCGCAGCGTCGTCACCCGCAAAGGTTGCCTGCGAATTCTGCGTCACGCCTTCGAGCTTGCTCGACGCTTGAAGCGGCGCAAAGTGACTGTTGTGCACAAGGCCAATATCATGAAATCAACTTCCGGGCTGTTCCTGAATGTCGCTCGCGAAGTCGCGCAAGAATTCCCCGACATTGAGTGCGAGGAAATGATCGTCGACAACTGCGCCATGCAGTTAGTGATGAACCCCCACCGATTTGATGTCATCGTGACCACCAACCTGTTCGGCGAT
>Ga0075467_10001686_pt1 | contig 18094 bp, 11 predicted proteins | sample DEB08_DNA_9_FD_75067 | JGI IMG/M metagenome (GOLD analysis project Ga0075467, IMG submission 75067) | Aqueous microbial communities from the Delaware River and Bay under freshwater to marine salinity gradient to study organic matter... | ecosystem: Environmental > Aquatic > Marine > Coastal ... | reverse complement strand
TCCAATAAAACTGAACCGAGAGCTTCTGGACGAAGGGCGCCGGCTCCGCGCGGCAAGCGAGGGTGTTTCAAAATCAAATCGTGGCGGATGGCATTCGCCCGGGAATTTGTTCGCCGAGACTGTGCCATGCATTGAGAAACTGAGAACTATGGCAGAGGCAGCAGTTCTCGAAGCAACTGCAAAAGTCAGCAGCAAGTTCGACCCAAAATCATTCAGATTGAAGACTTTCGCCTGGATGAACGCAAATCCTTCCGGTGGCTTCAATGCTCCACATACACATCCCGGCGCACACTGGTCTGGCGTCTACTACGTTTCACAACCTGAAGTCGAAAAGGGGTCTTCTGGGCAAATAGAATTTCTCGATCCTCGAAGTGATCTGCCAAATTGGCGGATGCTTAAGGCCCCCGCGTTCAACGCCAAGAAGGCGATCCGTCCAGAGCCGGGCGAGTTAATCCTCTTTCCGTCCTATCTCGTCCATTGGGTTTATCCGAATGAAACGGATGAAGAGCGGGTTACGATTGCATTCAATGCAACCTTCCGGCCCCTAAAGTAAGAGCCCGAGGGGTGATCTCGGACAGCAAAGCAAAAGCGGACTTCCAATCTGCCATTGCTGAAAGCTGCGCAGCCTCACTTGTCGCGTCCCCATACATCATGGGCTATGAGGGCTGCCTCAACACGATTGCGCGCATGTAATTTACCCATGATGACAGTCATATAGTGCTTGATAGTTTTTTCTTGCAAGTCGAGCGCTGCGGCAACTTCCTTATTGCTCTGACCTTTCGCGACCAATCTCAGGATGTCTTCTTCACGTTTGGTCAGGTCTTCCAAAGGCGACGATGCCTTGCCTTGATCCGCATGGGACATGAACTTCAAAACACTTGATGCCAGCGCCGGAGAGACATGTGCTTCCCCCTTGGCGACACCTTTCAATACCTTGCGCAGTTCACGGGCGGAAACCCCCTTCAGGATATAGGCAATTGCTCCAAATCTGAGGGCGTCGGCGACATGTTCCTCTTTTTCGGATACGGTCAGCATTGCGAGGTATTTTGCGCTGCCTTCGGTCGCAATGTTCTTAACTGCCGTGAGCCCGCCGCCCGGCATCGATAGATCAAGCAACGCAATGTCGGGCTGCGTCTGCTGGGCCAGTTTAATGGCTTCAGTCGCAGAACTGGCCGTTCCCACCACCCGAAACTCACCTGTTTCTTCCAAGCTGGTGACAACACCCTCACGGTAGATCGGGTGGTCATCCGCGATCAAGACGCGAATAGTCATTCGGTTTCCTCCGAAAATGGTAGCACCAACCGGATTGTTGTGCCCACGCCTATGTTTGAATGGATTTCAATCTTTCCATTGAGAGTTTCGGCGCGGTCCGCCAAACCGGGAAGTCCCTGACCGCCATCCTCGCGCAAACCAGTTTGAGACTGCTGGTCAAAGCCGCGCCCATTGTCTGACACGGTGACTTCGATCTTACCGCCGTCCACCATTGCCCGAACATTGAGTATCGTTGCCTCGGCATGACGGGTCGCATTGGCAAGCGCTTCCTGAAGAAATCGGTAAACGCAGAGCTTCGTTGCATAAGGTGCATGGACATCTATGTCAGATCGATCGTCCAAAGTGGCATTAGAGCCAAAAGATTTGTTATGGTCATTTACCGCCTGCGCGGCACAGGCGGTAAGGCTGAGTATTGCAAGGTCAGGGAGTGCGAGACCACGCGAAATCGCCCGCAATTCCGTCATCGCGTTTGAAAGTGATTTCTTTACGATCTCGGCATCTCCAGAAGGGGCAAGCCCCGCCCCCTCCAGTCGGAGGCTCGCCAAAGACAAGTGCTGTGCAACGCCATCGTGGAGGTCATGTCCGATGCGTTGCATGATTTTCTCAGATTGGGCTGCGGCTCTCTGGGCCGCTTGAGCGACACGCTCTCGCAGCACTTCGTTGTGCTTCGAGAGTCTGAGACTTTCTACAAGCTGCAGCTTAACTTGTTCACGCTGTCGTTCGATCATTCTGCTGCCAGCATGGACGATCACAAATAACGATACCCAACTCAAGCCGAAGATCTGAATAATAAGCTCCCAGCTATCGCGTCTGGCCATGAGCAACTCTGCAGCCAGGTCTTCAGCCCGTTGGTAGAATTCGACGACGATCAGAACCTCACCTGTTCGCGCGTCTCTGATCGGCACATAGACCTCCAACATTGGGATGCCCAAAGTGCTGTCAGGACGCTCCGCCTGAATTTCCAGATTCTGAAATTGAGAGGCCACCTCTCCAGACCAGGCTGTCAAAAGTGCTTCGCTAGGCTCATATGTGCGGCCGCGCAGCTCCGGCTGGAAAGAGTCTAAAACTTCGCCGTCTTCACTCCAGATGTTGTAGGTGACGATACTATCTCTGAGGATTCCATCCTGAAAGACTTCCTGCAGTGCTTGGCGAGCTGATGCGGAGATACCGGCACCGTCCTCAATATCAAACGTTTGGCTTGGTATAAGGCTTTCAATGTAAAGCGCCGCGGAGGCGCCTGAGTTCCGGACGACGCCTTGTTCGATACGGCTTGAGACCCAGGTGCCGACAGCATACGCAGCCAGGATCATAACCAAACCACCGCCCAAAAAGAACTGTACCGACAGCGAGCGGAAAGGAAGCATTAGTTTTCGGAGCACAACTCTCATTCCCCGGTGATGCCTGAAGACATCGCCCATTTCTATGGACCAAGGTCCGTCCAACATGAGGCTAGGCGACGGATGGCCGTCGGGGCTCTCTGGAAGTACGCCCTGGTTGATCCGTTTTCGGCTGGCTTGACTGTATATGCCGCCATTGGTTGTGTCGCCAAAAACCAATCAACCGGGCGCTAAGTCGCCCCCCGCGTTGTATCGTCGAAAATCGGGCTCGGGCCAGAACAATCGTAAACCAACGTTGGAGGTCCGCTTTGCGGACCTTCGTAAATAGCGCGGCACGCTTCATATTTGGAGGGAAAGAGACGTCCGCTGCAGCCGTCAATATGTTGGGGCATGACAACGCGTTAGCCCTTCGAACTCCATCGGCCCTAGCTGCGGACAAAGCGAAAGCTTTGCTATGGAGAATGTGGTGTTCGCCTATTTCAGGCGGAAACTTGGGAGGGAAAGATGCCGATTTTCTTGATTGCAGATGTGAAAGTGACTGATGATGCCTGGCTGCCAGATTACGCAGGCAAGGCGCATGACATTGTTGCAAAGCACGGGGGCAAATACCTGTCCCGGAGCGGCAATATTGAAACGATCGAGGGCGAGGGGCTCGATACAACTTTGATTGCCCTTATCCAATTCCCTTCACGCGAAGCTCTCGATGCCTTTGCAAGCGACCCTGCGTACGCTCCATTTGCTGCCGCGCGTAAGGCAGGGAGCGTGAGCCGGTTTCACGTTATTGACGACACAGAAATCGCAGGGGCTATCCCGTATCTGTCGAAGCCGGAATAATTGGGCTTCAGACGCTTGAAGAAAGCTTAAGAAAGCTTAAGAAAGCAAAACGTCGGCGCCGTGTTTGCGGCGCCGTAAACCCAATTTCACATAGGATGGTCAAGGAATGGCTAAAGCGATCCACAGCATGATCCGCGTGAGTGATGAGGCTGCGTCAGTCGAGTTTTACACGAAAGCATTCGACCTTTCCGAAGCTGACAGGTTCGATTTCGATGGGTTCACGCTGATCTACCTTTCAAGCACTGATTGTGAATTTGAGGTCGAGCTGACGGTGAACAAAGGACAAGATGGGCCCTATGATCTCGGCAATGGATACGGCCACATTGCATTCTCAGTCGAAGACATCGAGGCTGAACACGAACGGCTCTCAGCGCTTGGCTATGCGCCGGGAGATACTAAGTCGCTGGAAAACCAGGGGCGCCCTCTCGCCACGTTTTTCTTCCTGCAAGACCCCGACGGATACCAGATCGAGGTTCTGCAAAGGGCCGGGCGCTACAAATAGATCCGCGGCAGACGGTCCGTGTCGGTATTGCGCCGATCGAAAGTCCGTTTAGCGGACCTTCGTGCATGGCGCAGCGAACGGCAGCTGCGAGCCTAGAGCTACCAACACTGCGCCCATCTCCAATGACCGCTTAACCCTTTCGCGGTGAATTAGGCGGCACTTTCATGATCTTAATAGTTTCAAATCCTCCAAGGAACTGCGTAACCCATCCGACCCGATGAAATGCAAGGCTTGCCAGCCGGCGATCCGCGCTCCTTCGACGTTTTTAGGGCTATCGTCGATAAATAGGCATTCATCAGGCCGCAAATTGTTTCGATCTGTCAGCACTTCGTATATCCGCCGGTCAGGTTTGGTCAGCTTTTCTTGGCCTGACACGACGACATCCTCAAAGGCATTTTTCAGTTCGGGATGCACTTCTTCTGCCATGGGCCAAGTTTCTGCTCCCCAGTTGGTCAATCCGAATACCCTTAGTCCCGATGTTTTCAGATCACCTAAAATCTTCCAGCTTCCGCTGATTTTTTTCTGGATGGTTTCGGGAAATCGGTCAAAGAATTGATCCAGAAATGGTGCATATTCTGGCCATTTTGCACTCACTGCCGCAACGGCTTCTGAGCGCGACCGGCCGCGGTCTTGCTCTAAGTTCCATTCGTAAAACCCTACCTCAGCAAAAAACTGGTCAATCGTGGCATCATCTGGAAAAGTCCCACGGAAAGCAGCATGCTCATCCCAGGTAATCAATACATTGCCGATGTCAAAAACAATATTGGTCACTCAAGCCTCCCTTTGACGGGTATACTAGTCTGTTTTCGACCCAGACCGCCATCTGTCGAATTCAAGCCCCTATTGCCCCTGTTTCGGCTCCCTAAAGGACAGAAAGCGGGTCTGGACGCCGCCCCGCAGCGAATACACACTCGTCCCCCTTTGCGGACCTTAGGGCGAACTGCAGCGAACGGCAGAAATAAGCCCGCTTTGCAGATTTGCTGCGGCGTGGCTAAGGTCTGCTTTATGTTTGCCGTGATCAGATCCGCGACAATATAAATCGGAGCTTTTCTGAGCGTTATCTGTCGCAGCTCTATTTCAGGAAATGGAAAAGGAATGGAAAATGTCGGAGCATGGATATGAGGACGGGCGCCTCAACCTTCCATTCGTTGGAATTTGTACGTTTGGCAAATATCCATACGTAGAAGACTGGAACGCAATAGATGCAGATGTGGCTGTGCTAGGTGCGCCTTATGATTTCGGTTGCCAATGGCGTTCAGGTGCCCGAATGGGTCCGCGCGCCATCCGCGAAGCCTCCACTCTTTTTTCATTCGGTCATGCTGGCGCATACGATCACGAGGATGACATAACTTATCTGGAGCCATCGAAGGTCAAGATCGTAGATATCGGCGATGCGGATATCATCCATACTGATACGATGAATAGTCACTCGAACATCGAATATGGCGTTCGAAAAATTCTTGCTGCAGGCGCAATTCCCGTTGTCATGGGGGGCGACCATTCGGTCAACATCCCCTGTATCAACGCCTTTGACGATCAAGGGCCAATTCACGTGGTCCAGATCGACGCACATCTAGATTTTGTGGATGAGCGCCACGGAGTAAGATTTGGCCATGGAAATCCGATGCGCCGCGCAGCTGAAAAACCCTATGTAACGGGCTTGAGCCAAATCGGCATTCGCAACGTATCCTCCACCGCGCGCGACGGTTATGTCGATGCTCGCAAAATGGGGTCGGACATTCAATCTGTGCGCCAAGTTCGGAAATTGGGTATCATGGGCATGCTGCATCGTATTCCAGAGGGTGCTCGCTACTACCTTACGATCGATATCGACGCCTTTGATCCTTCAATTGCACCCGGAACTGGAACGCCCAGCCACGGCGGGTTTATCTATTACGAGGTGTTGGAACTGATTGATGGGCTTGCAAGACGTGGCAGCATTGTGGGCGTCGACCTTGTCGAAGTTGCGCCTGATTATGACCCAACTGGATGCACATCCACCCTAGCAGCGCAAATATTGATGAACACCATAGGGCGGATCCTCCATCACAAATAAGTTTCCGCCATCGAAGAAAAATCGGGCATTGGTGCTTTCAGCATTGGCGGCGGCTTTGTCCGCTCTGCGGTCATTGTCCGGATACGTTCGGATGGCCGCAGTCCAAAGCAGGCCTAGTTTGGTGCGCACAGTCGTTTCCCGACAGCAGCGGAGTGATCTACTCTCCAGTTTTCTTTGTTATTTGTCCGCTTCCGACATGCGAAGTGAGGCTCTGGCGCTGCGTCCAAGATGACGTTCACGCCAAATGACCATTAGCCCACTGATCACTATCAAAACCGCGCCCGGAAACAGGTCCCTAATTGGCGCTTCGCCAAAGAACAGCCACCCAAAAAAGAATGCGAAAGGAATACCAAAATAGCTGAAGGGTGCAAGATTGCTCTGTTCTGTCATCCTGTAGGAAATCACCAAACACAGAACCGCCGTTCCGCCAAGGCCGCCCATTGCGACAATCCAGAGGAAGTCAGACAGGCTGTGAATGGGTGAAAAGCCACCAAGGAAAAAAGCAAGCAGACCCGATCCGACGACTGCGAATGCGGTTGAATAGAGGTTAACCAGCGCACTTGGAACATCTTCATCCACAAGCCGCGCGGTTACACTGGAAAGAGCATAAAGAACGGCCGCGCCAACAGGAAGTAGAGCATCCCATGTGAAGCTATTCCTGCCCAGCCCCACCACCATCAAAACGCCAACGAAGCCAACCAGTACGGCGCTCCAGCGGACGACTCCAACCCGTTCCTTCAGTATCAAGACCGCGAAAACTGTCGTGAAAAGCGCTCCCGAGTAGGTAATGGTTGTTGCGGTCGCAAACGCAATGCGCCCAAGCGAAAGGTAAAACATCAGCTGTGCGAACGTCACGATTACGCCTCGCAAATAAACGATGGACCGCTGCCGGACGCGCAGCCTTCGCCCACCCCGATGCCAGTCGCTCGAGGACCAAAGAGCGATGGCGCTCGGTATCACCCCAAAGATGTTGCGATAGGCAGAAAGTTCCGGTGCAGAATATTCGGCGGATAAATGTTTGATGATCAAACCCATAAAGTCGAACAGCACTAATGCGACGAGACTGATTGCAATGGCGCGTGCGACAGAACCGCTTTGGGTCATCTTTCCTCAACGAAAATCGTGGCACCCCACTGTGTTTGCGGATGTCCGTTTATTTAAATGGATAAAACGGGCGGCATTTCCGTTTTTTACAACAGCCCCCCCTGAATGGCATGCAAAGAGACGGTCCGGCAATCGACAAATTACATGACGTTCCATCATACGATTGGCTGCTTTGTCCGGCGGGCTCAACCGGTCGAAGCAGACCTGAGTGCCAACTGTGGCGAACGAGGCATGAAAACCAACCAAGTTACATCTTATCAAAGCCGCAAGCCCGTCCGAATAACCGGGACCACTTCATGCCATCCCGGTCTGCTGGCACACATGTTCAGCAAAGAAGCTGCGATTGCGGACATACTGTTCAATTGAAGGTGCCGGGCCATTTCGAAGCTGCCTACTCCACGGGCGAAACGTCTCCGCAGAGGTGGTCGATCAAGAACGTTACGAGAGCCTGACCGCATTCTAGGCTTGTTCCACACGCCTTTAAGATGGAGCAATTTTCGCAAAATTCTCCTTGCTCAAGTTTTGCGCTCGCGTGGCGGTGCTCGGAGGGATGATAGCGTCTTTCTTGTCTGTCTTTTCCCCAAAAGGTCTTACTGAATCATGTCTGTCCTTTTCTAAACGTAGCGAGATCACCCCTCGTTGCCCGAAGGAGCGTTCGCATGCTAGGATTAATCGGGACATATGAGAAATTCGATGCAATTTGATGATGCTAGAGACTATGCGACCAAGCGGCTGACAGAGGACTTGTCTCCAGGCTTGTTCTACCACAGCTTGCAGCACACACGTGATGATGTCGTCCCGGCTGTCGAGATGCTTGCGGACAAACAGGGCATTACCGGTACCGATGTCATTTTGCTTCTCACAGCAGCATGGTTTCACGACCTTGGATTTGTTGAGCAACGCAAAGGTCATGAAGCGGTGGGCGCCCGTATCGCTTTGGAGGTTTTGCCAAAAATGGCCTATGGCCCAGCCGAGGTTAGCAGGATTCAAGAGATAATCATGGCGACGGAAGTGCCCCAAAAACCGGCCGATATGCTAGGCGAGATTTTGGCGGACGCCGACCTAGACGTGCTGGGTCGCGAAGACTTTCTTCTGCGAAACCGTAAATTGCGTGAAGAACTTGCGTATTTTGGTGACATATTCACCGATACCGCTTGGTTTTCAGGTCAGATTAATTTCGTGTCTTCACATTCGTACTTCACGACAGCGGCCCAGACTATTCGAAGCGAGCGCAAAGCAAGCAACTTGGCTGATCTTCAAAGACGGCTTGACGAGGCGGCCGGTACATCAGCTCAGGCTTGAAACAGTTCCCTGAACTGGGCTTTGTCATATGTCCGGTGCCAGTATTTCAGGTAAATATCTTTAGGAATGGCCAAGACTGTCAATTCCTGCTCAGCCACGACATTTGCATTGCGCACAGCCCCTCGGATGACACCTGTCACGCCGACCGGATTCCACGGCAGAATGGCGAAACCCTCATAGCCGCCTAGGGGTAAAATCCTGAGGCCAGTCCCTTCGGGAATGTAAACAAAGCCTGCCGGACCTCCGGCCTCAATCAATGTATCGCCGGGATAAAGCGTAATTTGGCGGACTTCACTGAGACCTTCATAGGGGTCGATCCCGTCGGTCTGGTGGCCGAACCGTGCAACCGTTTCCAGCATCTCGACCCGTTTTTCCAAATCCCAGTCGATAACTGTCCCTTGCAGATAATGCGCCCGCTCAACGGCAGAGTTTGCCTGCAAGGAAGGGACCACGCGGGTCTGAGCCGCCGCCTCTGGGTTCAAGCGCAATATGCCGAGGCAAACGAGGTCTGCAAAGGCGGGATTGTCATCGACGGATTCGAGAAGGATCAAAATGTCCTTGGTGCTGCGCAACCCGTCGGGCGACATCTCAAGCGCTCTATGAAAACTCTGAATCACGTCGGCCTGTATGTCGTTGATAATATGGGCGGCGCTCACAGAAGCGATCAGGACAGTTTCATGGTCACTGAACATTCCATGGTGGAAAGAAATTCGCAGATTGCCGTCCCTGTCCAACTCACTACTGGCGATATTGGCTTCACCGGCGCCAATACGGTCGGGAAGCTCAAGAAGGTAAAGGTGCTCTTCATCAAGGCGTAAGGCGTAGACTGCATTGGCCGTGCGTTGGTCGACAAAAACCTCGTAGTTGCCGGATGTTTTCAGGACCGTGCCGCGTTGGCGCAAGGCATCGGCGCAACGCAACGCTCGCAAGGTGTCGATTACGTCATCGGCCAACTCCCGCAAATCGGTGTTCTCTGAGGTTAGCCAGAGGAACGCGTCTCTTTCGAAATCCGAATACAGCACATCGAGTGGCGCTGCCTGCGCACCGGCCCCCTCAAGTGGTTTGTAGGCCGCCAGTTCAGCCTTGGCCGCGGCCAATTCGACCGAGACGCTGGCTGCATGAGCGCCGCCTTGGCCTTCTTTGGCAACGGCTCGCTCGGCCTTTGCGACACGCTGCTGACAATACATCGCATAAAGATCGTTGCGCGCGACCTTCAGCAACATGTCCCTCAAAGCGGCTGGGTCATTGAGCATTTCAACCGGAACTTTGCTTTTACTATGGCAAATCGACATGGCTGCGATCTCGCGCAGTATCATTTGCGGTGGCAAAGCAAGTGCACCAGCTTCGCTAAGACGCAAGATCCGCGCGGCCAAACCAGCCCTATTATCGGACCAAAGCTGCGCCATGGTCGCGTCGAAGTCTGGCGAGAACGTTGCTTGTGTCGCAAACTCCGGATGCATCGCGCGGCCAAATGCTGACATGTCGACCATCCCAATGTCATGCAGGTAGGCGACAACAACACCGTAAGCGCTCATCCACTGGAACCGCTCGGACGAACGGGTCGGGATCAGCACGCCGTGGATCGTCTCCAAGACATGCAAAAGTTGTTCAGCAACGTCGCGCACATGGACCACGCCATGATCCGAAAACAACGCAATATGATTGCCCGGATCTTCCAGAAATGCAGGGTCCTTTATGGCCTCTGACAACTGCGACTGGCTGTTCACACGCGCGTAGAAACGGGCCTCAATGTCATTCCGAATATTGGGCGCGAGGAATGCATCGAGAGGTCCGGTTTCAGTCATTCTCCACCTGCGTATTGGGTTTACCCTGCAAGGATGCCAGATCGGCCATGCGCGCGCGCAGCCGTTGGGTCAGAACCCGAAGTAGTCCGCGCGCCACTTCTGGGCGGATCTCTATGAGTTCAAACAGCGCATTCTGATCAAGCTGGAGCAGCTGCACATCGTCCAAAGCCCGGACCGTTGCGCTCCGCGGTTCGGGATCCAGCAGGGCCATTTCGCCAAATACATCACCGGCGCCTAAGGTGCTCAACAAGGTTTCGCCATCATAGACTCCGACTTGGCCTGAAGCGATCACGAACATGCTCTGGCCCAGACTGTCTTTTTCAAAAACAGTCTTTCCGGCAGGGTGGTCTACGACATTTGTTACGGCGGCCACGTCGGTCAGGATGTCGCCCGTCGTTTCCGAGAAGATCCCGGCGGAGCGTAGGGTCAGGACTTTCTCGATTGTTGAGAGCATCGGTTGGTTTCCACTTTCTTTGGTACGGATCATCAACTCCTCCGCGACCTGCCTCAGGATCGCGTCTTGCGATCCTGAGGCCTTGAGCGCGAGGGCCTCCAATGCCGACTTGTCATGGGTCTTTAAGGCGTACAGAGCGCACGCCCGTGTCCAGCCAGTCAAGGCACCGGTCTCGTCTGACGCGATGACGTCCAGCCGAGCGAGTCTGTCGACGGTGGTCGTCTCGAAAGCCGATGTCTGTGGCCCCAAGACACGCTCCGGTACCGCAGCATCGAACAGTGGCACTGTGATGGAGCGCAGTGCCGAAGGGGTTTGTGTATCGATCACCTCAAGAGCGTAGGCTCTCCGGTCTGGAGTGCTTCCAGCGAGACTTTCAGAGGCCAATTTCAAAGCCGACGCATCACCTATAAGCGACAAAAGTGACAGAACCCGGCTACGACATGCAGCGAATTCGGTCTCTAGCCCCTCCACGATCAGACCATCCACTTGTGAACGACCAATGTCGCGTATGCTGACCGCAATGGCTGTAGCCGCTGCGATTTCTTTTTGGATAGCTGTATGTATTGCAGCACCATCATCGCGTGACGCTCGAAAGCCTATGGTCTGTAGAGCGGTTAGGGCGGCACTTCTAAGCCGCGCATCTTCCGAGGGGACAAGGTTCCAAAGAGCCAAAATCGCAGCAGGATCACGCTTGCGCCCGCAGATCATCGCAAGAAGCCGTGCCCGGTCGATTGGCAAATCGGGGATAGCGAATTCAGAAAGAATGACCGGCAGCGCGCTGTGGCCGTTGATCAGGGCATTTGCCGCTGCATTTGTCGTGGCTGGAAGATCAAGTGCTTCCATCACGCAGCGCCATAGGGCGGGGTTGTTCAGCTTGCCTGCCGCAATCAAGGCGGCACGGCGGATCTCGATGACATCTCTTGACAGAAGTCTCTTTATCAAACCTTCAGAATCTGGGGCAAAACCCTCACCAATGATCTGAGCGGCAATGACCTGATCATTCGGGTCCTCAGACTGCACAATCAGTCCCAATTCATGTGTGGCAAGGGCTGCTTCAGGCGATGCTCTTGCGGCCAACAGTCCAGCGATTGCAGCGGCACGAACAAGCAGTGGTCCTCCCGCATGGATCTGTGCCAACACTGCCTCGGTATCGCCAAGTGCCGCAAGGCAACGCACTGCAGCCGCTCTCTCCTGTGCCTCAGAACTGATCGACAATAGACCGCGGACAGCTTGCGTTGCTCCGGTTTGGTGCAGGGTCGAAACACTGTCCAGCGCGGCGCGTCGAACCCATGTGTTTGGATGGGACAACAGGTCAGGTAATTCAGCTGCCAAACCATCAGGATCGGCATCGGTCAGCACTCGGATAGCATAGCTCACAGTACCTGGTTGCGGACTTCTGAGAGCGGTGTGAAGCGCGGTTCTTGCTTTTGCATCGGTCAAAATAAGCTGGGTCGCTCGAAGTGACCGCCGGTCCAACGCCTCAAGCAGCGTGCGCACGTACCAACGCCCCACAACAATTGCGAGGCCCAGAAGAAAGGCAAGGATAACGACAAGACCAAGAATGAGGGGGGCAGACTGGTCGACATAAAGCGCCCCCAAAATCAGCAACGCGCCTCCTGCCAAGCCTGTCGCAATCGGCTGGGCCACGCCATCGGCCATCGTCTGCACGCGAGTGCGCAGACTGGGCGGCAGCGGTTGATAGAGCATCGAGCGCGCAGATTGGTCGATCGAGAAACCCGCACCGACGCTCCACACTTTGGTCGCAACCGCCGCGGCGAACAGGAACCAGAATGGGAGCGCTGCGAGTTCCACCGCAGACATAGCCAGGGCGCCGATGGCGAGGCCAACCGGGAGGATCAAAAGGCTAGCACGCAAGCCAAAGCGTCCCATGACACGGCCCGACAGGACAAAATTACTAAGCAACGTCAAGACACCCAGCACGCCCAGATAGATCCCCAAAAAACCAGCCAAGGCAGTTTCGTCCGAATACTGAACTGAAGCGGCTTGGTAGAAGATGTTGTCGATAAAAAAGAAACTTACCCACCAAGCGACCGTCAGTAGAAGGATGGACCAGATGTATCGATTGCCCCAAAATCGCATCGGTGGCTGAGGCGCCGCTTGCGGGCTTTCCGAGCTGGCCGAAACTGCAAGTAAGTGACCGTAGCGGCGCAGCGTAAACGTCATTGTCAGCGCCGCTCCCGCCATTCCAAGTGCGGCCAGCCAAAGCAGATTGGACAACCCGACAAGCGGAGCAATGAAGGGCATTAAAAAACCCATCGTCACAATCGCCAGCCACTCACCGGCCCCAACAAGACCAAAAAGGCGCTTTCCTTGCCGGACATTCAGGATCCGACCCGCGAGTGACCAGAACGCCATGTTCCCGAAGACCACCGCAATCTGGAACAGGACCGGCAAAGCAAAAACGAGCCACTGAGGTCGACCAAGTGCTAGTCCAGCCGCAAATCCAAGCGTAATGGTGAGCTGGCCGACAAGGTTGAGCGTCAAAGTCCCCCCAAAGCTCAGCCAACGCCCTACCTGAAGATAAAGGAACGTCAGAGCACTGATGACGAGCGCCATTGCGATGTATGTCCAAGGCAGCAGAACTGCACCAAACTCGGTCAGGAAAAGTGTGAACGCAGTGGTCTGCGTGAAGGCTGAGGCGATGCCGGTACAAAAGTATTGGAGGAACAGCAGTCCAGCTAAGCCCTTCTCACCGGGGTTGAGGTTCAAGGTCTTCTCAAGCGATTTCAACCAACCGCTCCCAGACGACTGAGGAATGACCCGATCATTGCAACCAGTCTCAAGGGGTCAACGCGAGTGATGCACTGAAATATTGACTGGCACCTTCCAAGTCTCCCCGATCGCGTGCTTGCATCCCTGCTTTTTCAAGATAGCTCACCGCTTTGGGGATGTCATCGGACGCTTCCCAATGGAAAGCAATTTCTGCATATGGCGGTTCCTCGTCTGTTTCCAGAAGATGCTCGGCCAATGTACGATGGAGTTGTCGTCTTTGGGCAAACAGCATGAGTTCGTAAGCTGAGTTACGGAGTATTGGGTCGGCAAAGCGATAGCTCAACGGTTCAGAGGATATCTGGATCAGCACGTCCAAAGCGCGCAACTTGGCGAGCTGGTCCTGCAACTCGCCATCCTCGTTCGCCTCGGGAAAAATTGCAGCCAGAACTTCAGCGGCAAACTCAACGCCGATGACACTCGCGGCCTTGAGCACCAGCTGATCGTCCGGGGCAAGGCTATCAAATACCCTGTTTGCATCCTGCCCCACAACAGTGCCGCGCGGCGCATCTTCAGCCAACACCCGAAGAGGGCGATAGACTTGCACGGGATCGGCTTTGCCCTTCACGCGAATGGGCGGAATGGCTTGGAATTGAATGCGCGAGCTGGCGGCATCAAAGATCGAAACATCGCAAAGTATAGCCGATCGTACACCAGATAGCTCGGCCCCAGCGGCCTGCATCAACCGCGCCGCTAGGTTTGTCTTGTCACCGATGGCCCCATACGTCCTCTGCGCTGCGCCGCCGTAGGCACCTACCCGCATCTGCCCACATGCCAAACCGATCTGCAAATCTGTGATCCCGTCAAACTCAGCTGGAGGCATGCTCAACTCCATTGCCGCGAGCGTTGCCCGAACAGCATCATCACTTCGAGACAAAGGCGCACCAAAGGCGATATAGAGGTATGATCCCTTGTCGCCGACCGTGACTTGAATGACGGATCCGCCATGGGTATTGATCACCTTGCCAACCCAAGTGAAGAACGCGTCTAGGCGCAGCGCCGCTTCTGGGTCTTGGTCGTAGTCTAAGCCACCGAACTTTAGAAACAGCGCGGCCACAGGGCGCAACTCGGAGAGCATGTCGCTCTTTCCTGCACGGACGTGATCAAAAACAGTCGGCAGCATCCATGGGCGGGCTTGGTCTTCGCTGATCTCGGAAGGCAGTTCGGCCCAAGGAGCATCAGCAACACCGGACTTCAAACCGCTGACAACGGCATAGGCGCCATTTTCTCGTAGCTCGACCACATCAAGATGGTCGAACCCTTCCTGCAAACCTACACGCGCAACAATAATTTCACCTTTGTTGGCTTGATGCTCCGCCGCCGAGAGGGTTTGAAGGGATTGGCCGGCTAGCACATCGAACTGGTGGCCTGCATCCTGTCCGACCAATATTCGCCTTGCTGTTCCGGCGGCAACTGCAACTTTGATAGCCAGTTCAACCGGCGTATCAGCATGGGTCAAAACGGTTTCAAACTCCGTCATTCCAGCCTGCATAGCCAATGCACAGGCGACCGCCCGGTCGGCGGCCTTGTCACCGCAGGGCTCTCCATTTGCATCCAAATCGTCAAACCAACACGTGATTGCGTCGCCACTAAACCCGATTACGCAGCCACCAAACCTATGCACCTCAGTGATCAAAACTGAGAAAACGCGATTGAGGTGGCGAATGACCTCCTCAGCACCGCGCTGCAGTCCGATTTCTTGCGCAAGCGCTTCAGTCAGGGATGTGAAGCCAGAGATGTCTGCAAATAGCGCAGCCCCCCGCACGTGCTCGGGCAGTTTTCTGTTCGCAGTAAGCGCATGTCGTCGATCAATCGGCATGTAGACGCCAAGAGTTTCGGCCTTTGCCAATTCCTTCTCTTCAATATCGAGCTGCAGCTGATGAAGCTGCTGGAACAGGCGCTGCTCTCGGGCGCGCACTTCCTGCGCCATATTGCGAAAAACGCGCGCCAGTTCCCCTAAGGCATCGGTTCTCGCCGCCACTCCATCGATCATCTCCGGCTCAAAAGCCCGCTTTTCAATCGCGCTGGCCGCATTGGTCAAAGCTTCCACCTGCCGCAAATGCTCTAGCGCCTCGCTAAATAATTGCGCGTTGTGCAATGCCGCCCCCGCATTTGCAGCAATCGTGGTGAGCAGGCGCAATTCCTCGTCGCCAAACCGATCTTGGGCCCGTGTGCTTTGGACTGAAATCACTCCAATCGTGCCTTTGGTCGTTTGGATGGGCACGGCAAGATAGGAGAGCGGCTCGACTTCCCCAACCAAAGTCACCCCAAAGCCAGCGAGAGACTCACTGACATTCTTGTTCATCAGTAATGGCTTGCCGGACTCGATAATCTTACTTGTGAGCCCCTCACCCAGCACGAGTGTCTCAAACTCAACACCATACTTATAAGGGAAAGAAATCAGGTCGGTTTCCTCATCAACCAAAGCCACATAGGCAATGTCAGCGTCGAAAATCTCGCGCACCTGATTGCCAATCAACTCGATCGTGTTGTCGAGCTCTGACTCCGCGACCAAAGCTTGAGAGATTTTCCCGATAGCCCCCAGCTCAACCGCACGCTTTTCCGTTACTTTCAAAAGGCGCCGCGCCTCATGCAAGAGCCGGGCATTTTCAATTGCAGATGCGGCGTAGGCCGCAAAAGCCTCTGCCAAACGGGCATGGGCTTGCGTGTAGAAATTCGCTTTTAGGCTATCGAGCGTGATCATACCGATCAGCTGGTCGCCGAAGATCAACGGCACCCCCATCCAGCCTTTCACCTGAACACTTTCGTGTTCATCGGTGAAGTTGCTGAACTCCTGTGAGACATCGCTCACGATGACTGGTTCGCGCTGTTTGAGAACCTTCGTGGCAGGATCGTCTGGACTGCCCCAGTCAAAACTCTGCCCAATCACCTCATCGACATTAGGGAAGCCATTGGCCCCTACGATTCGCAACTTTTTGCCGTCGATCTGCTGAATACTGCCGCTGTCATAAGGGATGACGCGGCGCAACTCGCTCAAAATCAGATCAAAGACCTGACGCAGGTCCAACGTGCTACCCAACGACTGCGCCGCTTTTGTTAATGTATCCGCCTGGTTGCGCGCCTCGCGCTCGGTCTCGAACAGTCGCGCATTCTCGATCGCAGTGGCCGATTGTGCCGCAAAAGCCATTGCAACGTCTGCATGGTCCTGCGTGTAAAACGCCTCCTGTTTATGATCCAGAGTAATCATGCCGATGAGCCGCTCACCAAACAAAAGCGGCACGCCCATCCAGCCCTTCACGCTGCCCTCACCATGGGTCTCATCGTTGAAATGTTCAAATCGTGCCGAGACATTCTCAATGATGATCGGCTTATGTTTGAGCACGACATCGGTCGCAGGATCATCCGGATCACCCCAGTTAAATCGTTGGCCGATCAATTCGTCCAGGTTTGGAAATCCATGCCCTCCAACAATCACCATTTCGTCGCCAGCAATTTGTTGAACACTACAGCTGTCGTAGGGAACGACCTTGCGAAGTTCCGTCAAAATTAACGAAAATACCTGCTGCAGGTTTAAAGTGCTGCCGAGCGATTGCGCCACTGCTCTCAATGTGTCGGCCTGCTTTCGCGCTGTACTTTCAGTTTCGAACAAGCGCGCGTTCTCGATGGCAGTCGCGGCCTGCGCGGCAAATGCGGTTACCAGATCAGCATGTTCTTCGGTGTAGAAGTCTGCTTCGAATTTATCGAGAGTCAAAACACCAATTACTTCGTCGCCAAACATCAAAGGAGCACAGATCCAGCCCCGGATCATTCCGCCACCGTGTACCTGACTGGCAAAATGAGGATGATTTGAGACGTCTGCAAAAACCTGCTGTCTGCGAGACTCCAGAACCTGAATACTTGGATTGGCATCGTCGTCCAGCTCAAATCCAAGGCCAAGCATAGAGTCCAGAACGTCAAACCCTCGGCCGCCAACGATTTCGAGACGACCGTTCCTGATGACCTGAATCGACGACGAGTTATAAGGAACGACCTTCTGCAGCCCGCCAAGAATAGCGTCAAACGTATCTTGGGCATTGAGCGACTTACCAAGGACCTGGGCTACTTCAAAAAGTGTTTCAGCTCGAATCTTTGCGGCTTCAAGCTGTCCAATACGCTGGTTCGCAAGTTCCAGCGCCTCCCGCAATTTCTGCGGGCTATCCTCCACTGTTCCCATGGAGAAATGGTACTTGCGAGTTGTCGACTAGTCGAGTCGCAATTCTCTCTTTCCTGCTGAACCTCGTTTCACTTCTGGCAAAATTTGACTGAAGTCTGGCCCAAGCGCCAGTTGTTTGTAAGGCACGTATAAATGGGAGAGGTGGTGCGACTTGCGCGAACACTGGCCGTTGTCTGTGATGTTGAGCGTTGGCAAAAAAGCGCTTGAGAACCGGTTGATCCGGCGTTGGCTTAAGTACGGCTTTCCCAAACCGCAAGCCCGCGCAAAGGCACGGCACAACGAGCTTCCGAACGCGACCCGCTGTCTGGAAAACAGCGTGCCCGCCGATATGACGGTTTGGCACTAGGCGCGTTTTGGAGAAACCCGCGCAGAGCTATCGAACCACGTAAACCGAACAATTTGCATGGCGGACCACGCGCGAGGCATTGGGGCCAAGCAGGTAATCTTTCAGGTCGGGGTTGTGC
>Ga0075467_10001684_pt1 | contig 18108 bp, 12 predicted proteins | sample DEB08_DNA_9_FD_75067 | JGI IMG/M metagenome (GOLD analysis project Ga0075467, IMG submission 75067) | Aqueous microbial communities from the Delaware River and Bay under freshwater to marine salinity gradient to study organic matter... | ecosystem: Environmental > Aquatic > Marine > Coastal ... | reverse complement strand
TGCCACCCAGAAGCGGCGACACGACGTCAGGCCAGGCATTACGGGTTGGGCGCAGATAAATGGCCGAAATGCCATCAGCTGGGAGAAAAAATTTGAACTCGACGTCTGGTATGTCGATCATTGCTCCCTCTGGGTAGACATTAAAATCCTTTTTCTGACGGTAAAAAAAGTTTTTCGCCCCGAAGGTATCAATCAGGCCGGACAGGCTACGGTGGAGCCGTTTCGGGGGTGGGAGGATGTGTAAGAGCTTGCCTTTGAGCTTGTTTCTTGCTCCTGTTATTACCCTTGCCATTGCTATTAACCTTGCCATTGCAAAATTCTTAAATAAAGCGTATTTTTGATCAAAAGGAGCATGAGGGAAACGAATCACCATGCTTTTCTGTTCTATAAAAGAGATGTTTACCTTATCTAGGGCAACCTCAATTAATGAATCCCCAACCCATCGCTATTTTCGGAGCCGGCGGCCAAGGCCGTGAGATGCTCCAATTGTTGCGTCAAATCAATACACAAACGCCACAGTGGACTTGTGTGGGTTGGTTTGATGATGGTGTTGCTAAAGACACACTCATCGATGGGCTGCCGGTATTGGGCGGAGTAGCCGAATTGAACACCTGGAGCGAACCCTTAGCCCTGGTGATGGCTATTGCGCTACCTAAAACTAAGCGCAAGGTGGTGTCCTTGATCAGCAATTCGCAGATTTATTTTCCCGTCCTGGTTCACCCCGATGTATTATGGGAACCCTCGGAAGTAAATATAGGTGAAGGCAGTATCATCACCCAAGGCTGTAGGTTGACCGTGAATATCCAAATTGGCCGTTTTGTATTACTCAATCTGTGTACTGTCCTCACGCACGATGTCGTCATTGGTGATTTCAGTAGTATCATGCCTTCCGTCAACGTTTCGGGTGCAGTGCAAATTGGAGAAGCCTGTTATATAGGTACGGGCACCCAAATTATTCAACTGCTCCGCATCGGCCACAACAGCATCCTCGGCGCAGGCAGCGTAGTCACCAAAGACATTCCGGCCAACTGCACGGCGGTAGGGATGCCTGCCCGGCCAGTGAAGTTTCATGAATAGAAGGATTGGTTAGAAAATATCCTGCAAATAGCATAATTTTATGTAAACTTAAAGTCTTACTTTAAAAATACATAAAATGATTATCTCCCGAACAATTCAAAAACATATAACGGAACTTGCCAAGTATTTCCCAATTATTAGTTTGACCGGCCCACGACAGGCGGGTAAAACGACACTTCTCAAAAAAATGTTTCCGTCTTATCGTTACGTTTCGTTGGAGGATCCAGAGCTACATATCCACTTACGTGGAAAGAGATGTGAGTGGCTTAGTGTCACCTGCGAATTTAATTACTTTCCAACGATTTTTACAAATTTGTGCTGCTAATGCGGGGCAGTTATTAAACTACGCTGCTATTGAGTTAACGGAAATCAAAGCGAACCGAACCTTTAATGATAAGATGTTATCCAATATGAATAAGGTCGCCTCTTTGGTAGATCGCCCAATAAGCAAAAAACTAATTTATGGAGGAGACCAAAGCTTTGAAACACAAGCCACCAATATTACCGCTTGGTTTGATGTATAACCCGGCTTCCCCTTCTTTTACTTCGAATACCCAACCCTTACACCCTTCACTGTGTATCCCGTTTCATCTCTACCCGAGTTTCTGGGATGACATTTCGTAAAAAAGCACTACTTTTGCTATCGCAATGGCCATTACGGTAACATGGATTACGATAATTTATGAAATTCTATAATCGCGAAAAGGAGTTAAGCTTACTCCATAAGATAGAGCAGCAAGCCCAGCGCACTGCGCAGATGACGGTGGTGGTGGGTCGCAGGCGAATAGGGAAGACCAGCCTGCTGATAGAGGCTTATAAAAATAGCGTTTCGCTGTATTTTTTTATTGCTAGAAAAAGCGAAGTGCTCCTTTGTGCGGAGTTTGTGGAAGAGCTCAAGGAAAGGTTGCAAATACCGATATTTGGTACGGTAAAGACCTTCAAGGAACTGTTTGGCTTTTTGATGGAATTGTCCAAGACGCGGTCGTTTACCTTGATAATAGATGAGTTTCAGGAGTTTTATTCGGTGAACCCTTCCGTTTTTTCGGAAATGCAACATATCTGGGATAGTCACAAGGCGGAGAGCAAGCTAAACCTGATTTTGTGTGGGTCTGTTTTCTCCATGATGGGGCGCATTTTTGAGAATGCGAAAGAGCCACTTTTTGGCAGAGCCACGCAGCGCATCCATCTGCGGGCATTTGATGTGGATACGCTAAAGGTCATTTTGAAGGATAATCATCCTGCTTATACCAAGGAGGATTTGTTGGCCTTCTACCTTTTTACGGGCGGGGTGGCAAAATATGTGGCGCTTTTGGTGCAAAACCAGGCACTGACCTTGGCAGCCATGATAGACGAAATGGTGGCCGAAAATACGCTTTTTTTAGAGGAGGGGAAAAATGTGCTCATTGAGGAGTTTGGAAAGGATTATGGGAATTATTTTTCAATACTATCGCTCATTGCATCCGGTAAGACCTCGAGAGTGGAAATAGAATCCATTATGGAAATGCAGACTGGGGGATTTCTTGATCGTTTGGAAAAAGATTACGGATTGATAAAAAAAATCCGGCCAGTGTTGTCCAAGCCCAACAGCCGTTCGGTAAAATATGCGATTGAAGATAACTTTTTGAGCTTTTGGTTTCGATTTACCTACAAACATAGAAGTGCCGTGGAAGCGGGAAACTACGGCTACATAAAAGAAATTATTTTGAGGGATTACAACACATACAGTGGTAAGATTTTAGAAAAATACTTTATTGAACAAATAAGGCTGCAAAAAAAATACAATGTGATTGGCACCTATTGGGAACGCGGCAACCAAAACGAGATTGATATAGTAGCCATCAATGATTTAGAAAAAAAGCTGTTAATGGTAGAAGTCAAGCGCAATAGTGCTAATATTCAGATGGAAAAATTGAAGAAAAAATCGGAGCACTTGATCCAACAATTCAACCATTATACCATTGAATACCGAGGCTATTCCTTGAATGATTTGTAGAAGACACCGGCCAACAACTTTCATACAAACCCTTACACCCAAAAAATCACACCACCTTAACACCGACTTCCGACTTCTGACTTCCTATTTTTTAATCCCCATTTCCAACCATGACCCCACCCAAAATCTGGCTCTCCTCCCCCCACATGGGTGAGCGCGAGGAAGCCTACGTAGCCGAAGCCTTTGCCACCAACTGGATAGCCCCCCTGGGGCCGCACGTCAATGGCTTTGAGGAAGACCTGGCACAGCGTGTAGGCGTCCGTGCCGCGGCGGCCTTGTCGAGCGGCACCGCCGCCATCCACCTGGCACTCATCCTGCTGGAGGTAGGCCCGGGCGATGTGGTCCTGTGCCAGAGCATGACCTTCTCGGCCTCGGCCAACCCCATCAAGTACCAGGGTGCGACGCCCGTGTTCATTGATTCCGAACCCGACACCTGGAATATGGATCCACCGGCGTTGGAGGAAGCCATTGTAGCCTGCCAGGCGAAAGGCCGCAAGCCCAAGGCCATCCTGCCCGTTCACCTCTACGGCATGCCGGCGAAGATGGCCGAAATTTGCCGGATCGCCGAAAAATACGAGATTCCCGTAGTCGAAGACGCTGCTGAAGCCCTGGGGTCGAGCACTGGCGGCCGCGGCTGTGGTTCCTTCGGCCAGTTGGGGGTACTCAGCTTCAACGGCAACAAGATCATCACCACCAGTGGCGGTGGCGCCCTGGTGAGCAACGACGAGGCGATGATCCAGCAGGCGCGCTTCCTGGCTACCCAGGCCCGGGATGCCGCCCCCCACTACCAGCACAGCCAGGTGGGCTACAACTACCGCCTGAGCAATGTCCTGGCGGGTATTGGTCGCGGCCAGATGGAAGTACTGGACGAGCGCATCGCCCAGCGGCGCGCCAACTTCGAGCGCTACCGTACCTTCTTTCAGAAATGGAATACCCGTGGCTACGACATCCAACTCCAGGAAGAACAGCCCGGCCAGTTCAGCAATCGCTGGCTCAGCTGCATCCTCGTGGATCCCGCCAAAAATAACGGCCTCACCCGCGAAACCATCCGCCTGGCCCTTGAAGCCGACAATATCGAAGCTCGCCCCCTCTGGAAACCCATGCACCTGCAACCCGTCTTCCAGGATTGTGCCTTCTACGGCGGCCGCACCGCAGCGCACCTCTTTGATATTGGCCTGTGCCTGCCCAGCGGCTCCAACCTGACGGAAGCGGACTTTGGGCGGATTTTTGCCAGTTTGGCCAAGTGCTTCTAGAAGGGCTCCAAGGAAAAGGGAGGAAAGGAGGAATTGCCACCAAGGCTCCAAGGGCTCCAAGGGAAAGGGGAAAAGTAGCTACCTCAAAAAAACTTGGTGCTCTTGGAGCCTATAACCCATCCCCTGCCCTTCCCTTTCAAGGAAGGGAGTCCAGACGCGCGATTTTTGCCGAGGTGAGTGGTAAATTCAACGCTGGCAGTTAACCTGCAACTGGTCTGAGGCTATTGCACTGTTCAAAAGAGCTAGAATAGGCAATGGACGACTATTCACAACTGTTAAAACCTCGCGAATACGCGCAGCACGCCTCCCTTCCTTGAAAGGGAAGAGCTTGCCACGCCCCCTAGGCGTGGGCTGGGGGATGGGTTATTATCAGAAGTGTGCAACGACGATCAACAAAGCTTAAAAGCACGCCCACGCTAAAAAGCGTGGGCGTGCTCTTTCGCTGCGAGACTTTGCTTTCGTTGCTGCGCCCACACTGAAGACGTGGCAGGCGCGAGAACTAATATTAAAGAAAACCCTGTTGATCATATTAGTTGTTTCTTGATTCGGCAGCCCTGTCCCCCGACCCTTCCAGGGACGGGAGGCATGATGCGCGAATTCGCTAGTACTGACACGGTTACTTTGAAAAACCTTGGAGTCTTGGTGCCCTCCCTGGCCACCCGCCCAAAAAAAGGTTCTAAATTGCACCCCAATTAACCTTCCGTTCTATGTCACGCATTCTACTCGGTTTCCTGTTCATTTTGGGGACGCTCGCGGCCCAGGCCCAGTTCGCGACCGTCCCACTCAACCAGGCTGAAAGGCAGTGGTACGAGAACGACCTGGGCCGGCAAGACAACCAGGTGCACACGGCGGTCATGCCCTGGCGAACAGCCGAGGTGACGCCCTACAGCCGCCGCGGTGAGCTCTTGCCCGACAGCATCGCCAAGCAGCCCGGTGTAGGCAACTGGTTGGCCCGCAAAATCTGGTCAGAAGACCTCTTCAAGTTCCAGGGGGAAGACTACACGGTGACCATCAACCCCGTGGTGGCGCTGATGTACGGCCAGGAAAGCGAGTCGGCAAACTATGACAAGATCTACCAAAACAGCCGTGGTGTGCGGGTAGAAGGGCAATTGGGCAAGAAATTCTCTTTTTATTCCACGGTAGTAGAGAGTCAGGCGCGCTTTGCGGCCCACGTCAATGCACAGGCGCTCGAATCGCAGGTCGTTCCGGGATACTGGTTGCGGAAGAGTTTCCGGGATTTTGCCTCCGACTTCGCCTACGCGGCGGGAGAGATCGCGTATACCCCGAGCAAGACGTTCCACTTCAGGCTGGGCCGCGGCAAGCAATTCTTTGGTGAAGGTTACCGCTCCCTGCTCCTTTCGGACAACAGCGTCAACTACCCTTTCTTTCGTATAGAAACCACCTTTGGACGGGTAAAATACGTCAACCTCTGGTCGGTGATGAACGATATCCGCCCGGAAGTCGCCATCGACAACGACGTTTTTGCCAAGAAATACCTCTCGCTGCATTACCTGAGTGTAAATATTGGCAAAAGGCTAAATGTAGGCTTATTCGAGGGCCTCATGTGGGGAGACGAGCTGCGGCGCTACGGTTTTGACGCCAACTTTTTCAATCCCGTCATCCTGTACCGGCCGGTGGAATTTGCGCAGGGCGCTACGGGCGGAAATACCCTCCTTGGCTTCAACGCCAGCTATAACCTGGGGCAAGGGATAAAAATCTACGGGCAGCTGGTCCTGGACGAATTCAAGCTTTCGGAGATCCGCAAATGGTCGGAAGGGCCCTGGCAAAATATGCAGGCCGCCCAGCTGGGACTCAAATGGGGAGATGCCCTGGGCGTGCGCAACCTCTTTCTGCGCGCCGAGTACAATGCGGCACGCCCACACACCTACAGCCACCGCGACATCCTGACCAACTGGGGCCATTACGGTCAGCCGCTGGCACATCCGCTGGGCGCCAATTTTCGCGAATTCCTCCTGCAGGCCCAGTACCGCAAGGGGCGGTGGCAGGGGCAGGCAGCCATCCATACCGCACTGGTGGGGCGCGACGAAACCGCCGCCGCCAACTGGGGTGGCAACATCTTCAAGTCTTTCAAGGTGCGCTCCGCCGACACGGGCGTATTTATCGGCAACGGCATAGCTGCCGACCTGTTGTACTGGCGGGCGGAACTGAATTACATCGTCAACCCCCTCTACAACCTGCGCCTGCAATTGGGCGTACAACACCGGAGCGGCGATGCCGTGGAGGTAGGACTACCCGACAGCCAAACTTTCTACCTGGGGCTGCGTACCAATATGTACGAATTGTACCAGGATTTTTAGCCTCATCTTCTTCCAAATATCCCCCAAAATGAAATTTTCTTCACAAAACAGTATCCTTGGCTCGAACCCGATAGCGGGTTACGTGACCAAGGTTTTTGTTTTTGGCATTGACCTGGCTTTTGCCCTGCTGGCGATCACGTCGGCGCTGCTGATAACCGGAGAATTTGAACTTGCGCGGCTAAATCTGCTCCTCACCTGGGGCCCCGTGTTGCTGCTGGTATTTCGGTTTATCTCCTTTTTTGCTTTCCGCACCTACCTGATCATCATTCGCTACGTGGGTGAAAAGGATTACAAGAATGTCTTCTACGCCATCTCCCTGGCCTCGGCGTGTTTTTTCCTGCTGTTGCGGTTTATTGCCACGCCTTTTAAGCCCCAGGAGGTGTTGCCAATTGTCTTGGTCGACTATTTTGTCTTGTTGTTCCTCTGCGGCGGATCCAGGATTATGCTGCGCCTGGTTTTCGACAAGCTGCGGGTACAGGGGGTCAACCGGCTCAACACCGTCATCTTCGGTGCGGGTGAGTTGGGTGCCATGCTGGATAGGGTGCTGAGCCACAACGCTTCACACAATTACAAAGTGGTGGCGTTTTTCGACGACAACCCACGGGTGCACAAGAAGTACCTCAATGGCATTCGCATCTTTAATCCCGAGCCTTCCTTTGCGCGGGTCGTCAAACAATACAACATCAAATACGCCATTATTGGGATCAACAACCTGCCCGAAGCACGGCGCGTACAGTTCATCAACAACTGTTTGGCACACCAGGTAAAAGTGCTCAAAGTGCCACCCATGGAGCACTGGCTGAACAACACCCTGAACCTGGGCCAGCTGATGAACATTAAATTCGATGACCTGCTGAGCCGGCTGCCCATCGAGTTGGACCAACACAAAATAAGTACGGATGTCCAAGGTAAAGTTATCCTGGTAACCGGCTGTGCCGGTTCCATTGGCAGCGAAATTGTGCAACAATTACTGCCCTACGCCCCGAAGCTGCTGGTGGGCCTGGACCAGGCAGAAACGCCCCTGGCAGAAATGGGCCTGGCTTTGAGGGAATACGTAACCGCCGGCGTTTTCCAACCCGTTATTGCCGATGTGCGCGACAACACTACGTTGCAGCACCTCTTCGAAAAATACCAGCCGGAATACGTCTTCCACGCAGCTGCTTACAAACACGTGCCCATCATGGAATATTTCCCGCTGGAGGCCGTACGCACCAACGTGAAGGGCACCATGAACCTGGCAAAGCTGGCCGTAAAGCACCGGGTTCGTAAATTTGTTATGATCTCTACCGATAAGGCAGTCAACCCGAGTAACATCATGGGTGCTTCCAAACGGATCGCCGAAATATTCGTCCAGGCGCTGAATGACCAGGCTACGCACAACACCCAGTTTATCACCACCCGCTTTGGCAATGTGCTGGGGTCTAATGGCTCCGTCATCCCCATCTTCAAAAGGCAAATTGAGCAGGGGGGGCCGGTAACCGTAACGCACCCGGAAGTAACCCGCTTCTTCATGACCATTCCAGAAGCCTGCCAATTGGTGCTGGAAGCCGGTTCTATGGGCAACGGTGGCGAAATTTTTGTCTTTGACATGGGAGAGTCGGTAAAAATTATCGACCTGGCGAAGAAAATGATCCAGTTGGCAGGCCTTACGCCCGGCCAGGATATAACCATCAAATTCACCGGACTCCGCCCCGGGGAAAAGCTCTACGAAGAACTGCTCGACGATCGGGAGGGAACCCTTCCTACGCATCACCCTAAGATCAAGAAAGCATTGGTCAGGGCCAACGATTACGTACACGTGACGGAATTGATTGATCAATTGGTGCTGCTCACCCAAAATGCCGACGAGGAAACGCTCGTCCGTTTGATGAAAACTATCGTACCCGAGTTTACCAGCCAAAATTCGGTCTTTAAGAAGTTGGACATTCCAGAGAAATCACAAAACACCTGAGCCGAAACTTCGGCACCCATTTCAGCAACGTTGTGCCACTACGTTCCAGTAAGTACTACAAACACTCTGCCACCACTATGACATCTAACTTGAAAAAGCTTTATTTGCGCACCCTGGGAAAGGTCATTCTCTCCGATTTCTTTGCACCCCGCTTTCCCGTATCCGTCAAAGGAATTTGCATCATCGACAATAAGGTTGTCCTGCTGAAAAATGAACGCGGCGAGTGGGATCTGCCGGGTGGAAAGTTAGAGAAAGGCGAAATGGTGGAAACCGCTTTGAAACGCGAGATAACGGAGGAACTCAACGTAGGCGTGTCTGTTGTTAAACTCTTGGATGTCCTGAGCGTATCGGTTAAAAACCAGATCAATGTGCTGGTCGTCCTCTATCACTGCCAGATCAATGGGGCGGTTACTGATCTGCGCATGAGTTCAGAAAGTTTTGATCTCAGGCTTTTCGACCGCAGTCAACTCCCGAGTATTCTCCTCAGCAACAATTATTTGGAGCACATTTTGCGGGTGCTGCACTAGGGTGTGGTTGGTTTAGCTGCCAAGGGCGCTAAGGATAAGGAGGGTTTGCCACCAAGGCTCCAAGGACTCCAAAAAAAAAGAGGAAGAGGATATGCCTCCAAAATTTTTATCACAAAGCGCACAAAGGACGGTCTCTAAAAAGCTATGTGCCCTTTGTTACCTACGTGCCCTTTGTGGTAAAAAAACACCCTGTGTGATCTAAAAACTGTATGATCTAAAACCGCTATGATCTTAAAAACCTAAAACTATGAAAAAAGCCCTCATCACCGGCATCACCGGCCAGGACGGCGCCTACCTTTCCGAGCTGCTGCTCGGCAAAGGCTACGAAGTCCACGGCATTAAGCGGCGGGCCTCGTCGTTCAATACCACGCGGATCGACCACCTCTACCAGGATCCCCACGTGGATCGCCGCAACTTCATCCTCCACTACGGCGACCTCACGGACAGCACCAACCTCATCCGCATCATCCAGGAGGTGCAGCCCGACGAGATCTACAACCTCGGCGCCATGTCGCACGTGCAGGTGAGCTTCGAGATGCCGGAGTACGCCGCCGATGCCGACGGGATCGGCACCACCCGCATCCTGGAAGCCATCCGCCTGCTGGGGCTCGCCGAGAAGACGCGCTTCTACCAGGCCTCCACCTCCGAGCTCTACGGCAAGGTGCAGGAGATTCCGCAACGCGAAACCACACCCTTCTATCCGCGCTCGCCCTACGCGGTGGCCAAGCTGTACGCCTACTGGATCACGGTCAACTACCGCGAGTCGTACGGCATGTACGCCTGCAACGGCATCCTGTTCAACCACGAGAGCCCCCTGCGCGGCGAGACCTTCGTGACGCGCAAGATCACGCGGGCCGTCGCCAAGATCGGGATGGGCCTGCAAGACCAACTCTACCTCGGCAATATGGACGCCAAGCGCGACTGGGGCCACGCCAAAGACTACGTCGAAGGCATGTGGCGCATGCTGCAGCAGGACGTGCCCGACGATTTTGTGCTCGCCACCGGCGTCACCACCACGGTGCGCGACTTTGTGCGCATGTCCTTCCGGGAGATCGGCATCGAGCTCACCTTCAGCGGAACCGGCGTAGACGAAGTCGGCGTAGTAGCCAGCAGCCAGCACCCCGACTTCCCCCTGGCGCCCGGCACCGCCGTGGTGGCCGTGGACCCGCGCTATTTCCGCCCCGCCGAAGTGGAACTCCTCATCGGCGACCCCACCAAGGCCAAGACCGTCCTGGGCTGGGAACCCCAGTACGACCTCCAGGCCCTGTGCAGCGAAATGGTCGCCGCCGACGTGGCGCTTTTCCGCAAGGACCGGCTTTTGCGCGACGCGGGCTTTGAGGTGAAGAATGAATTTGAGTAGCGCGGGGTTTGGTGCTCGCTGTTTTATGGGGTGCTCGCAGGGGTGGGGGTTCTCGCGGCGGTTTTCACGTGCTAGCGGTTTATTAGGGTATCCAAAGAGGGATTTGGTTCTCGCGGCGACGCAACGCAGCGGCGGCTCGCAGCGGGGTTTGGGGTGCTTGCAAGAGAGGGTTCTCGCGCCTGCCACGTCTTCAGCGTGGGCGACGCAACGCAGCAACGGCTCGCGGCGTTTTTTCTATTGCAGGAAATGCATAAATTAACGGAGATGCACGAAAATGAAATATCAACCATAATTTTGGACGAAGCGTTTGCTGTTCATCGACATTATGGCCCTGGGCTTTTTGAGCGGGTATACGAAGCCGCATTGGCAGCCAGGCTTCAACAAAGAGGATTAGATGTTCGTCGGCAGTATACAATCTATATTTCAGACAATTTTGTCCAGAACGAGCCAGGCTTTTTAATTGATCTTTTTGTAGAAGGCAAAGTAATTGTAGAGCTCAAAGCTGTAGATGAAATGATTCCTAAGTTCAAAAAGCAAGTCTATACTTACCTGAAATTAACGGATAGACGATTGGGGCTATTGCTTAATTTTGACGAAGATCTCTTTAGAAAAGGGATAACCCGAATAGTTAAAAACCTTACTGACGAAGACTATCCAGCATACCAATTTTAAATCCGCCGCGAGCCATCGAAGCGAGACGTGGCAGGCGCGAGAACCACCTATAACTAAATGAAAACATCAGTTTTTAAATCCGCCGCGAGCCGCTGCTGCGCCGCGTCGCTGCGAGAACCACCTATAACTATATGAAAACATCAGCAAAAATCTACAGAGACAACCCGAATAGTTAAAAACCTCACTGATAAAAACTATCAACCATACCAATTTTAAATCCGCCGCGAGCCGCCCACGCTGAAGACGTGGCAGGCCGCTGCGCCGCGTCGCCCACGCTGAAGACGTGGCAGGCGCGAGAACCACCTATAACTAAATGAAAACAACAGTTTTTAAATCCGCCGCGAGCCGCTGCTGCGCCGCGTCGCTGCGAGAACCACCTATAACCATATGAAAACATCAGTTTTTAAATCCGCCGCGAGCCGCCCACGCTGAAGACGTGGCAGGCGCGAGAACCACCTACAACCATATGAAAACATCCACAAAAATCTACGTCGCCGGCCACCGCGGCATGGTCGGCTCCGCCCTCGTCCGGAAGTTGCGGGCAGAGGGTTATGACCACCTCATCGGCCGCACCTCGCGGGAGTTGGACTTGCGGCGCCAGGCCGAAGTCGAGCAGTTTTTCTACACCGAAAAGCCCGACTACGTCTTTCTGGCGGCGGCCAAAGTGGGAGGCATACTGGCCAACAACACCTACCGCGGGGAGTTCCTCTACGACAACCTGATGATCCAGAACAACATCATCGACGCGGCCTACCGCCACGGCGTGCAGAAGCTGATGTTCCTGGGCTCGTCGTGCATCTACCCCAAGCTGGCGCCCCAGCCCCTGCGGGAAGACGCCCTGCTGACCGGCGAGCTGGAGCCCACCAACGAGCCGTACGCCATTGCCAAGATTGCCGGCATCAAGCTCTGCGACGCCTACCGCAGCCAGTACGGCTGCAACTTCATCTCGGTGATGCCCACCAACCTCTACGGCCCCAACGACAACTACGACCTGCAGAAATCCCACGTGCTGCCGGCGCTGATCCGCAAGTTCCACGAAGCGAAAAAGAACGGAGCGCCCAGCGTCGTACTCTGGGGCACGGGCACCCCGCTGCGGGAGTTCCTCCACGTCGACGACCTGGCCGACGCCTGCTACCACCTCATGCAAACCTACCACGAACCAGGGCTGGTGAACATCGGCAGCGGCGTAGACATTGCGATAAAAGATTTAGCTTTGCTCGTCCGGGACATCGTCGGGTATACCGGCGACCTGACACACGACCTCAGCAAGCCCGACGGTACGCCCCGCAAGCTGATGGATGTGAGCAAGCTGGCCCAGGCGGGCTGGACCGCCAAGATACCCCTCCGGGAGGGTATTGCTGCTGTTTACGCATCGCTTCGCACCGCACCTTGGTATTAATATTCATGATTTCAATTACGCATCATCACCGCTCCAACGATTTTCATTTATACCGGCAGTTGGTTTGCATCTACCGGGAACACCAACCGGCTAATATTCTCCACTTCACCATTAAGCCCAATATTTTTGGAACCTTCGCGGCCGCCCAGGCGGACATACCCTCCATTGTTACCATCACAGACCTGGGAACGACCTGGCTCAATGGTTTGCTGTTGCGGACCATTACAAAAATGTTATACAGAATTGAAGGTTAGTTGTTACACCTAAAGAACTAACAAGTCAAAACTGTCCGCTACATCAAACATTAAATTTGTCCAATTACAAAACTCCTTATTCAGGCTTATAAATACCCGCCCGTCTTAACGCCGGCTACCCTTCGGTATTACTACCTCTCCAAATTCCTCAGTGCCTATTTTTCCACCATCCATGTGCAAACTTCTGCCCAGCAATCCAATTACCCCATTGACCCCAAACTGGTTCTTCCTGGTATTGTGCGCCACCCGATTCCAACGCGGGATATTCGTTCTTTCTACAGTCAAAGCTCGGAAAACAGTACCTATCCCTCCCAGCGCAAAAAGGAAAGTACGGTCTATCGTTTTCTAATCAAACTGTACCACTCCTTCCCTATTGTCTTCTTCTTCGGCGATGGCGGCCGGACTTACATTCGAGCAGGTATTCGGGCAGCCAGTTCGCTCATCGAAAAGGAAGGCATTACCCACTTGCTCAGTTCCTTTCGGCCCTGGGCCGACCACATTATTGCTTATCGATTAAAAAAACGCTTCCCCAACCTCGTCTGGATCGCCGATTTTCGCGACCTGCCCGTCGACCCGGTCCGCCGCGACGTGTGGTGGCCGCGCCTGCAGCGGTGGTTCCAACGGCGGCTGCTGCGGCGTGCCGACGTTGTCACAACGGTTTCCGACGGGCTGGCCCGCCACTTCCGCCAGGATCACCCCCAGGTGGTGGTGGTCCGCAACGGACTGGCCTGGCGGCCCAACGGCTTCCTGACGGCCCCGGCGTCGGCGCATTTTACCATCACCTACACGGGGTCGCTGTATCCGCAATTGCAGTCGGCAGCCCCCCTGCTGCGGTTGCTGCGCGAGCTGATCAACGAAGCCGAGCTGAACCCCGCCCACCTCGAGCTCCACTACGCCGGCAAAGACGGCGCCACCTGGCAAAGCTGGGTGTCGGCCCATGGCCTGGGTTACCTCTCGCACGACCACGGGATGGTGCCCCTGGCCGACGCCCAGACGCTGCAGCGCAACAGCCAGCTCAACCTCTTGCTGTCGTGGTCGGCCTACGACTACGGCGGCATCATGACGACCAAACTGGGGAGCTACCTCGCCGCCGGCCGCCCCATCGTCACCCTGCTCCAGGGGCCAGCCGACCCCGAACTGACGGCCGCCGTGGAAGCTACCGGCGCCGGTTTTGTGTACCCCAGCAGTGACCCCGCCAGTGCCGCCCGCCTGCGCCAGTTTGTGCTCGACGCCTACCGCACCTGGCAGTTTTCCGGCGCCCTGCCCTGGCGGATAGCGCCCGACAAGTTGAAACCCTACACCTGGGAGGTTCAGGTGGATCAATTGGTCGCGGTGCTCTAAGTGTTTCAACCTCCGAGGTTTACCCAAATTCCGGAGCACGCTTAGCAAGCCAGCTTACGGCATAATAGGTGCTAACCTCGGAGGTTTACCCTGGGTAGACCTCCGAGGTTAATCCTGTTTTCAAGTGCGAATACGGCGAATTTAACCATCAGATTTGGCCGTAAACCTCGGAGGTCGGAGACGCGCGATTTTTGCCGAGGCGAGTGGTAAATTCAACGCTGGCAGTTAACTTGCAACTGGTCTGAGACTATTGCACTGCTCAAAAGCCCTAAAATAGGCGATTGACGACTATTCAAAGCTGTTAAAACCTCGCGAATACGCGCAGCACGCCTCCCTTCCTTGAAAAGGAAGAGCTTGCCACGCTGAAGACGTGGCAGGCGCGAGAACCCGCTTCAGGAAAAAACAAACCACTCCCCGTCCGCAGACCAAACAAAAAAAACGAACTATGACAAAACAACTACTATTCCTGTTGGCAGCCCTGGCGCTGGCAACCGCTGGCCAGGGCCAAGCGGAAGTGGGGTTCATCCCCATTAACGATGCCTGGAGTGCCCGCCTGCTGGCGGATATCGATTCGCTGGGGCATACCCAGGTTCGGCCGCTGAACCCCTTCGCCTACAGCGCACACCGCCTGGCGGTAGCCGAGCGCACCCGTTGGGAAGCCCCCCTGGGCAAGGACAGCTGGCTGGCGAATGCGGTCTTCAACGAAGACCTTTTCGCGATTGAGCGGCCCGACTTTTCGCTGGCCATTCATCCGATCCTGGACATCAGCCTGGGCCAGGATAGCCGCCAGACCGACGCGACCACCTACCTCAACTCGCGGGGCCTGGCCCTGCAGGGGCGCCTGGGAGATAACGTGGCTTTCACGACCGATTTCCGGGAAAACCAGGCCCGCTTCCCCGTCTACGTAGCCGAGTGGATCGGCGACGCCAGCCAGCGGCCGCAGCGGGTGGTGCCGGGGCAGGGCATCCCCAAGACTTTCAAGCAGGATGCGGCCCAGTACGACTTTGCCGTCGCTTCGGCGCAGGTCAACTGGCAGATGAGCAAGATCTTCAACCTGGAACTGGGCTACGGCAAGAACTTCATCGGCGAAGGCTACCGCTCGCTCCTCTTGTCAGACAATGCGTTCAACTACCCCTACCTGCGCCTGCAGACCAGCTTCTGGAAAATCCAGTACACCAACATCTACGCCCAGCTGCAGGACGTGAACAGCCTGCTGCCCGACGGCACCTATCCGCGCAAGTACATGGTGTCCCATTACCTGTCGGTGAACATTAGCAAAAAGCTGAACGTGGGCATCTACGAGACCGTCATTTACGGCGACAGCACCCGCACGCGGGGGCTGGACCTGGCTTACCTCAACCCCATCCTGTTTTACCGGCCCATTGAGTTTGCCAATGGCTCGAAGGGCGGCAACGTGCTGCTGGGCCTTTCGGCCACCTACCGCATGAGCAGCAAGCTCAGGGCTTACGGGCAGTTTGTCCTCGACGAATTCAAGATCGACGAGTGGCGCGCCGGCGACGGCTGGTGGGGCAACAAATTCGGGGTCCAGCTGGGGCTGAAAGGACAACTGGCGCAACCGGAGTTGCAATACCGGCTGGAGGTCAACACCGTCCGGCCGTACACCTACGCGCACACCGAAACGCTGCAAAACTACGGCCACTACAACCAGGCGCTGGCGCACCCGCTGGGCAGCAACTTCCGCGAGGTAGTGGGGCAGGTGAACTACTACCGGGGGCGCTGGTTGGCCGAAGTGCAGGTGAACTGGCAGCAGACGGGGCTGGACACCCTCGGGAGCAACTGGGGAGGGAATGTGTACTTGTCCAATGGGGTCCGGGAACAGGAGTACAATAACAAGATTGCGCAAGGCATCCAGGCTACCACTTTGCTGGCCCAGGCCAAAATAGGGTGGGTCATCAATCCGGCCTACAACCTGCGCCTGGAAGCCGGATATTTGCTGCGGGACTTTCAACCTGATCTTCCAGTAGGTAATTTGGTAGCCAACCAAACAAACTACTTGTTCGTGGGGTTACGTACAGCACTTAACAATCTTTATTTTGATTTTTAAAAAGGGTACCAAGGGGCCGAAAAAACACCTGGCCTGGCCAGCATTTTGCTTTCCAAGCAAAACCGCTTACCTTTGAAGTTGAAGCGAAGTAAGACCATCACATGACACATCCCATTTACAGCTTTCTGACGGCTTTTGCCATCACCTATTTTTTAATCCCACCCATTGTTCGCACCGCACTCGCCAAGCACCTGTACGACGAACCCGTGGCCCGAAGTTCACACGCTATTCCCACCCCTTCCCTCGGCGGGGTAGGCATTTTCGGGGGCATTTTTATTGCCCTTTTGCTGTGGACCCCCCACACCTCGTTTGCCAATTTACAGTACCTGTTAGTGGCCATCATCATCGTTTTCCTGACCGGGGTAAAAGATGACCTGGTGCCCATGTCGGCCAAGAAAAAGCTGCTGGCCCAATTGCTGGCGGCAGGCATCATTGTCTATGTAGCTGATATCCGGCTCGAAAGTTTCCACGGCATGCTGGGGTGGAGCAATGCGATGCCTTATGGCTTGTCGCTGGTATTGTCCGTTTTTACCATCCTGGTCATCATGAATGCGTTCAACCTCATCGACGGCATCAACGGCCTGGGGGGTGGTATTGGTGTCGTAGTATTTTCGACGCTGGGCACCTGGTTCTACCTCACCGACAGTGTGCCGTACGCTACCCTGGCCTTTGCCGGAGCGGGTGCTTTTTTGGCCTTTTTGCGTTTCAATTTAATTCCGCCAGCCCAAACCTTCATGGGCGATACGGGTTCCCTCGTGCTGGGGACGATCGCCGCGATGCTCACCCTGGTCTTCATTGAACAAAACGACCTCTTACCCCTCGATAATCCTTTGCGGGTGAGCACCGCCCCCGTGGTGGCCATCACCATTATCAGCATTCCGCTTTTTGACACGCTCCGGGTATTCAGTACCCGCTGCCTACGCGGATTCTCCCCGTTTTCCCCCGATCGCCGACACATCCATCACCTCCTCATCGACAGTGGCCGTACGCATCTGACGGCTACCGGTATCCTCGTACTGGCTAACATCCTCGTGATTGCCCTGGTATTTTCACTTCACCCCTACCTCGAGCAACACCTCCTGCTGTTGTTGGTGATCGGCTTATTTGCGGTGCCCACCTACGCCCTCCACCGGGCCGTACTCCGCAGAAAAAAGCTGCTGGACCTCTTCCATTCTCCTCCCACGAAACCCGCGAAATCTTTAAAAAAGGTTTTTCCTTCTGAGCGGGTGACCTAGTGTGCCAACGTATTAGCGTTTGGAGCCAATGCGTGTTTGTAATTCGTTGATGATGATTTTTTTTGTAAAAATACGATTGTACAAGACAGTTAATAAATGTATATTATAAGGAAAATAGAAGCAGAATATGGAAACGATTTTTAAAGAGATACCGGATCAAGTTAGTACGAAGAGACACTGATATACAAAAATATTGAAGCACAAGGAAAACTTGTAGCCTAGCATAAATGACCCTCGATGAGTTATTCAAAAGATGAATTAGCTGGATATAGGATAACAAGATCTAAAGAATCATTAGCGGCCTCTGCTTGCTGCGCAAGCGGTCTCCTGCCCCGAAGGGATGCCTATGGCAAAGGACTACGGCTATAACACAAGTTGCATGTAAATTATCGTTAATTTGTTTTATTAGGTAACACCGTGTCCGGGACCTGCTGACTCCGTCTTTCCCAACCCATTTTTGTGGCTCTAAAGCACTACGGTTGGGGCACATTTCTCTATAATCAAAACTGAAAAGCTTTTATTCTGGAATTGCTTATGCGCCACGCAATATTCAAGAAGAGGATTCTTTGGCAAAAGAGGTGACCATCGAACGGACGAAAAAAGCATCGCCGTAGGCTCCAGACCATAGCCGTCAGGCTAAGGCATACAAACCCCGCTGCCACC
>Ga0075467_10001682_pt1 | contig 18123 bp, 14 predicted proteins | sample DEB08_DNA_9_FD_75067 | JGI IMG/M metagenome (GOLD analysis project Ga0075467, IMG submission 75067) | Aqueous microbial communities from the Delaware River and Bay under freshwater to marine salinity gradient to study organic matter... | ecosystem: Environmental > Aquatic > Marine > Coastal ... | reverse complement strand
CTTAAATTACAAAATAAAATATTCGAGAGCAAGGTTAGAGGGCAACAAAAGAGCAAAAAAACACAACTTAGTTATAAAAGAAGTATCAGAGTTCTCAGAGTTTTGGAATAAAATACTCCTACCAAACCTTAAAGCTAAACATAATACTCAACCTGTACATAGTCTTGAAGATATGGAAATTTTGTATAAAAAGTTTCCTAAGCAAATCAGACAGTTTAATGTTTATAAAAATCATAAAATAGTCGCAGGCACGACTATTTTTGAGACCAAAAATGTTGCGCATTCACAATATATTTCCGGAAATGAAGAAAAAAATGACCTCGGTAGTTTAGATTTTTTGCATCTGCATTTAATCGAAAACGTATTTGATGACAAAAAATATTTTGATTTTGGAACATCCAATGAAAATCAAGGTAAACATATTAATGAAGGATTAAATTTTTGGAAAGAAGGTTTTGGAGCGAGAACAATCACTCAGGATTTTCATGAGATTGATTTAGATAATATTAATAAACTTGACACCATATTTATATGATTAAGTTTTTAGATTTAAAATTAATTAATTCAAGATTTGAAACAGATTTTCATGACGCATACAAGCGATTTTTAGATTCAGGTTATTATATTTTGGGAAGTGAAGTTAAGTCGTTCGAGCAAGCATTTGCCAATTATTGCGGAACAAAGCATTGTATTGGAACTGGAAACGGGTTAGATGCTTTAACATTAATTTTTCAAGCATATAAAATTTTAGGTAAGCTGGAAGAAGGTGATGAGGTCATCGTGCCAGCAAATACATATATAGCTTCAATTTTGTCAATCATTCATGCTGGCTTAAAACCAGTTTTTGTGGAGCCAAATGAAGAAACATTTAATATTTCATATAAAGAAATAGAAAAGGCTATTACTAAAAAAACCAAAGCAATACTTGCAGTTCATTTATATGGACAATTAGCTAATATGGAGATGATTCATGAAATTGCTAAAGCTAATAATTTACTAGTAATTGAGGATGCTGCTCAAGCGCATGGTGCGGAAAACAGGATAGGTATAAAATCTGGGAATTTGAGTGATGCAGCCGGTTTTAGTTTTTATCCTAGTAAAAATTTAGGAGCCTTAGGTGATGGAGGAGGTGTTACAACTAATAACGATGAGCTTGCAGAAATTGTTAAGAAATTAAGTAATTATGGTACATCATCAAAATACGTAAATGAAATTATTGGTTATAATTCTAGATTAGATGAGTTACAAGCCGCTTTTTTAAATATAAAACTAAAAAAGTTAGATGAAGATAATTTGAAGAGAATTTCATTAGCTAAGTTTTATTCAGAGTCCATCAATAACAGTAAAATTAAATTGCCCAAATTTAAAGATAATGGGAATCATGTATTTCACCAATTTGTGGTTAGAGTGGATGAAAGGAGTGATTTTCAGTCTTATTTGAAATCGAATAAAGTTGAAACTTTAATTCATTATCCTATTCCGCCACATAAACAGAAAGCCTTATTAAATTATAATAAGTTAGATTTGCCAATTACGGAAACTATTCACAACACTGTAATTAGTATTCCAATGAGTCCAGTTTTACCTCCAACTGACGCTACTAAAATTGTTAAACTTATAAATGCCTACTAGTTGAAAAAGCTTATTGACTACATTAACAAAAAAGTGCTTGATAAAGAAATTAAGCTGCATTCGGCAACTGTAATTACTAAAATTGTATCAGGGTTTTTAACAACTAAGTTTATTGCTATTTTTATTGGTGCAGAAGGTCTTGCGTTGATAGGGAATTTAAGGAATTTCCTAACTGCTGTCCAATCTTTTGCAACTGTTGGTTTATATAATGGCTGTGTAAAATTTATTAGTGAATTTAAAAATGATGTTAATAAATTAAGCAAAACCCTTTCTACAGTATATTATATTGGATTTTGTGCAATGTTTCTAATTTGCTTATTATGCTATTTTAATGCAGAAGCAATTAATGATCTAATATTTTCTAAGCGGTATAACTATGGTTATGTAATAAGAGTGCTTGCTGTTGCACTTCCTTTTTATGCATTAAATATGTTTAGTTTTTCCATTATGAATGGATTTGCTAAGTACAAATTTTTAATGATATTAAACATTATTGGTCAAATAATGGGTTTGTGTGTAACACTCGTCTTAATTTGGCAAGATAATATTGATGGAGCACTTATTTCAGTAGTCATTTCTCCATCTCTCATCTTTTTGATTACAATTGTAGGGATTATTAATAGACGAAATTTTTTAACACAACTTAAAGTAAGTAATATCGATTTTACTTTATTAAGTAAACTAAGTCCATTCGCCTTAATGTCAGTTGTTACTGGAATAGCATTACCCTTGGTTATGATTGGAATTAGAAATTATATTATAGCTGTAGAAGGTATGGAAGCGGCCGGTTTTTGGGAAGCTATGAATAGAATTTCTGTTTATTATTTGATGTTTGTAAATTCTATTATGACACTTTATTTCTTGCCACGCTTTCAAGAAATTGATGACAAAAAGGAATTTAGGAAGGAAATATTTGATTTTTATAAGACAATGATTCCTGTTTTTTCCGTGGGTCTTATTGTTATTTATTTGTTGCGAACTTTTATTATTTCCATATTTTTAACTGACGAATTTATTAGAGTTGAGGAGTTATTTGGTTGGCAATTACTAGGCGATTTGGTAAAAGTTTTGGCCATTGTGATTGCCTATCAATTTATAGCAAAGAAAATGTTTGTGCATTTTATTATAACGGAGCTTTTTTTGGTTGTTATGCTCTACATAAGTAGTGTTTATTTTGTGGATTTGTATGGAGTAAAAGGCGCCAATATTGCTCATTTTGTTAGTTATCTCATGTACTATATCATTATACTTATCATTTTTGGAAGCTCATTATTTGGAATACTACCTGATGCTAATGAAGATTCAAAAATGCTAGATTAGGTTTTTACCCAAAGCAATTTTCTGAAGTAAATGTTCATAAGGGCAAAATGAATTACGTATGCACCAAAATAAGCCATAGATACACCAATAAAACCATAGTAGTTTACTAGCACGTATGATAAAATGCTGAAAGCTAAAGCCCATTCAATTTGAAATAAAATAAAAGCTTTAGTTTTTGCTTTTGATATTAGAATATTACCCAAAACCCAAGCATTTATTCTTATGGTGTCGCCTAATAATTGATATCCAATTAGCATTGAAATTAAAAAGAATTTTTCATCCAGTAAGGTGTTAACAACAAAGTCTCTAAGCGTATAAATTGATAATGTTATTACGATTATTACTGGCAACATAAACTTCCAGACCTTGAAGACTTCTTTGCGCAATTCTAATCCGTCGAGGCTAGAAAAAGTTGGTATAAGGTAAAATTTAAAAGTGGTTGTTAAGAATAGCAAATACATTGCCGAAATGCGCCACATACCTTCCCATGAGCCAGCATGATTTTGATCGAATTCTGTTTTTAAAAAATTACGCACAAAAAAAGTGGCCGAGATTAAACAAATAGGAGCAACTAAAGCCATTATTGAAAATTGGGATAGCTTTTTAAATTCTAACTTTTTGAATGGACTAAATAATAACTTTAAGTTAAATGGTTTAAATATTAATAGGATAATTAGCGTAATAGAGAACGCTAAAAATTGATTAATTGCGAAGGCGTATAATGCACCTTCAATATTGTAATTTATAATTAGCCATATTAATATCATTGCACCTATAATCGTGGCAATTATATTTATGAGTACATAAATTTTAATACGCTTTAAACCATTTAAAATGCTTAAAAAAAGTGTTTGAATTGATATACTTACAATTGAAAATCCTAGTATTATCAAAAATGTAGCATAGTCTGTATCATTAAAAAGATATAGAGAAATTGATTCTTTAAAAAGAAGGATAATAAGTAATACTAGTAGAGAAAAGTAGAGGTGAATTTTAAAACTAGTGCCAAGAATACTTTTTAATGATGCCTTGTTGTCTTTATATTCAGCTGTATATTTTATGGTGCCATTTACTGTTCCTAAATTACTAAAAACGTTAGTTATGTTTAAAAAATCTTTTAACTGTCCTAACAAATACATGCCTTCAGTACTTAAGTAAACAGCCACAATTTTGTTGGTTATAAGCTTGGTTACTAAACTTACTGTTGTACTAATACCTGAATAAAATGATGTTTTTAAAAAATTCATTTTCAATCGTTAAAATCGGCCCATTCTGTAAAAGATAATCCTGTTAGTTCCTTTAATTTATTTACATCTTCTAAATAAAGAGATTTAATCCATTTTCTGTCACTAAAATTTAACTTAGGATAATTTAAAAGTTCTCCATCATTTATATATTTACTTGAATTGAGTTTATTTTTTAATCTTTCACGCTGTTTTTTAGGTAAAATGTATTTTGCGATTTTTGTTAAGCTATATTTTCCAGCTAATGTTTTTCTAATAAAATGATAAAGTTTTGGGCGTTTTAGTTTTTTAGTTTTGTTTGACACGTTTTCAGGAATTGAATCAAGTTCAGAAAGCCCTAAAAATGCGAAACAATTGTTTATGGTCGTTAAAGGGTCTGTTTTTAATTCTTCTAAAGTAATGATTTTGATGTTTTCGGATTCAAAATTGTTATGAAATTTTTGTAACCAAAAAGCATATCTTCCAAAGTGATAATAGTAGTTAGGTAAATAACCATAGGTAGCAAAATCTCTTAGCTTGTCATTGGTTAAACTAGTTTTAAAATCCCTTTTTTCCTGACCTCTTCCTTTCAAATACCAAAAATGAGAATAACATCTATCAATTGGATTTCTAAGAATAAAAATAAATTTAGGAACGACGTTAAAATCTTTATTTACTCGAGAAATAAATTCTGGAAAATACATATATGATGTAGTTGACTCACCAATAATTTTCGCATTTTTATTTTTGAATAAATCGTTATACCTAGAAACTTTATTAAGATCTTTGTAATTAGCATTATTCCAATAAACAGGTTCTTTTGTTGATGACATACAAATATCTGGATGTAAATCTAACAACGTGTGCAAACTAGTAGTGCCAGATTTTGCGGCTCCTGGAATAAATAGATTTGGTTTTATAGCTTGCATTATTTTTTTAAACTTAAATATACTAATGAATTTGGCTTATTTGCAAAGGGCTTTGCCAATGCTTCATATACTTATTCGCAATAGTTATATAATGATGTTCGCTTTCAATAAACGCGCGAGCATTCTTTGAGATTTTCATTATTTCATCTGGATTGTTAATTAGCCATTCTAATTTTAATACAATGTCATTTGTATTTGGTAAAGCATTGATAGCAACAGAATCTTTATCTAATTTATAATAATCTAACCACTCTTGTTCAGCTCCAGTAAAAACGACCTTTCCTTTTGCCATCGCTTCTAAAGCATTGTAGCCTTGATCATATGCATACACTTGATCTAACAATATATGACAGCTATCAAAAGCTTTGATGTAATCGACATAAGGTAAATTTTCGGTAGAAATTATTTCTACTTTATCTGTATATTTTTTTTGAATAATATGAAGTGCTTCTTCAAAATAACGATTACCTTTTTTTATATAGTTCATGCTGTTAATGCCATGAAAAATAATAACCTTACCAATAATGTTTATGGGTTTATAAGATATTTTATCAATATTAATTGGGTTTGGAATTAATCCTAAATACTTTGATTTGTCTTTGAGAGGCAAGTGATAATCTAAATCAGAAGCAATGACACCTTGAATATTTTTAAACAAAAATTCATGCAGTTTTTTATAAGGTGGAGATGCATATTTTAATATAAATCGATAATGACTTTTAAGTGATGGGTCTTCAAAATAAGGTGTTAAAATAGAATATTTAAATTTCTTGTTTATGGCAAATTTAATACTGGAATAATCTGTTCCACATGATAATAGAAACAAACTCTTATTTTGACTAATAAGTTGAGAAATAAGTTTTATTTCATGCTTCGGCGACGTTTTTAGACTTTGTTCATTAATTAACTGCACAACATCAAACCCCTTTAAACCTGAAATGATTTTTTTTAGCTTGTAGTAATACTCAAGTTCAATTAGTTGGATATTAAAAAATTTATCAAAAGCTTTCGCTATAATCTTGAGAGCAGGATTTAAGAATATAGAATGCTTAACAGAAATATCACAAGGAAAATTTTTAAAACCATCTCCAGTTCCTAACAAAACAACCTCATGACTATGTTGTAATAAACCTTCTTTTAAAGAATTATGAAGTCTGCTGTATTCACCAACTAATAAAATCCTCATTTATATTTAATACATTTGTTTCAAAGATAATTTTTAATGCCTAATGCTACTAAAAAAAATCAACATTTAGAGATATTACTCTCTACAATGCATAAAACGTCATTATCATTTTTAAATGATATGTTTACTCATAGTGATTTTTCTGAAGTTAATATTTTAATAGTAAACCAAACCACTAAAGATATATTGTTGGCCTCAGATAATGAGCGTGTTAGAGTGGTTAATTCTTTTGAAATTGGCTTATCTCAAAGCCGAAATGTAGCTTTAGCAAATGCAACAGAAGCCATTTGTTTAATTGCTGATGATGATGTCACTTATGTTAAAGATTACAAGCAGATTATTCTTTCCGCATTTGAAAAATATAGCGATGCTGATGTTATTACATTTCAAATGAATGATATTGATGGTCATTTATTTAGAGATTACCAGGATATCACTAGGCATAATGAGCAAACTATTTATACAGTTAATTCAGTGGTAATTGCATTCCGGTTAGAAAGTGTAAAACAAAAAGTAAGTTTTAATCCATACTTTGGATTGGGAACTAAGTTTCAGGTTGGCAACGAATATGTGTTTTTAAGAAATGCTTTAAAGGCAGGTTTATCTATTTATTTTGAGCCAAAGGTAATTTTATCACATCCAAAATTTAGTTCTGGACAAGACGCCGCTAGTGATAGAATAATTTATGGAAGAAGCGCTTTGTATTATAAATATTTCGGATTAAGAGCTTATTTTAGAATTGGGAAACATATATTTAGGACATTATTGAGTGGAAAATTACCTTTGTCACAAGTGATTCCGAAATATAATACAGCTTTAAAAGGAATAAATGATTATAAACAATTATTGAAAGACGGTTTAGAAACCAGATAGTATAATATGAGAAATGAACAAATAAATAATGTTAGCATTATTGAAATTCCTAAAATTGTTGATGAATATGGTCGAGGAAAGCTTTCATTTATTGAGAAAAACGTAATTCCTTTTAAAATAAAAAGAGTTTATTATTTATATGATGTGCCTAGTGATGCATTTCGTGGTGGTCACGCACATAAAAAACTGCAACAGTTTGTAATTGCCTTAAGTGGTAGTTTTGAGGTGTTACTTGATGATGGCAAGACAAAACAAAAAGTAATGCTTAACAAACCTAATAAAGGTTTACTAATACCAACTGGAGTTTGGCGAGAATTAGATAATTTTTCATCTGGAGCTGTATGTTTAGTTCTAGCATCGGAAGAATATGATGAAGATGATTATATTAGAGATTATAATGCATTTGTCAATTCTGACTTATAAACTACATAAATAGCCTAATCTGTATAAATCAAACAAAAATAGATTTGGATTAGCTCCAGTAAGCTGAATTTCTAATTTAGTTTTAAACTTTTTATAAAACCATGCGCAAGGTTTTTTTAATCTCATAAATTTTAAAGTTTTATAGGCACGAAGTAAACTAATATTGTGGGTTTTTATTTTTTGAAATTTATTTACATAATTTAATGCTTCAACTGCTTTACGTGTTTTTTCTAGAAATTTCTTATTGTGGTCCAAGCCCAAGTGATACACTTCATTGTTAATGTGTTTAATAGGAATATTGTGTTCCTTTAATTGCGAACTAAACAAATAATCAAGACCATAAATATTTTTGGTTTCTTGGTTACTTATTTTAAAAAAAACATCTTTTTTTATTAAGAAGTTTGCCGAAATAATGACCTTATAAGGGTTTTTATTCCTGATATTGGCATTAACTTCTTCTCTATGTTTGCCAAAAGTATATCTAAGTGTTTTATTTAGATCTTGCAAATTATTTTCATAAGCAAAACCACCAAAAACAGCATCAAAATTTTGGGTTGTTTCTTTAAGGTAATTGATTAAATAATCGGAAGATTTTGGTTTAGAATCGGCATCAATAAATAAAAGCCATTTATATTGGGCCATTTCAGCCAGTCGCTGTCTGTTTGCTTTACTTCCTATATTTTTAATGTTTTCAATAAATTTGGAGTTGGTAAGCGAATTTATATTTTGATTTTCTTTATTATGTTCAGAAAACGAGCCATCATCTATACAAATCAATTCAAATACAATTCCTGCCATTAAAGCTTGTTGCTCTATAATTTCTGCTAATGGTAAAGCATTATAATTATATGTTGGAATAAGTATTGATAACATTTACTCTCAAAACTAACTAATATTTTGTGTTTTTTCATTTTCTTGGAACAGTATTTGTAATTCTTTAGGTATGAAGTCAATTTTTATATTAATATCATTTCTACTTTCTGTTGTCACAATTAATGCACAACAAGAATTTCACGTGTTTCCAAAATCACACAAATTAAATCCCGGAACAGCGTCAGGAAATGGGAGCATTGCAAACCCATGGGATTTACAAACAGCACTAAGTCAAACTACTGCTACAGTTAATGATAACGATGTTATTTTTCTTCATGAAGGCATCTATAATGGTCGTTATACGAGTGTGATAACAACGACAGATAAGAGCACATTTATTACAGTAAAACCATATAAAAACAACAAAGTTGTTCTGAACGGAAACATCACTTCTAAATCAGGGTCTGTTTTAGAAGTAAAAGGAGGGAACGTCATTTTTCAAGATTTAGAAATTACTTTTTTAGGTGACTTTTCAAGAAGTGCTCAAAATGAAAACTTTCAAGTGGTTAATGGCATTAGTCATGTTGATGGCGAAGATTGCAAATTTATCAACTTAAAAATATACAATAATCCAGGCTCTGGAATTGGTTCTTGGAAACGAACAGGAGGCTCTGTAATCGATGGTTGTTTAATTTATAACAATGGCTACATGTCAAAAGTTCGTGGCAGTGGAGTAGGTGTTTATGTGCAAAATCAAAGTGATAAAATTCGTTATGTCACTAATAATACCATTTTCAATAATTACTACAAAGGTATTGAAGTTTGGTCTGCCTCATCAGGAACAAAAGCAGAGTTTGTTAAGAATATAACACTAAACAACAACGTTATTTTTAACAATGGAAATCCTGGAGGAAAGTTTGTAGATAACGTTATTATTGCTTCTAATGATAAAGACGGAATTAACGTTGCCAAAAACATAATTTTTGATTCTAACGTTTTGTATCACAATTCAGATTTTACGACTAAAACAAATTCTGGAGATGGAGCCTCATTAACGTTAGGTTACAATGCCAATGCTCCAGTTGAAAATATAACAATTTCGAATAACGTGATTATTGGAAAAAATAATGCACTTAGATTATTACATATTAAGTCGTTAGTTTTTAAAAATAATGTAAGTTATTGTGGTTATGTGCACTATGATAGTTCAGTATTAAAACATTTAAAAACAGACTGGAAGTTTGATGAAAATATTTACTATTCAAAAAAAACTAAAGCTCACCGCATTAGCAAACACAAAGATTTTACATTACAAGAATGGCAATATGATTTTGGTTTGGATAAGAATAGTACTTGGAAACAAGTAAAGGAATTTAACATGAAATCGATTTTAGATGTTACTAAAATTAGTGATTTAGAGGACTTGTATAGAGTGACTCTATTTCAAAAAGAGGGTGAAGATATTTCTGTAGATTTCTCAAACTTAAATATTAAAAATGGAAGTTCTTATAGCATTTATGATATTGAAAACCCAAATAAAATAATTAGGTCAGGAAAAGTGGGGAATGACAATAAAGTTAATTTTTCTATGAAATTGTCTGAGTTGGATATGCCTTTGCATAATAAAAACACACAAAAAACGCCAAGTAATTTTGGCGTATATATGATTAAATTTGACAAAAGACTCAGTTTTTTTGAGCGAATATTTGGTAGATTTTAATCTTTACGCTGAACTACTTCATATACCTTATTATCATCGCACTTCAAGGTTTTACTAGGATATTTTAATAATAATGCATAGTCATGTGTTGCCATTAAAATAGTATGTCCTTTTTTGTTTAAGGCTTGCAACACTTCCATGACTTCAATACTTGTTTGAGGATCTAAATTCCCTGTTGGTTCGTCAGCCAAAATAAGTTCTGGATCATTTAATAAAGAACGTGCAATGGCAATACGTTGTTGTTCGCCACCTGATAATTCATAAGGAAATTTAAACCCTTTGGTTTTCATGCCAACACGATTTAAGACGTCCTCAATTTTATCAGCTATTTTATCTTTCTCCTTCCAACCAGTTGCTCGTAACACAAACTCTAAATTCCCGTTGACAGTTCTATCATTAAGAAGTTTAAAATCCTGAAAGACAACACCTAATTTTCGTCTTAAAAAAGGTATATCATCTTCTTTAAGTGATCTTAAATCAAAGTCAACAATATTGCCCTCCCCTTGCGTAAGTTCTAAATCACCATAAAGGGTTTTCATAAAACTACTTTTTCCTGTTCCAGTCTTTCCAATTAGATAAACAAAATCGCCTTTTTCCATTTCAAAATTTACATTTGAAAGTACTAAGCTGTCGCCTTGATAAATGGAAACATCTTTTAATTTAAGTATGTGCTGCATTTTTTGTTTTTAGTGTGAACAAATTTATGAATACAAAATAAATAATTAATGAGAAATAAGGAAAAGAAAATCTGCTATTAGAGCCATAGGTTATCATTGCTTGAGCAACAGATCCTAGCAAAACTATTGAGACCAGAAATAGATTAAAATCAAATGATTTAATCCTAAATTTAAAAATCCTTTTGAGATGCTTAATGCTAAAATAAAGAAACATAATATTTATTACCAATGCAATCCATTGCTGTATATATAACCACGTTCCCATCAATATATTCTTTATAGCAACACTTTTAATTTGCTTTGGTTTCCAGAGAATACTTTCTGTCCAAAAATCAAGCCATGAGATTGATACTTGTTTTAAATACAAATCGGGATGTTGCTTAAATAAATCAATTGATATGTCGCCAAGTTTTTTTGATAATTGTGGTGGTTTTAAATGTGTAGCATAAACAAGTTCGTCGTGTGCTGCCCAAATTGACATTGTAATACTTTTTGAGGTTTGAGAAGCAATACTATCTCTATGTTTTACAAAAATATCTCTAATTGTTTGGTTTTCTTCAGGTACTAATTCAAAAAATGGAGTCGCAGTTTGCGCTAAATTAAAGCCTAAGAAATAAGTGCTTCCAAAAACGCCAATATTTTTTTCGTTTAATGAAGACCAAGAATAGAATGTAAATAATGGAATTAATAAAACAAGAGAGGATTTAAATAAAGCTTTCTTATAATTTTCTTGAAAATTTTTCATCAAAAAAAACAAGGCAAAAAATATTGGCGCATATATAAACATTGGTTTTACTAAGTATAGGTATGCAAATAGTATTGAGATAGCTATTATGTTAAGAATTGAGGTTCTAACATTGAGACAACTTTTCACTCTAATAAACCATACAACAGCTAATAATACAAAAAGTGCCGTAGTTTCTGTCAATATTGCTGCTTCAAAGAAAATGAGATGAATAAATGAAGTGGCAAAAAAGGCTGCTAAAAAAGCTGTAAATTTACTTTGTGTCTCCCTTTTTACTAGGTCAAAAAGTAATAAAGTACTTATTATGCCAAAAATATGTTGAATAACTTTAACCCAATTTAAATTATTCCCAACTAAAGCAATTATACTTGGATATCCTGGAGTACGTTTACCTGAATAACCAGTTAAATTAAAATCTGAAAGGTCATTGGCTAGTTCAATATAGCCTCCAGAATCAGGAAAAATAGAATAGTCTGCGTACAACAATAGCATTGCAATGCGAATTAAAATAGCATAACTCAGCAGATAAAATATTGCATTTGACTCTATTTTTTTCTGTATCGATTCTAACATTTATCTATAGTGGAAATATAATTTTAATAGGTGATGAGGTATGAACAATGCATCCTTAAAAGTAATTTTTGAGTTCCCTTTATCTTCCCAATAAGATAATGGATATTCATAAACATTTTTTAAACAATAATCCCTTCCATAATGTTTTTTCATACGTGCAATAAGCTCTACGTCAAAAAGCCATTTACTTTTAAAATTGTCATTAAAAACCACTTTTGCTACCTCTATATTTATAATTTTAACACCACATTGTGTGTCATAAACTGGTAAATTTAATATGTATTCACTGATAAAAGTAGCTATAAATCTACCTGAAAAATGACGCGATTTATAACGGTTTATGGTTGCACCAAGTCTCTTTATTCTACTTCCCATAATAAATGTGAAATTATTTTCTGAATAGAACGTGTTTAACTTTCTTAATTCTATTAATGGTGTGGCAAAATCTGCATCATAATAGCCAACAGCATTACAATTAAGATGTTCAATTACATAATTTACACCTAACCTAACAGCTTCAGCTTTGCCTTTATTTTTCTCTATATTTAAGGCATAAACACCATTTATGCTATTTGATAAGTCTTCTATTATTTGCTTGGTTTCGTCATTACTTCCATCATTAACTAGGCAAAATTGAATGTCATTATTTAGTACAAATAATTTGAATGCTTTTGTGTCAAATCGTGAAGATTCATTATATAATGGAATTACTATACAAGTTTTCATGTGCTTAAATCTAATGCTTTTTTAAATGACACATGTGCTTTCCAGATAATGATTTTTTTAGTGTGGTAAATGTATTATTTATTCAGTCAAAAGACAAAACTTACTTTCTAATGCTTTATAGTAAAATAAAAAATTTAACATTTAATAACTTCGTTTATAATTATCACAAAATTCTGACGTTATAGGTGCGAGATAAATTATCTTTGGTACTCATCAAAAAACGAGTTTAATGACTAAAAAAGTATTAATAGCACTAGCTTTAGCCATTGTATGTAACTACAGTGTTTTAGCACAAAAATCAGCCACTTACACTAGCGAATTAGTCGATTTTCAAAAAGCATTATCACTTTACAATAGCCAACAATATTTGGCTGCACAATCTTTATTTGATCAAATACAAGACGACGCAAAAGACGAGGTGGTAAAATCAGATTGTGCTTATTATATAGCCAATTGTGCTGTAAGATTAAATCAGCAAAATGCTGATGATTTAATTTTAAAATTTGTAACCGATTATCCAACTAGCACAAAACGGAACACTGCTTACATTGATGTTGCAGATTATTATTTTGAAAATTCACGTTTTTCATATTCACGCAAGTGGTATGAAAAGGTTGACGAGGAAGCGCTTTCAAGAAGTGAGCGTGAAAAATTCTATTTCAATTATGGATATTCACTTTATAACACCAAAGACAACGCTGGAGCAAAAAAGTATTTAACTCGCGTTGAAAACTCTTCAAAGTATGGTTCGCAAGCCAAGTATTACATAGGTTTTATGGCTTATGAAGGTGATGATTATGAAAAAGCGTCAGAGTATTTTGACCAAGTTAGTGATAATGAGAAATACCAAGAGGACTTATCATATTACCAAGCCGATTTAAACTTTAAACTTGGAAACTTTGAAAAAGCAATAGCATTGGCTTTGGAGCAATTACCAAAAAGTGATGATGACGAAGTATCTGAATTATCAAAAATTATTGGAGAAAGCTATTTCAATCTTAAAAAATACCCTGAGGCAATTCCTTATTTAAAAGCTTATAAAGGCAAGCGAAATCGTTGGACTAATACTGATTATTATCTTCTTGGATATTCTTATTATAAACAAAATGATTTTGAAAATGCCATTTCAGAATTCAATAAAATTATTGATGGAAATAATACTGTTACTCAAAATGCATATTATCATTTAGGTGAAAGTTATATTAATGTTGAGAAAAAACAAGAAGCATTAAATGCGTTTAGAAATGCCTCTCAATTGGATTTCGATTTAAAAATTCAAGAAGATGCATGGTTAAATTATGCCAAAATAAGTTATGATATTGGGAATCCTTATCAATCAGTACCTCAAGTATTAGCAGCTTATCTTGAAAAGTATCCTGAGACAAGCTACAAAGAAGAGATTGAATCGTTATTAATAGATTCTTATATCACTTCAAAAAATTATAAAGAAGCCCTTAACCTATTGGACGGAAAAAACAGCTTCGATAATAAAGTAGCCTATCAAAAAGTGGCATTTTACAGAGGTATTGAATTGTATAATGAATCAAAATACTTGGAAGCTGAATCTTATTTTGATAAATCTTTAAAAGAACCTAGAGACGAAAAATATACTGCAAGAGCCACGTTCTGGAAGGCAGAAACCGATTATAACCTTACCAATTATGATGATGCTTTAGTTGGATTTAAGCAGTTTCAAGGTTTTGGTCAAGCCTCGTCTACAAAAGAAATAAGTAATATAGATTATAACTTAGGGTATACCTATTTCAAACAAAAAAATTACCCTAAAGCTTTAGAGTACTTTCAGAATTATATTTCAAAAACATCTGATGATAAAGTAAGATTAAATGACGCCTTTTTGAGATTAGGAGATGGTCATTTTGTGTCAAGTGACTATAAAAAAGCTATTGAAGCTTATGAACGTGCTATAAAAATGAATGAAATAGAAACGGATTATGCGTACTTTCAAAAAGCAATTAGTCATGGTTATATTAGTGAAGGTTCTCAAAAAATTGAGCAGTTAAATGCCTTTGTGAATGATTTTAAAAAATCAACGTTGCGTGACGATGCATTATATGAGTTAGGTAATTCTTATGTAAAATTAAATGAAGTTGATAAGGCCATGAAAATGTATGATCAACTTAATACTGAATATCGTGCAAGTCCATATGTATCAAAATCTATTTTAAGACAAGGTTTAGTACATTACAATTCAGGAAAAAATGAATTGGCATTAACTAAATTTAAAAACGTTGCCAATAATTATCAAGGAACACCAGAAGCAGTTCAAGCGGTTTCTACAGCAAGGCTAATTTATATTGATTTAGGTCGTGTTGATGAATATGCAAATTGGGTAAGAACTTTAGATTATGTAGATGTGTCTGATGCCGATTTAGATAATACCACTTTTGAAGCTGCCGAAAAACAATACTTGGCTGGTAATACAAGTAGAGCTATCAAATTATTTAATTCGTATTTAAACGATTTTTCAAACGGAATAAATGCTTTAAACGCAAATTATTACTTAGCACAATTGTATTACAAGGAAGATTTAAAAAGCAATGCAATTCCTCATTATGATTATGTAATTAACAAGCCAAGTAACGAATATACAGAGCAAGCATTAACGCGTTTGGCTGAAATTTATTTAAATGACGATAAATGGTCTATTGCAATGCCTTTATTACAACGCCTTGAAAACGAAGCTCAATTTCCGCAGAATGTAGTTTTCGCACAATCCAATTTAATGAAAGCACATTATCAAGCTCAAGATTATGGTAATGCCGTTAGTTATGCCGAAAAAGTATTGGCAAACTCCAAAGTAGATAAGAATGTAAAAAGTGATGCGCACGTCATAATTGCGCGTTCAGCAATGAAAACTGGTGATGAGGTAAAAGCTAAAGAGGCTTACGCTCAAGTTGAGAAAATTGCCTCAGGTGAACTAGCTGCTGAAGCGTTATATTTTAATGCATATTTTAAAAACAAGGAAGGGAATCACAAAGGATCAAACACAGTTGTTCAGAAGTTGGCAAAAGATTATTCAGGTTATAAATATTATGCTGCTAAAGGATTAATTATTATGGCTAAAAACTTCTATGCCTTAGATGATGCTTATCAAGCCACTTACATTTTAGAAAGTGTGACACAAAATTTTGCAGAATTTAAAGATGTGGTTGATGAAGCTAAAGCGGAATTAACACGCATCAAATCTGAAGAATCAAAAACAAATTCATCAATACAAACTGAAGACGGAAATTAAAATCAAAAAACGAATGTTACGCTGTACATTATCAGCAAAACAAACAAATCATAGCATATGATAATTAAAAGAAATCAGATAGCAATTATAATGACATTATTGTTTACGTCATTAATGTTTGCCCAAGAAAATAACAGAACCAAAGACACTATTAATACTGAAGTTGTTAACGTTGTAAAGCCTTATACGCCAACAATTTCGGATGCGTTTAAGGTAAAGGAAATTCCTTCTTTGGAAGATGAAGTCACAGAAAATAGAAAGGAAGTTAAGTACAATATTTTCTCAATTCCTGTAGCGTCTACGTTTACGCCTGCAAAAGCAACTGCTGCTGCTGTTGATAAAGCAGCACCTGTAAAATTGTATGATAATTACGCGTCATTTGGTGTTGGTTCTTACACTAGTTTTTTAGGTGAAGTATATCTAAATCATGCAATAAATAGTACCGAAAGTGTTGGGGGTTATGTAAGTCATCATTCATCTCAAGGTGGTATTGATGGTGTGATTTTAAATGATGATTTTTCAGATACTAAATTCAATGCCAATTACTCAAGAAAATTACGTGATTATTCTTGGAATGTAGATGCTGGAGCAAGACATCAAATATTTAATTGGTATGGTTTGCCTGAAGGTTTTGATGAAATGTCAGCTCCAGATATTGATCCACAGCATACGTATTTTACGTTTGATTTTGGTGGCGAAATTGAATTTGATGATAGAATAATTAACGATGGTCGAATGCGTTTTCGTCGTTTTGCTGATGATTTTGATTCTGGTGAAAACAGATTTACATTTAGCACAAATGTTGATATTCCGCTAAATGATGGCGATTTAAATACCACTTTTAAATTCGATTATTTAGGCGGAACATTTAAGGAATCTTATTTTGGAGGTGATAAAATAGACTATGGTAATTTTCAAGTTGGTGTTATTCCAAGTTATCAAATTTTAGAAGATGATTTAACGTTAAATCTTGGTGTATCAGCGTTTTATTTAAATGATACTGAAGCCAGTAAAAGTAAGTTCTTTATATTTCCAAAGATAACTGCATCGTATCGTTTGGTTGATGAAATCCTAATTACTTATGGAGGTATTGAAGGCGATTTAATTCAAAATTCTTATTATGATTTTGCAATGGAAAACCCCTTTGTATCACCTACACTTTTTATCATGCCAACAGACCAGCAATACAATGCTTATGTTGGATTAAAAGGAAAGTTGTCTAACAATATGAGTTATAATATAAGAGGAAATTATATTGCTGAAAACAATAAAGCACTCTTTAAAAATAATACACAAAGAAACTATTCACCTGCAAATAGTTATAATCAAGGCAACTCGTTTGGAGTTGCATATGATGATATAAATACGTTTAGCGTGTTTGGTGAGATTAATGTGGATGTAAACCGAAATTTCAATTTAGGCATTAAAGCTGAATACTTTACATATACAACTGAAAATGAGGAAAAAGCATGGAATCTTCCGGATTTTGAAGCGTCCTTATTTATGAACTTCCAAATTGATGAGCATTGGTTTGCTGGAGCTAACTTGTTTTATGTTGGTGAACGCTTTGACCAAGGTTCATTGGAAGGCTCACTTCTCCCAGATGCGGATTTAACATTTACAAGGACATTAGAAAGCTATTTTGATGCTAATGCTCATGTTGGTTATAGAATTAATGATCAATGGTCTGTTTACGCAAAAGCCAATAATATTGCAAATCAAGACTATAAACGTTGGATGAATTATCAAGTACAAGGCATCCAGTTTTTAGCTGGAACGACATATAAGTTTGATTTTTAAGCTTAATCATAATTATCATGGAAGTTGATACTTCTGAAATAATAGATGTTAAAGTGAAGACGACGTTTGTAAGTGGTAAAAGTTAGTAATTAAATTAACCTTTTTATATTTAAAAACTCAATTGGCATTTTAGTTTTTCCATGTATTGCAAAATCTCTAAGAATTTCTCCGATAACACTTGAGAATTTAAAACCATGACCACTAAATCCGCATGCAACAACAATATT
>Ga0075467_10001681_pt1 | contig 18124 bp, 20 predicted proteins | sample DEB08_DNA_9_FD_75067 | JGI IMG/M metagenome (GOLD analysis project Ga0075467, IMG submission 75067) | Aqueous microbial communities from the Delaware River and Bay under freshwater to marine salinity gradient to study organic matter... | ecosystem: Environmental > Aquatic > Marine > Coastal ... | reverse complement strand
TGCTGCGCTGACCCTATTTTTGCGTATCCTGCGCGTGCTGGGCATCGAGCGTTTGATCCACTTTTTATTGGCACCGGTGTTGCGATTGCTGGGTATAGCCACGGTGGCGAGCAATATTATTATCGTTGGACTCACTCTGGGACTTTCATTTGGTGGTGGCCTGCTAATCAGTGAGGCACGCCGAGGGCACATAGCTGGCAGGGATATCTTTTTGTCGATGGCCTTTTTAGGCCTCTGTCATAGCCTCATCGAAGATACGTTATTGATGATGTTATTGGGCGCCGATTTCGGCACCATTGTCTTCGCTCGACTGCTTTTTAGTCTGTTGGCCATTTTAGCTCTATCGCGATTATTGGACTGGCTGCCGACAAATAAACGGGGCTGGTTTTATCGACAATCTGCGCCTTAACCAGCTGCACCCTATCGACATAAAAAATTTGCCAGATGGCCCCTATTAGGCTCTCCTGCCGTTTTGCCAACAAAGCCACCTAAGCTGTCAGCATCACAGAATTGGCCAACCTGTCACCCTGAGCGCAGCCGAAGGGTCTCAGCGCCCTATTGCGCCGGCCTCTGAAATCATCAGCTAACCACTTCAACTAAACTCACTGCCTAAACATGACAAATCTTGTGCGAGCTGGGGATTTTTGAATGCTCTCAGTATCAGGCTGTTGTAGAATTGCCGGCTTAAACTCGATGGATTGGAATTAGACATGGGCAGAGCGTACCAAAACCGTAAAGACTCAATGGCAAAGACTTCAGATGCCAAAGCCAAGGTGTACAGCAAATATGGTCGCGAGATCTATGTCTGCGCCAAGGCCGGCGGTCTCGACCCCACAGGTAATCTTGCGCTGCGTAGCCTCATAGAGCGGGCAAAAAAGGACCAGGTGCCAACCCATGTAATCGACAAGGCCATCGAAAAAGCCAAGGGCGGCGCTGGCGAGAATTTCGAACTGGCCCGCTATGAAGGCTATGGCCCGGGCAACTGCATGGTGATCATCGAGTGCTTAACCGACAACCCCAACCGTACCTTCGGCGATGTCCGCCAGTGCTTTACCAAGACTAAAACCAAGATTGGCACACAGGGCTCAGTAAGCCATATGTTTGATCATCTGAGCATTCTGATGTTTTCCGGTCAGGATGAAGAGGCTGTGCTGGATGCCCTGCTGATGAGCGATGTGGACGTTATAGACTTAGAAAATGAACAAGGCATGTTGACCGTGTTTGCTCCCCATACGGAATCCTTTAAAGCCAAGCAGGCCCTCAGTGAAGCCTTTGGCGAGATCGATTATGAAGTGGACGAGATTCAGTTCATCGCCCAGAACACTGTATCTGTAACTGGCGATGACGTGGAGATGTTTGAGCGCTTTATGTTTATGCTTAACGACCTCGATGATGTGCAGGATATTTATCACAACGTCGAGCCTAGCTAAACCATTTTTTTAAACCCTCGCCGCCTTCCCCGCGGCGAGTGAGCAGCTCAGTTAGCCTCAAAGTCCAAGCGCCCTGACAACCACCGCACGGGTATCAGCCGGGTCGATCACCGCATCAATCTCCAAATGTGCGGCCGCTTCTGTGGCTTTACCCTTCTGATACATACTATCGACCAATTTATTGAACAACGCTTCCCGAGCAGCCACATCGGCCTCTGCTGCCAACTCCTTTTTAAAGCCCAAGCGCACTGCCCCCTCAAGTCCCATGGCGCCAAATTCACCGGCGGGCCATGCAGCGCTATAGCGCGGATGATGAAAGCTGCCACCGGCCATTGCCATGGCGCCCAAGCCATAGCCTTTACGTAAGAAAATCGTTACCAGTGGCACACTGATGTTGGCGCCGGCGATAAACAGTTTCGCCATGCGCCGCACAGCCGCCTGCTCTTCACTGGCGGGGCCAACCATAAAGCCCGGTGTATCGCAGAGTGATAACAGCGGGATCGAAAATTGATCGCAGAGACTGATAAAACCTGCGGCCTTGTCTGCGGCCTCCGCATCAATAGCACCTCCCAATACACGACAATCATTGGCTATTAGGCCCATGGCCACACCTTCAATGCGAATAAAGCCGGTGACAATGCCAGGGCCATAGGGCTGAGATAATTCAATAAAGCTATCAGTGTCCACAAGGCCCTCAATAATAGAGCGTATATCGTAAACAAAGCGCCGATCCAAGGGCATCATTTTGCGCAGTTCAGCTTGATCGGCGCAGTCCCAGGATTGTTTATCCCCTTGAAAATAGCTCAGGCATTGCTGCGCCAGTTGCGTGGCGTGAGACTCATTATCCGCTACCAAATCAACTACACCATTATCCCTTTGAATATCAATTGGTCCAATCTCTGTAGCCGCAAAGCTACCCAGACCGCCGCCCTCAATCATTGCTGGGCCAGCCATGCCGATCCATGAGGTTTTTGTGGCAATACGGATATCAGCACAGCCAAATAGTGCGGCATTACCGGCAAAGCAGTAACCATTGTTCACCGCAATTAACGGCACTTGGCCACTGAGACTTGCCCAACGAGCAAAGGTCGGAACATCGAGGCCGGCAATCTGAGTTTTCACATCAGTATCACCAGGACGACCACCGCCGCCCTCGGTGTACATCACGACGGGAAGGTTGGCCTTGCCGGCCTGGTCCAGTATGCGATCAATTTTTTTGTGGTGAAAATAACCCTGAGTTCCAGCGAGCACCGAGTAATCGTTAACGATCACCGCCACTTGACTGGCCTGAACGCCAAACTCAGCACTGTTGATAGTTGCAAGCCCGGTTATCACCGCATCCCCGGGGGTCTCAACTCTTAAAGCCTCCGTGTCTTTGCGCTCACGCTGAGCAGCAACGGCAAGCTGACCGAATTCGATAAAAGAGTTCTGATCACAGAGGTCGACGAGATTTTCTCGGGCACTGCGATAACCCTTTTTATGTCGGCGTTGCAGCGCATCGGGGCGCATAGCATCAGATGAATAGGCCAGTTGAGCGTGTAAATCTTCAACTAAATTACCAGGGGCTAACTGCTCTGCAATCAGTTGTTCAGTGGACTCAGAAATGGCCCTAGCAGCCTCAATTTCAAATAGTAACTGTCCCGCCTGAATGGTATCGCCGCTGGCCACCAGGACAGCTGTAATCACCGACTCTTCGGGGGCGATTATCAGGGTCTGCATCTTCATGGATTCGAGATTGGCCAGCGGTTGGCCTTTGGCTACTTGGTCTCCGAGTTTAACGTCGACACTAATCACCGCTGCCGCCAGTGGGGAAGTAATCTGCAAGGCTGGGTTGTGCACAGTGTTGAATATCCTTTTATTAGTGCGCTATGGCACTTTTATTATTATTTATTGCAGCGTAGACAGAGTGCCACAATGGATGCAGTGAGCTTTCCGTAGCGCTTAAGTGTAAGTGAGCCGGCAGAGCAACCGCAACTTTATCCTTGAGCTGGCGGGCGAAGTGATCTAATTATTTATAGCCAACGTTACCATTAATGCTGTTCTATAATTTTCCTGTAAGAAGATTTAGTTTTGTTAAGGCGCGTTTTTACCCAAGCCTGTTTTATCCAACTTAGGCCGTACCCCAAGGAGCAATACATGAAGTCAGACCAAGAAAGAGTCTTTGTCGTCGTCGATCCTACCGCCAGTGAGCACATAGCCCTGCAGCGCGCCATTATTACAGCACGCTTCCGCACCACTGCTCCTACACTCTATGTGTTTGTTGCTGTAGATAGCGAGAGCATCGACACTAGAGCCAGCAATGACTCTCTGTTTAAAAACAGCCAGTGGTTTGAAGATGAGATCCATGCGCCCCTAAAGAAAGAAGGACTGGATTATCAGATCGAAATTTCTTGGTCCAGTGAATGGCAGCGCTCGATACTTAAATCCGCCAACCGTTTTGGCGCCGATGTGATCTTGCTGCCGATTCAAAAGAAGAAGAAACATACCCTGCGCCTGACCTTCACCGAGTCGAAGTGGAAAGTCCTCAAAAAAGCCACCTGCCCAGTTATTCTGGTGCGCCCAGGCGCTGCAGCGCAGCGCAAAGTCATTTTGGCCGCGGTTAATTTTCAAGGTATTGCCGACCAGCAGAGGCTCTTGAATGCCAATATTCTCACTCGCGGAAAATGGCTTGCAGAGCACTATGGCGCTGAGCTGCATGTGGTCAATGCCTGGAAAGATTCGATGAATTATCCCGACCGCGGCAAGTTAGCCAAAGAGACTGGTCTGCCATCAAAGAATATTCATGTGGTGCCCGGTTATACAGATGAAGCCGTCGCCAAGACCGCCAACGAAATTAATGCGGATCTAGTGATTATGGGTACCTTGGGACAGACTGGGCAGACTGACACACGCAGAGGTAATACGGCTGAGCGGGTTATTTCAGGACTGGATGTAGATGTGGTTGTGGTCAATACCGAGTACCAGAGCTAAGCACTAGTGGACAAATACTAACTCGTTAACAACCGTTATAAATCAAAGCCGTCAGCCCGTTTCAGGACTGGCGGCTTTAATCGGCTCCACCTGGCGCGCCCGCGGATCAATTGCGATCAGGGTACAGAGCAGCACTATAATGGCTGAAACGCCAACCAGGGTTGCCAGCAGATTCCAATCCAGTGCAAAACCAATCACCGCATTCCCCACCGGCACTAAGCCCAACGACATAAACATTAGAATACTCATCACTCGACCAAGCAGCTGTTCCGGGCAAATTCGCTGTATCCAGGTATTAAAGTGAACATACATATAGCTATCAAAAACACCGGCAAAAAAGAACAGTAGCATCGCCCACCAATAGGGTTCATACCACACTATAAGGCCTAAACTCGCCCCGCTGTAGATAAACGCGCCAAACATCAGTGGAATCAAATTAGCATAACTGGGGCTCCGGAGCAGGCCGCTTAAGGTCGCACCCAGTAATGCCCCGAGGCCGTAGGCGGCAAGCTCGAGACCGTAGACATAGGCGCCCTCGGCAAAACGCGCCTTAGCCAGGACCGGCAGACCCACATAAATAACCGGCATAAACAAAAAGTGGATAATCGCCATACCAATAAAGCCTAAACGCACAGCCGGAATCGAAACCACCCACTGTACAGCCATGGTGATTTCAGCATACAGCGACTGCTCGCGATCGGCCCTTTGATCGCCACCAAGCTGTCGTGCTTTGACAAAAAATAGTGAGATCAGCGACAGAGCAAAGGTTATAGCATCGACAAAAAATGCCCGCGCCAAACCCTCCCGATCTTTTTCATAGGCGTCTCCAAGACCGTTACCAAGAGAATTGCCAACAGAGTCAAGAGAATCGATAGAATGCCCAATAGGCTCATGGGATAAGCTATTGAGCTCGCCGGCAATAATTAAACCGGCCAATACCGGGCCTGCTGTCATGCCTAGGTGCAGGGTAATTTGCAGGACTGCATTGCCTTCTCGGAGCATGCTTCGGGGCACAATACTCGGTAATATCGAGGTACTGGCTGGATAGAAAAAAGCGTCCGCTATACCAAACAAAAACGCAATCACAAACACATTGGTCACATTCACCAAGTCGTAGGCAATCATATAGGCAAGCCCCAGCACCATGATTAGACGGGCCCCGTTACTCAGTATCATAACCAAACGCGGACTGCTGCGATCGACCAGTACACCGCCAGCAAGCATCAAAACCGCCCGCGGAACACCCTGCACAGCAAACACCAAGCCAGTCATTAGCGCGCTGCCGGTCATCTGTAGCACCAGCCAGGGGAAAGCCAGAAGACTGATATGATCGCCAACCACTGAGGTCATTTCTCCAAACCAAAAGATGAAGAAATTGCGATCTTTAAAGATTTTTAACATAGAATTTTTGACTTAGAATTGTGGCTTAGAGCCCTTTATCCACAGCAGTGCAGCGAGCACCAGCGGCTACAAGCCTTAAGTGTACTTAAAATACGTCAATCAGATGCTAGTTGTGGTTAGAAGTAAGCATCTATAGCAAAATAATTAGCGCCCATAGCGCCAAACCAGAGACCAGCCCCAAGAGAAATCCAGCAATAAAATTGCCCCTTTTTAAAGCCCCCAAGGCACGCCCAACAATGGAGCCCGGTGATCTAGAGGTGCCGGCCGCTATATCATCCGAACGGCTCTGAGCGGCAAAGGTCTTCTCAAGACGGCTGATTTCATCATCGGCCCAGGACTCGAGATTTTTTAATGCCTCTCGAGTTTTATCAGTGCAGCGTTGATCAGACATCCATTAAGACAAATTCAGTTAGGGCCTTTTCTGTCTGTCCCCTGGCGCAATCAATATGGGTTGCGATAACAGCCTCCGAAGCATCCAGCTGCCGCGCGATTTCATCCGCAGGCAAGCGTTTAAATTCATGGAGCAAATAGATATAGCGGGTCTTTTCCGGTAACTGGGCAATACTCTCTTTTAATGTCTCACGCTTAAGTTCATCGAGAAGCACGCGGTAGGCACAGCTATCCTGAGTTAACAGTCGCGCCGACTTTTCTTTGTGGCCATAGTACTGACTATCCATCTTGCGCTTGCGCAATACATTTAACGCCAGTCTCACGGCCATGCTAAACAGATAGTGGCGCAGATCGCCAACATCCCGATTATGTTTGATACGCAACAACTTTAGATAGGCATCCTGAGCCAGCGCCTCGGCACCCTCTTTATCACCCAGCTTGCGCACCAGTAGGCGCCGCAACTCATTGGAAGTGTCTTTGTATAGCTGATCAATTTCGGTCTGGGTAATACCAGCACCTGCAGCTGTCATATTCAAAATAAGTCCCTCTATTTCGAGCCTATCCCGATCCAGCAGAATCTGTTTATCTGCTACCAGGTCAAACTGCTCTTTCTCTTGCTGGTTACGACTCACCTTGTCACCTATACATCCGTTTTCTAACCTAAATCCTGAGGCTAGCATTTACCAAATAATCCTTATTATGGTTTGCCCTGTTCGTCAGCTAGTGCGCAAAGTGCTAACGGGCATACCCTATAAGACTCCAAAACAGGCTTATCCCCCACCTCATTGAAAAACTTTTTGTTGACCATGTGGGTTGCAATCACAGTTGAAAGCGCTCGAACAGGATCATATCTGGTCTACTATAAAACCAAACTAGTCTCAGATTTCAGACCACATGGTGATCCTTGTGCGCAACCCAGAAAACCAACTCAGACGCTCGTTAACCTTGCCTATGTTGATTCTCTACGGCTTGGGCACAACCATTGGCGGCGGCATCTACGCCCTAGTGGGTAAGGTTGCGGCCCGGGCCGGCATGCTCGCGCCACTGTCGTTTGTCGCCGCAGCACTACTCTCAGCCTTCACTGCCTTGGCCTTCGCAGAGCTCTCGAGCCGCTATCCCAAGAGCGCTGGCGAAGCGGTCTATGTGCAACAGGCCTTTAACAAAAAGAGTCTAACAGTCATTATTGGAATTCTTGTGGTGTTCAATGGCTGTATTTCAGCCGCCGCACTGGCCAATGGCTTTGTTGGCTACCTTCAAGTATTTGTGCCGGTCCCAGACTGGATCGCCATTATCACTGTTACCGCAGCCCTTGGACTGCTAGCAATTTGGGGCATTGGCCAGTCAGTGATAACCGCAGCAGTGATCACAGTAATCGAAATAGCCGGCTTGATACTGATCGTTTGGGTAACGCGCAGTGACCTAGTCACCTTTCCTCTGCGCCTTAATGAATTCAATCCGGGACTCAACAGCACAATGTGGCTGGGAATTCTCAGTGGATCCTTTCTCGCCTTTTATGCCTTTATCGGCTTTGAGGATATGGTGAATGTTGCTGAGGAGGTTGTCGACGTGGAGAAAAATTTGCCTCGAGCGATCATTGTCACTCTGGCGCTGACCACATTGATTTACTGCTTGGTGACACTCGCCGCGGTGTTGAGCGTGGCCCCAGAACAGCTCGGCCACCAGAGCGCACCGCTGACCTATATCTATGCCTCTAAAACCGGATCCGATGCAACGGTGATTAGCCTGATCAGTCTTTTAGCCATTGTTAATGGCGGTCTGATACAGATGATTATGGCCTCCCGGGTTTTGTATGGCATGAGCCGTCAATCACTGATTCCCGCCCAATTAAACTTTATGGCGGATATTAATCCACGCACCCAAACGCCGATCAAAGCCACGCTTTTGGTTATGTTGTTGGTGTCGATTTTGGCCCTGAGTTACGCCATTGAAAGCCTTGCCGAAACCACTTCGCTAATGATTTTGATCATAGCAGTGCTAGTCAATACGGCACTGGTTCGGATCAAATTGAAGGCTGGAGAACTGTCAGAGATAAAGGGCATTCGAGTGCCCATAGCTGTGCCCATTATTGGACTAACAATCAGCTTTGGCTTTGCCGTAATGATTGCACTTGATCTAATAAAATAAATTAAATCAATAATTTGTAGCTATTATATAAGGTAAATTCAAGATTAATGCCTTGCTATGTTACCAATTATCGCGCAGCGAGCGCAGCTTAATAAACACCTCTTTATCGGTTGCATTCACAGAGTTCAAACCCTCGCGAATCTGTGCATTGGCTAACCGGAAGAAGCTATTAAATTCCCGCTCATCACCTATGCAGGTAACCACAGGAGTCACAGTAGGGTCCGCAGCCATGACTCGAGGCAGCCAGGCCTGAGCCTGCTGATTGTCCGGCTCGACACTGAGGGTAAAGCGCAGATTATTCTCCAGATAGTCGTGGCCGGGATAGACCAGCACATTATTATCGAGACTGTGAAATTGCTCAGCAATAGTCTGATATAGCGAATCAACATCGCCACCGCGGCAGTGCCCCACTCCAGCATTAAATAATGTGTCACCAGTAAACACTGCCACCGCAGTGCCCTGCTCAAGCACCAGAAAACACAGGTGAGCATAGGTATGGCCCGGCGTGTCCAATACACGCAACTGAGCGCCAGAATCTAGGTCAATCAGCTCGCCAGCAGTCAGCATACGACTCAAGCCGGGAACCTTCCCCTGACCATTACTGTGCGCCCAAACCTCGCAGCCGTGTTCGGCCACCAGCTCAGGATTCCCTTGAATATGGTCCCAGTGTTCGTGGGTGTTGATAATCGCCTTAAGCCGCAGCTGTTTGTTCCGCAATAGGCGGTTGACCTCAGTCGCATCCCAGGGGTCGATTACCAGCGCTGAGCCATCGTCCAACTCGATTAGATAGGTAAAGTTGCGAAGTTCGCTTTCGGTATAGACCTGATGGATTTTCATAGCCGCCTCTTGGGAGTGATTTACCCTTTGTAGGAAGGACAATAGCGACTTGTAGCGGTGAAATCTAGAGTCGGTTGAGTATTAGGTCACTCAGTTATCCTGTATCGATCTAAACTCATACAAGTTGTCCTGAGCGCAACCGAAAGATCTCAGCCAGCCGGCAAACTGGCCCTTTGGCTCCCCTCAGGGTGACAGTGAAGTTGATGATAATGAGTCTTTATGCAGTGCATCGAAGTGAGACTGGCAATAATGTCTCTGCATCAATTGATACTGTCATCTCGGCAGAGCGCAACGACGAGGAATCTAAACGAACCCCGCCACCGCACTCCAAACAAAAAGCATCAAAGCCCCATTAAATACTCAGTCAACAAACCCACTGGCGTGCCCGTAGCACCTTTGTTCGCACCTTTAATCCAAGCGGTACCAGCAATATCCAAATGCGCCCACGTTTGATCCTTAACAAACTCCGACAAGAAACAAGCCGCCGTAATAGTGCCGGCACCAGGCCCACCCAAATTAGCTATATCAGCAAATGGGCTCTTCAGCTGTTTGGCATAGTCATCCCATAACGGCAGCTGCCAAGCGCGATCCCCTGACAACTGTCCGGCATTAATCAAGGTTTTCGCAAAGCCATCATCATTACTCAATAGCCCCGAAGCCTCATTACCCAGCGCACCAATAACTGCACCGGTAAGAGTCGCCAAATCAATAATGGTTTTTGGTTTGAATTTTTGCACATAGGTCAAAGCATCACAGAGTACCAAACGACCCTCGGCATCAGTGTTGAGAATCTCAATCGTTTTACCCGACATGCTGGTAACAATATCACCGGGACGGCTGGCGTCTGCACTAGGCATATTTTCTGCAGCGGCCACGACACAGACCAAGTTAATCGGCAAATTAAGGGCTATGACTGATTGTAGTGCACCAAAAACCGCAGCGGCACCACACATATCGTATTTCATCTCATCCATTGAGGCACCGGGCTTCAGGGAAATACCGCCTGAGTCAAAGGTAATACCTTTACCCACAATAGCGTGAGGTGCGTCGCCCTTTTTACCGCCCCTGTAGTCCATGACAATTAATTGCGAGGGCTGCACAGAGCCGCGACCTACAGACAGCAATGAGTGCATGCCGAGAGCGTCCATCTCTTTTTCACCTAGTACTTTAACGCTTAAACGCTGCTCACCGCGAGCCATTGCCTTAGCTTGCTTCGACAGATAACTAGGATTACAAATATTCGGTGGGGTATTACCCAGGTCCCGCGCTAAAGACGAGCCATAACCAATCGCCTCCCCTATAGCCAGTCCCCTTTTGACAGCGGTCACTGAGGCTTTATGCGCCACCATATAGGTCAATTTAACCGCTGGTGGCACCGGTGGCTTTTTGCTTTTATAAGTATCAAAACGATAAGTGGCTTTAATGAACGTTTCTGTGAAGATCCGTACCTGCCATTGAATGCAGCGATCTTCTACCGAAATATCCTCCAGACATAAACTATAACTGTTCACCCCGGCAGTTAGACAGCAGGCTACAGCGTCCTTAGTCAACCCCATAAAAGCACGATCACCCAGCTTAGGCTTATCGGCGAAGACAATCAGTAGACGCTTGGCGGCAATACCCTTAGGGTTATGTAACAGCACATGACTGCCCAATTCAGTGCCCAGATCACCTCCTTTGATCAGGTCACTGATGGCGCCACCTGTGGCTTTATTCACACTGGCAGCAGCGGTGGGCAATCTCTTATTACTGTAGGCAAAGACAACTAGGCAGTCGGTTTTTCACCGATCAGGTCACTGGCTTTAGCGGCAAATTTGAGTTTCATGATCATCCTATTCCTTTAGTTAATTCAGTTTCAGTTATAGCCTTTGATATAACAGGTTTTTTCTACGCCATCCTCAAGCACAAAAGACTCCTGAGCATTTTCACCAGGGGCTTGGCTTTGGTCCTCGGCAGACTCTAAACTCCTATCTCGGCTTTTACTGGTTGAGTCCAGAGCTGGACTAAGGGCTGAACTAAGAGCTGAACTAAGGGCTGGACTAAGAGCTGAGCTAAGGGCTGGACTAAGGGCTGGACTAAGGGCTGGACTAAGAGCTGAGCTAAGAGCTGGACTATCTGCAGTTTTGTTTAGGGCCTTTTTTCCATTCCTCGATGACATAATTAAATCCCTCTAAACGCTATAGTTTGATCTATTACTGGTGAGTCCTAGAAATGGTCTTTTGTTATTTTTCGCTGTCAGCGCTACCAATCCTATCAGCCTGACTTTTATCCGAGAGCACCTCATCAGAAAGCACGTTATCAGACAGATCCTGATCAGATTGCGCTTCACCGGGCAGATTCCCAACCACCGGATGCATCGCCTTTTTGGTGATCGCCAGTTCCAAATAATTCACTACGTCCTGGATATTGGTAAATATCGCAACATCTTCATCTGGAATAAACAGATCAAAGTGATCTTCTAAATCCATTGCTACCGACAGCTTCTCCAAAGAGTCCATGCCAACATCATCAAATGGCGTCTCGGCGTTTAGCAGGCTGATTTTTTTCGGTGCCTGCTCGGCTACCTGCTTTTTAAAAAGCTCGTACACCGTTTCATAAATTGTGTTTCCCATAGCCACCTCAGCCTCATGCGGCATTACTTCATCAGCAATGTCATATACCCTCTCACTTGCTCCATTCATGGCAGTCTACCTTATGCTTATTAGCTCACTTATTGTTTCAAAAAATCGCCTTTCATCTAACGGCACTGACTTTAGTATAGGAAACTTCTCACTAAAAGCTGTTGTAAATAAGCCGCATATTTTTCCATCTGTCACACCAATACCGCAGACCAGGGCGATGGCCAATACCAGCATTTGAACTACTAACACCGCCCCGATCATCTATATCCACCCCTTCTGGGCGCTTGCGGGGTAGGCAATGCATGCGCATTTTGTCGAACGGTGGTTCTTTCCAGACGAACCCGCCAGACAAATAAAAAAGCCACCCTATGGGTGGCAGATCTGTGGATGCTGAAAGAGTGGGTGATGGATTGATGGGAGATAGCCCTTGGGCTATTTCCCACCCCTTCGGGGCGCCTACGGCGTCCAAAATGCGTGCGCATTTTGTCGAACGGTGGTTCTTTCCAGACGAACCCACCAGACAAATAAAAAAGCCACCCTATGGGTGGCTTTTTTATTTGTCTGGTGGGCCGTGATGGATTCGAACCATCGACCAATTGGTTAAAAGCCAACTGCTCTACCGCTGAGCTAACGGCCCTTTGAAGAGGTGCGTATCATACTGACCAGCTGCGAGAATTCAAGCGTTTTTTTGATATCTGGTGGGGTCATTTATCCCAGCCTGCTCGAAGCCTTGTCGGCGCAGTCGGCAGCTTTCACATTTGCCGCAGGCTTGGCCTTCTAAATCGGCCTGATAACAGGAAACTGTGGTGCTGTAATCAACCCCTAGAGCCATTCCAGACTGTACGATTTGCCCCTTGGTCATAGATATAAGCGGGGCGTGAATAGTTAGCTTCTGCCCTTCAACCGCGGCCTTGGTGGCTAGGTTGGCCATGGTTTCAAAGGCTTTTATAAACTCGGGGCGACAGTCTGGGTAGCCAGAGTAGTCAACGGCGTTAACGCCGAGGAAGATATCGTTGGCGCCGAGCACTTCGGCCCAGCCTAGGGCGATGGAGAGAAATACTGTGTTGCGCGCTGGTACATAGGTAACAGGTATACCTGTGGTTTCGGATTCGGGTATTTCGATACTGCTGTCGGTTAGGGCTGAGCCGCCAATACTACCGAGATCCAGTTTCACTACTTTGTGAGCGTGAACTGTCATTAACTCAGAGATTTTTTGAGCGGCAACCAGTTCTGAGCGATGACGCTGGCCATAATCGAAACTGAGGGTGTAGCAGTCGTAGCCTTGGCTTTTGGCCATTGCGACTACAGTGGTGGAATCAAGTCCGCCGGATACGAGAATTACAGCTTTCTTTGGCATGCTTTATAGATTGTCCTCTGTTAAGTACTTTTTACTTAGCGCTAGTGGCCGGGTTGGTCACCAAAAATATATTTATGGGTCTGAATCTGCATGCGCAGATTGAGCTTGTCATGGAGCATCCATTTGGCCAGTTCCGCCGGTGGCAAGACCCCTTGGCTGGGTGAGAAGAGTATTTCAGCTACTCTGCCCTGTAGGCCTAGCTCGTCGATTTTCATGCAGCTCCAGTCATAATCCTGGCGATCACAGATAACAAACTTAACTTCGTCATGGGGCAAAAGATATTCGATATTGCCGTAGAGGTTTTTAGATACTTCCCCCGAGCCCGGTGTTTTTAGATCGACAATTTTAAATACCCGTGGATCTACGTCATCTATTGGCAGTGCGCCGCTGGTTTCTAGGGATACGCGATAACCCAGATCGCAGAGTCTTTCCAACAGCTCTATGCACTGAGGCTGGGCTAAGGGCTCGCCACCGGTAACGGTAACATATTTGGCGCCATAGTCGGCTACGGTGCTGAGAATGGCGCTGAGGGTCCATTTGCTGCCGCCTTCGAAGGCGTATGCGGTGTCGCAGTAGCCACAGCGCAGTGGACAGCCGGTGAGTCGCACAAAGACGGTGGGCAAGCCCACGGTGCTGGTTTCACCCTGCAATGAATGGAATATTTCGGTTATACGAAGTTCGGTTTCGGGCATGTGATTATTTTCTGGTTGGCTAACGCGAGGCGTTAAATGGCGGATTGCGAGTTATTAAAAATTATTTTTTAGATAACTCTGAGCTTTACTAGCAGCACCACCCGTACCTCTCGAGGCTTTCTCCAGTAGGTCAAGGGCACGATCTGTCTCTCCCAGCTGGTGGTATATTTTGCCGAGTTTAAAGGTCGCATCCATCGCCTTGCCATGATTTTGGTGTTGCTCAACTACTAGAGTGAAGGCCTGGCGAGCCATTTCATCCTGTCCTTGAAGTAAGTAGATCTCTCCGAGCCAATAATAGGCGTTGGCTGTGTACGGGCTCGTTGGATAGTCAATAACATGCTGTTTAAAAGCCAGGGCCGCGGCGTTGATATCACGTTCTTTGAGCAGCAGGTTGGACGCCTGCGCATAGTTTTGTGCGATCTCTTCATTGTTGATGAGCGGTGCAATTGATGGAGGCTGGGGCTCTGTATCAAGAGCCTGATCTAAAGGCTGCTCTTGAATAACCTCATCAGGCGATCCGGCTATCACTGCTGGCATCTGGTTATCGGCATCGACCGCAAACTCATCCGGCGTAGCGCCAGATAGCAGTGCACTGAGCCGTCGATCTAGATCTAGGTAATCGTCCATCTGTCGTTGCTTAACGCGCTGTAACTCATAGCTGAGCTGCTCTACCAAGCCGCGCAGTTCGCGCACTTCATTTTGTATCATCTGTGACTGATTGTAGCGTCCATCAGCTGGCTGAACTACTGGCTGAGCCGATGATTTTGAGACGCCGTAGGTCAGATCCACTACGGGTGCGGTCTGGGCTACCGCATTGCTGGCTAAGACTGGCAATAGCAGAGAGGTGGCAAGAACAATGACCGATGCAATAGAAGGTTTCATGGCGAGTAGAGAATAATCCTGTTTATAACCAATAGAGAAACGGCCAGAGTATGTCACAACCCCGGCCGCACGCTTAAATCTTTTGACTTATTTTAACCAGCCAAAGGATTTTTTACTTCAGTTCAACTCGACGGTTGAGGCGCCAGGCATCATCGTTGCTGCCATAGGCCGCAGCGCGCTCTTCGCCGTAGCTGATAACTTCGATCAAACCAGGAGAAACACCTTGCAGAACGAGGAATTCCTTAACTGCATTGGCGCGTCGCTCGCCCAGTGCCATATTGTACTCGCGAGTGCCGCGCTCATCGGCATGACCCTCGAGACGCACATTGCGTGGGCTGTTCTGCAGTGATGCAGAGTGCTCGAGCAGCGCTGCGCGAGACTCAGGCTTGAGCAAGGCTTTGTCGAAGTCAAAATAGAATACCGTGTCAGCAGTCATCACTTCAACAGTGGCGTCGTCAATTGCCGAGGTATCAACCTGGCCAGTTTGTACGGATGTATCTTCAATGTCCGTTGAAGTCTGCTGCTCTTCTACTACTGGATTGCTACTACAACCGGTCAAAACTGCAGCTAGAAGCAGCGTACTAAGGCCCGACTTGATAAAAGATGTTTTCATTTGAAACTCCTGATTTGCAAAGATGTTAATAATCGTAAGGTTGTACTGTTTATATCTCTATAAGTGTTTTGGCCATGCATGCCTTTAAATAAGCCGCGCACTATAAGCAACTCGCTGAAACCTGCAACTAACAGGTTACCCAAAAAGCTTAACGCAAAAATGGCGACCATGCTGGCTCTCTAACGTCTCCGCGACTGGACGGCAATACATAGCGTACTCCGGCGTCCAATGATACAGCAGCTAGAACCCCGCGGTCACCCTGTTTAGTGGCATACATTAGCATAGCCCCATTGGGCGCAACCGTCGGAGATTCATCTAGTCTGGTTTCGGTCAGTTCAATCATTCTGCCTGTCTTAAGATCGAACGAGGCTATATGAAAAGTGTCTCGCTGACGATGCACCATAGCCATAGTGCGGCCGTCTGGTGCCAGACTTGGACGAGCGTTGTAATTGCCGCGAAATGTTAGGCGCTCAGTGGCCTTGCTGGCAATGTTTAATTTATATATCTGTGGGGTGCCGCCACGATCTGAGGTGAACAATAGATGTTTGCCATCGGGCATCCAGGTGGGTTCTGTATCAATCGCAAAGTGCCGGGTTAGGCGGGAAAATTTCTTGCTCTGCAGATCCAGCAGATAGAGCTCTGGGTTGCCGTCTTTGGACAGCACTAGAGCCATCTGGGTGCCATCGGGAGACCATGAGGGTGCGCCGTTAAGACCAGTGAAATTAGTTAACTGCTCCCGTTGAGCACTGACGAGGTTCTGACGAAAGATCGCCGGGCGACCGGTTTCAAAAGACACATAGGCGAGCTCTTTGCCATCGGCGGACCAGGCTGGAGACATAATCGGCTCACCGGATTCCAAGACTAGCTTCTCCCGGGCGCCGTCGGCATCGGCAACATTTAATCTGTAGGTGTACACGTCATTACTGCGTGTGGCGGTAACATAAGCTAGTCGCGTGGAAAAGGCACCGCGGATGCCGGTGATTTCTTCATAGACTTTATCACTGATCAGGTGCGCTAGATCGCGCATCTGGTTGATGGAGCCGCTAACCTTGTGGGTAAATACTGTTTTTTGGCCGCTGACATTTAGCAGGCTAAATTCTATTTGGTAGCGACCTTCGGCAATGGCGCGCATATTTCCAGCAACCAGATACTCAGCGCCTAAAAGACGCCAGTCGCGGTAGTAGACCTCGGAAGCCGAACTCGGAAAGGCGAGCATATCGCGGCGTTCCATGGGGGCGAAGAGACCACTGCGGGCCAAGTCGGCTTCGACAATAGCGCTGATATCCTCAGAGGACTGGATAGCGGCCATGGCGATGGGCGCTATGGCAATCTTGGTCGGCTGGTCATTGCCTTGGGTCACACGGATAACCAATTCGCCGTAGCTTGGAGAGGCGACCGCTAACAGCAGTGCGACCAGCAGCCTGCGAACGATTAAAGATTTGGCGATTCTAACTGTCATGGCGTCTCTACCTTATAATCTGAGATCTTCGGGACTAAATGCGACATCCACCTGGCGAAATTTGCGTTCAAATAGATCCGGCTTCATGCCCTGCAATTCAACAAACTGTTCTACTTTCAATGCTGCCTGCTCCACCGAGCGATCAAAGGCTGTGTCACCGCTGGATGTAAGTATAGTCACTCCTACTATGCGCCCAGTGGGCACCAGACGGATGCGGATCAATGTCTCCATACCCAGTCGTGCGCTGGGGGGACGGCTCCAGTTCTCCGACAGGCGCTGCTGAATAAGCTGGCGATAACTGTTGGCGACGCGCTCATCTTCCTGAGCATTAATCTCGGCCTGCTCTGCTGCTAAAGCCTCGGCAAACTCTGTCTCTATACGTTTGCGCTCGGCTTCTTCGGCAGCTTCTTGCTCATCTCTGAGGCGCTGCTCTTCAGCCAGGCGCAAAGCCTCTAGGCGTTTTTTTTCACTTAGCGCTGCAATACGTTCTTGCTCACGCTTTTTATCTTGGGCTTTTTTCTGCGCTGCGAGCTTATCTTTGCGTTTTTTCGCATCGCGCTTCTGCTTGGCAATATCCGCCTTCGATTTCTTCGGCTTGGTCTTTGGTTGAGCGACTTTCTTCGGCGCCAATTCCACTAGCTTCGCTTCAATATACTGGGGCTGAATCATTACTCTGGCAGTTTCAGGCTGCCAGCCGACAAAGAGTACCGCAACCAACCCCAGGTGCAGTGTGAGACTGATCAGAACGGCGACTGAGTAACTGAAAAAACTGCCCATATTAATTTGCTGGTGGCTCCGTGACCAAACCAACAGAGGGGGCTCCGGCGGCCTGTAGCTCGCTCATCAAATTAACCACTACGCCATAATCGACCTTGCTGTCACCCCATACCAATACTGGAGTTTTCGGCGTCTGACGAAGAATTTTTGCAACTCGGCCTTTGATCACCTCGAGACTCTGAACCTGGTTCTCGCCTTTGACATCGATCCAGTAACTACCATCAGCTTTAATCGAAACAATAAAGGGTTCTTGGTCCTTGGCATCCATAGGCGCTGAATTGGACTCGGGCAGGTCCACCTTGACACCCTGCATCAGCAGCGGCGCAGTGATCATAAATACCACCAGCAATACCAGCGTCACGTCTATGTAGGGTACGACGTTTATCTCGGCAACCAGTTTTCGTTTTGTTCGTTTTGTCTTCACTTATCGAGCCTCAAAAGCTTATCCATTTGCTAACTGCGCTTGAGCCAATTAGTTGGCGCGAATCTGGCGGTGCAAAATACTCGAAAACTCCTCGGCGAAGGTTTCGTAGCTGCTGTTCATGGTCTC
>Ga0075467_10001679_pt1 | contig 18138 bp, 18 predicted proteins | sample DEB08_DNA_9_FD_75067 | JGI IMG/M metagenome (GOLD analysis project Ga0075467, IMG submission 75067) | Aqueous microbial communities from the Delaware River and Bay under freshwater to marine salinity gradient to study organic matter... | ecosystem: Environmental > Aquatic > Marine > Coastal ... | reverse complement strand
GTGTTAATCCGTGTAATTCACCACTTTGCTCATAACGGTAAACTGTTCCAAATTCGGCATAGCGAATGGGTAAGTCGCGGTAGGAGCGTGGGCTACTTTTATAAATCTCGCAGTGATGCGGACAGTTCATAGGTTTTAATAAGTACTCCTCACTTTCGTCGGGAGTACGAATCGGTTGAAAGCTATCCTTACCGTATTTTGCGTAGTGTCCGCTGGTTACATATAGTTCCTTGTTGCCAATATGGGGAGTAATAACCGGCGAGTAGCCTGCAGTGCGTTGTGCCTTTTTTAAGAACTGCTCTAAGCGTTCTCTTAGTTCTGCGCCTTTAGGTAGCCAAAGGGGTAAACCTTGTCCTACTTTTTGGGAGAAGGTAAACAGTTCTAGCTCCTTACCTAATTTGCGGTGATCGCGACGTTTGGCTTCTTCTAAAAGCTCTAAATACTCAGTTAAAAGAGCCGCTTTGGGAAAAGAAGTACCATATACACGACTAAGTTGTGGGTTCTTTTCATTTCCACGCCAGTAGGCACCCGCAACGCTCATTATTTTTACGGCTTTTATAAAGCCAGTATTGGGGATATGTCCTCCACGACAAAGGTCGGTGAAGTTGGCATGATCACAAAAGGTTATGGTGCCATCTTCTAAGTTCTCAATTAATTCAGTTTTAAACGGATTGCCTTTGTAAAAATCTAAGGCATCCGCTTTGCTAATCGCACGAAGTTTGAATTCCGATTTCTGACGGGCATTTTCAAGCATCAGCTTTTCTACTTTCGAAAAGTCTGCTTCGCCAAATTCCTGTCCTTTAAAATCTACATCGTAATAAAAGCCATTGTCAATAGCCGGACCAATCGTAAGCTGAATACCAGGATATAGTTGCGCTAAAGCTTGCGCTAAAAGGTGAGCGGAAGAGTGCCAAAAAGCAGTTTTGCCTTCAGGGTTATCCCAAGTATATAATACCAGAGATCCATCTCCCGGAAGGGGATCATTTACCTCTACTGTTTTTTCGTTAAAGCTGGCAGATAAAACATTTCGTGCCAAGCCTTGGCTAATACTTTTTGCAACATCCAAAGCAGAACTGCCGTTCTCAACTTCCTTAATGCTGCCATCGGGTAAACTAATCTTAATCATTTCCTCTTTTTTGGGCCTGCAAAGATAAGAAGCCTCTAGGTATTAGCGCTCCATTTAATGGGGAGAGTATTGGTTTTTTAAATTTGACCAAGTCACAAACCAAAAGAAGCTAATCTTGTTGAATAATTATCTGCCGCAAAGGCAAGAGACAAGTTTAGGATAATTTAAATTAGCCCGATATTTTTAGCATGAGCAAAGAAGAGATTTTAGCGAAATACAATCAAATGAGTGAGCAAACTTTAATGCAAACTCTAGAAATTGAATACATCGATGTAGATCCAATTAAAGGAATGTTACAAGCTTCTATGCCCGTCAATCCTCGTGTTCATCAACCCATGGGACTTTTGCATGGTGGCGCCAATGCCGCTTTAGCAGAAAGCTTAGGCTCAGCCGCTAGTGTTTTATTTATAGATCCTGAAAAGTCAGCAGTACTAGGCATTGAGCTTTCTTGCAATCATTTGCGTTCTAAAAAAGAGGGCTATGTTATTGGGACGGCTAATATTTTACACAAAGGACGCAGCACCCATTTATGGGAGATTAAAATTTGTGATGAGGAAGGTCGTTTACTTTCACATTGCAAGCTTACTAACATGATCATGCCCCTGCGAAAAGCGAATTAATGTCCAATTTTCCTTCGTCTTTTTTAGTGCTAAAAGAGGCACACGATCAACCGCAGTTTTACCAAGAGGTAGAAGTTTCAGACTGGGAATTTCATTTTGTGGATTTCCAACAAAAGAAGCCTTTACGATTAAAAATTAAACCAGCTTCAGAAAGTGATTTCAAAGACTGGCATTATGGCGAAGCGCCTGCTATTTTAGCTCAGCACAACTATTATAAATCGCTCCAACAATTGCTTGCTTATCTTGCGAAAGCAAAAAACAACAAAGTAGTATTTAGCCGAGCAGAGCTCTTTGAACTGGCCTTGAAACCTTATGAGTTATTTCAAAAACTTTGCGAATCCTATCCCGAGGCTACGGTTTACTTATTTAGCCATCCGACCTGTGGTACTTGGCTCGGAGCTAGCCCAGAAACACTTTTAACTTTTAAGGAGCAAGCCTTAGAAACGGCGAGTTTGGCGGGGACTTTACCTTATAATTCTCCCGAAGATTTTGGTGAAAAAGAAAAACTTGAACAGGAGATTGTAACGGACTATATTTCCGAAACATTAGCATCAATTCCTGCCATAACAAAGGTGGAGAAAGGAAAACGGCAAAGTGTTAGGGCGGGTAATTTAAAGCATTTGTTTACCCCTATAAAAGGGCGAAGTTTAGCACCGCTGCCGCTAGATGCGCTCTTAAAGAAACTTCATCCTACGCCTGCAGTGGCAGGAAACCCTAAAAACGAAGCTTTAGCATTGATTGCTGCCCTAGAACAATATGATCGCAGTTATTACACGGGGTATTTCGGCTTGAAAAAAGACAATGAAGGTCATTTTTGGGTTAATTTGCGCTGCGCTCAATTAATTAGCTCCAGGCAGATTTGTCTTTATGCTGGTGGCGGAATAATTGCCGCAAGTGTGCCCGAGTCAGAATGGCGCGAGACGGAAAATAAAATGCAGACCATTCTAAATGTAATGCGATAAAATGCAGAAAACCTCTTCTTTATATAATGCACGTTTGTTAGCTTTTCTTTTAAATAAGCACGGCGTAAAAAATATTATAGTATCACCTGGATCGCGCAATGCACCTTTAATTATTGCCTTGCGCGTTTATGGCTTTAATTTCTATTCTATTCCCGATGAACGGGCGGCGGCTTTTAGTGCGGTAGGGATGGCTTTGGCTGATGGTAAACCTGCGGCGGTAATTTGTACGAGCGGATCTGCCGCAGCTAATTATTTACCAGCAGTAACCGAAGCTTATTACCAAAAAGTACCCTTATTAGTTATTACGGCCGACCGTCCTAAGGAGTGGATCGGACAAGGGGCAGGGCAAACGATTCAACAAGAGAATATTTTTGGCATCCATGTTCTGTATGCCGCCAATTTTTTACGAGAACCGCATGATGATTTAGGTCGACAGTATAATCAACGTATTGCCAATGAGGCTATAATTAAAGCATTTAAAGGCCCCGTGCATCTTAATGTGCCCTTTGATGAGCCGCTTTATGATACCATAGATTTTGGTACCGAAGACTTTCGCTTTATTAGAGAGCTGGGAGATGAACAAAATTTAAGCAATGCCGATTGGCAATTCTTAATTTCACCCTACTTGCAGGCCAAAAAAGTTTTAATTATTGCCGGTCAAGCATCTGAAGATGAAGCTCTAAAGGAAGTTTTAAAACCGCTTTTGGATAAGCCAGGACATTTACTTTTTACGGAAACACTTAGTAATCTTACCGACCTTAAGGGTGTTCATTCGATTGATAGGTTGATTAATACGATTAGCGAAGAGCAAAAGGGGTTTCTGCAGCCCGACCTTGTGATTAGTTTTGGGGGCGAGATAGTCAGTAAAATGCTAAAGTCTTATCTGAAGGGTTTTAAGCCAAAGGAGCACTGGAACTTGTCAACAGGGACGCACTTAGTAGATACTTTTCAGGCCTTAACTCTAAGTTTAAGAACGAGTCCTTTAGATTTTTTCAGAGTTTTAAATTCAATGGATAATCAGGGTGATTCAGTTTGGGCTAATGAAATAATAAATTGGGATAGTTTAAAGTATAATTTACACAAGCAGTTTTGGCAAGAAGCACCTTTTAGCGATTTTAAGGTTTTTGGCCAAATACTGAATCATTTACCGGATAATAGCCTCTTTCATTGCGCGAATAGTGCTAGTATTCGTTATGCCCAACTCTTTAATCAACGGTCTGATATTCTGCATTACGCAAACAGAGGGACTAGCGGAATAGACGGCTCTACTGCTACTGCCATTGGTCATGCTTTAAATAGCGATAAAAATGTTAGTCTTGTTACGGGCGATATAGCTTACCTCTACGATAGTGGCGCTTTTTGGAACGACAACTTGCCGAATAACCTGAAAATTATCGTTTTGAATAATGGTGGTGGTAATATTTTTCGAATTATAAAAGGCCCTGAGAACAATGCAGATTTCGAACGATTTCAGGAAACCAAGCATGCATTAAATCTCGCTGGAATTGCGAAAACTTTCGGCATTAGCTATCAAGTTGTTACAACTGAAAAAGAAATTGAGGCTGGTTTAGAGAATTTGTATTCTCAAAATAATTTAGCCATCCTAGAAATTCAAACACCTTCGGAGGCCAGTCCGCAAGTTTTAAAAGATTATTTTCAATACCTAAAAAAGCGCTCGTATGATTTTTGAAAACTTGAAAATCGACATTGCTCATATTCCAGTGCTAGAGCGGGAGGACTTTGAGTCTTTGCGAGAAGATTATTTGTACATGCGAATTAGCAGCAGGATATTATTCCTCCTCTTTGCCGCTGGTATTGGTGGCCTTTTTAGCCTTTTTGCCAAACTCTATTTCGGCTATTGGTTATTTCCTATTTTGGGAGCAGTTCTAATTGTAATTATATATGAGCCATTGGCATTTAAAGTAAAAGGATATTTATTGCGCGAGCATGATATATCCTATAAAACTGGATTACTATTCTTCCGACAAACTACTGTTCCTTTTAACCGCATTCAGCACTGTGAGTACAACCAAGGCCTGCTTGGCCGTTTATTCGACATTGCTTCCGTTAAGGTTTTTACCGCAGGAGGTAATACCAGCGACTTAAGCGTAAGAGGTTTAAGTAAAGAAAGTGCCATAAAATTGCGCGATCACATTACCAAGTTGAGTAGTGCTCATGAATAACTTGGAGCTTTCTAAGCCGCAACGCCAATCTATTTTAGGGGTAGCGGTCATTTTTTTTAGCAATCTGCGTAAAGCGTTCAACTTTTTTTTAGCGGTAGTATTCGTTAATCTTGGCACAAAGTTTAGAATTCTCAGTTTAGGATTAGAAGAGTGGGCGTATATTTTATCGGCTGTATTTTTAGTGATCAGTTACTTGCAGTATTTGAAATTCACTTTTTATATAAAGGGGGATAACTTCGTAATTGAGAAAGGCGTTTTTAGTCAGGAAAAGATAAATGTACCCTTCGCCCGCATCCAAACAGTAAATACACACCAGAATATTATTCAGCGGATTTTAGGGGTGGTTGGCCTTAAAATAGATACCGCGGGCAGCATTCAAAATGAAATTCAAATTCCAGCGCTCAGTAAGAAGCACGCCCAGCAATTACGCGAGTATTTAATGGAGCGCAAGTACGAATTAAAGGAAGAAAGCCAAGTTCAGGATGAGGAAGAATCGTCGCAGGCATCTACAGATAGTGCCATAGGGAGTCTCAAAATTGATGCGAAACCTATTTTAGAGCTTAGTTTAAAAGACCTATTACTGGTTGGTTTAACTCAAAATCATTTTCGCTCAGGCTTATTTTTATTCGCCATCGTAAATGGTTATGTATGGCAATTTGAAGATTTCCTTTTGAAACCTTTCGAATCGTACTTAGAGGAAACTGCGGAAAGCTTTTTAGCGCAGTGGATTATTTTATTGCCTTTTGCCGTGTTTCTCTTTTTGATTATTTCCGTGCTAGCCTCTTTAGTAGGAACAGCTTTAACGCATTTTCAATTCAAGTTTTTCCTTGGGGAAGACGGAATGCGTATGAGTAGCGGCCTGATTTCAAAGAATACTTTTAATGTGCCTTTTGGTAAAATTCAATATTTTAAGTGGGAATCGAACCCCTTGCGCGCTCTAATCGGCTTTTATACTTTAAGGATAAAGCAAGCTGGTACGGAGGCGATTAATGACCGAAAGTTAATATCTATCCCAGGCATCAAGGCAAGGAGCCTAATCAATGTTTTGGATAGGCAATATCCCGACCGTAAGAAAGTAGCATATCAGTCATTTCAAGTAAATAGCCTTTTATTTATTCAGCTCTCTATTTGGTTGGGCGCGATCCCCACGCTAGCGGCTTTAGTCCTTAATTTTTTTGTCGCGGAAATAATTTGGCTTTATCCTTTGTTTTTCCTCTATTTAGCCCTCGTGCTCTTTTTTAGTTACCGCTATTTTTATCCTACAAAGTAAAAGTCAATCCCGATTTTATTTTAATTAAGCGGGGTTGGGTATTTCCCAGTACCTTGTTAATTCCCAATTACAAATTGCAAAATATTAGCTTAAAGCAAAGTATTTTTCAGAAGAGGAGGGCGGTTGCTAGTTTGCAGCTTTACACGGCGGCGGGAGGAGAGAGTATTTCTCATTTGCCTTATAATGAGGCCTATGAGCTTTATAATTATTTACTCTATTGTATAGAATCAAGTAAGCTAAAGTGGATGTAAGTCTTAGCTTATATTTGCATCAAATTAATTGAATGACCGATTTTAGGGTTTGGGTTAAAGCCGCTCGTTTACGCACTTTGCCATTAGCTTTTGCCAGTATTATTCTAGGTACCGCTCTCGCTGCTGCAGATGGTGAATTTGATGGTCTAACCTTTTTTCTTGCTTTGCTTACCACTTTGTTTTATCAGGTTCTTTCTAATTATGCGAACGACTATGGTGATGGCGTAAAAGGGACAGACGATAATAGAATAGGAGAGCAGCGCGCTATTGCGAGTGGACTAATAAGTGCCGCTGCCATGAAGAAAGCGGTGATTCTTTTTTCGATTTTATCTTTCTTCTCAGGCACCCTTTTGAGTTTTTGGGCTAGTAGAGATGGCAATATTTTCATCGCTTACCTTTTTACAGCTTTAGGAGTATTGGCAATAATAGCGGCCATTAAATACACTGTTGGTAAAAAGGCCTATGGATATAGTGGCTTTGGCGATCTGTTCGTATTGGTTTTCTTTGGTTGGGTTGGCGTTGGTGGTAGTTATTTTTTACAAACCTTAGTTTGGAGTTTTGATGTACTTCTACCGGCTAGTAGCCTTGGCTTTTTGGCCATGGCAGTTTTGAACCTTAACAATATGCGCGATATAGAAAGCGATAGACAGGCGGGAAAGAATACCTTGGCTTTAAAATTAGGCTTAGCTAAGGCCAAGGTTTATCACACTCTTCTGCTTATTTTAGCTTTTGATTTTGCTTTTGTGTATAACCGTTTAAACCCCGGTTCCTTTTGGCAAAATTTGTATTTCATTAGTATACCTTTTCTAGTTTTAAACCTCTTGAAAGTGCGAAAGGCTAATGAAGCAAAAGATTTCGAGCCTTTATTAAAACAGATGGCATTGACTACTTTGTTGTTTGCAATTACGTATGGCCTAGGGAAAATTTTATGATTGCTTTTTGGAAAAAATACACGTTAAACTTTAAAAATCCTGCGGGAACCAGCAGAGGCGTTTTAAACACCAAAGATTCGTATTTCATTTTTTTAGAGGAAAACGGTGCTAAAGGAATTGGTGAATGCGGAATACTGCGAGGCCTAAGTGCGGATGATAGACCTGATTATGAAGCTAAACTAACCGAGCTTTGTCAGAGTTTAGAAGCAGATCCTCTTGCCCGGTGGGAAGATTCCTTAATTGAGTGGCCCAGTATCAAAGCGGGTCTAGAAATGGCACGTTTAGACTTAATCTCCGAAAATCATGTTCTTTTCCCAAGCGACTTTACTGACGGATTTGAACGTCAATCTATTAATGGATTAATTTGGATGGGTGATTTGGACTTTATGAAAAGTCAGATTCGCTCTAAAATTGAAGCGGGATTTTTAGTCCTTAAAATGAAAATCGGGGCCCTTGGCTTTGAGCAAGAATTACAGGTTTTAAAAGACATACGTAAAGAATATAGCCCCGCTGAGCTTCAGCTGAGAGTAGATGCAAACGGTGCTTTTAGTCCAAAAGAAGCCTTAGGAGTTCTAGATCAATTGGATAAATTAAGAATTCACTCTATTGAGCAACCTATAAAAGCTGGACAGATAAAGGAGATGGCCTATCTCTGTCAAAATTCTGCGATGCCAATAGCCTTAGACGAAGAGCTTATAGGGGTGTTTAAAGATGAAGAAAAATTGAAACTTCTCGATGATATTAAGCCGCGCTTTATCATTTTAAAGCCTAGTTTTTTAGGTGGTTTTAAAGAGTCGGAGAAATGGATAGATTTTGCGGAGGATCGCGGAATTGGATGGTGGGTTACCAGTGCTTTAGAAAGCAATTTAGGCCTTAGTGCAATCTCTCAATGGAACTATAATCTTTACGGACATCTCGCCTCTGGTTTAGGCACAGGCGGTTTATATACTAACAATTTTGAAAGCCCTTTGGACATAGTTCGTGGAACCATAGCCTATAAACCCGATGGGAATTGGAATATGTATGATTTCGATAAGAATTAGGGAAAAAGAAAAGCGCCGCAGGGAAACGGCGCTTTCTAACTAAACAGGGTACTTGGTTAGTAATAACCAATCTATAAGGAACAATACTCTAAATACGGCAGCGCTATTTAAAAGGTTGGGATGGTATTTAAAAAAAATCAAATAATATTTTAAGTCCTTGAAAATCAATACTAAAAATATCCGCTCCCAAGCATATATCCAAGATATTATGCGTCTTGAGGAGCGATGGTTTTCTAATGATCCTAATTTTTTTGTGCAAACTTCGGGTAGTACTGGCCAGCCAAAAACTATTTCCTTACAAAAGGAGCACATGAGAAACTCCGCTCGCGCAACTTTGAAATTTTTAAATATTGAAGAGGGTTCTCAAGCGCTGCTCTGTTTACCCATTGATAAAATTGGGGGGATAATGATGTTTGTGCGCGCTGCAGAAGCTAATTTAGATTTAACCATATTGGAGCCAAGCAGCAAGCCTTTTGATTTCCTTGAGGAGAATGTCAATTTTGCTCTTAGCGCCATGGTGCCTTTGCAAATTTCTCAGTCCTTAGCTCAATTACAAAGAGCGGGCAAGTTAATTGCCGGCGGCGGACCGCTTTCTCCCCGCTTAATTCGTCAAATTATTGAAAATAAAGCTCAGTTATGGCATAGTTACGGCATGACTGAAACTATTTCTCATATCGCTCTACGGCAGATAAGTCCTGTGCTTGCTGATGCTTTCAAAGTGCTACCAGGCGTAACGATCAGTTTAAATGCACAGTCTTGCCTAACCATTAGTGCGCCTGCCATTGGCGTCGAAAAATTGGAAACAAAAGATTTAGCGCAGCTTATTGGCGAAGATGAATTTCTATGGAAGGGACGCTTGGATAATGTAGTTTTAAGCGGTGGTCTTAAACTTTATCCAGAAGAATTAGAACAGAAAATAGATTTAAGCGAGAACTTTATTTTAGCTGGCCGAGATAATCCAATTTTAGGACAAGAATTACTGCTAATTATCGAGTCAGAGCAGCCTTTGGATGAGCAGCATAGAATGGCCGCACTTGCAAGATTAGATCGTTTAGAAAAGCCGAAAGAGATTCTCTACCTAAAAAGTTTTATTTATACCAGCAACGGTAAGATTAAGCGTTCTGAAACATTAAGCCAAGCTCTTGCTCTTCGACCAAATAAAGGCTAAGCTTAATCCGGCTATAATATGCCAGATTCCCCACCAAGCCGTAACCAAGGCCATTCCGCCTAATCCTTCGAAAAAGGCGAAAATTATAACTAGGCCTAATCCAGAATTCTGAATACCCGTTTCTATCGAGATAGTACGCTTATCGCGTCTGCTTAAAGCGAAAATTTGCCCTAAGCCATAACCAGAACCAAGGGCAATAGCATTATGAAGAAGCACTAATAGCGCTACAACGTGTATGTACTGTAAAAATAAATCATAGTTTTTACTAAAAGCGATTACCACAAAGGCAATAAAGATTAGAATACTGGCCACTCTAAAAATGGGACTGATTTTTTTTGCGATTTCCTCTTGCCACTTACGGAAAGCTAGACCAGCTAATAAAGGAAATAGCACAATAGTAAAAATGGTTTTGATTACGGCCCATTCATCTAAATTTATATCGGTAAGAAGCTCCATGGTTGGAGGGTAAAGCGAGGCGTAAAGTTTAAAGTTTAAGGGTGTCATTAAAAGGCTCGCAAAAGTCGCTAAAGTGGTAAGCCCCACAGAAAGTGCGGTATTAGACTTACTTAAGTGACTCATAAAGTTTGAGATATTACCACCTGGGCAAGCAGCCACTAATATCATTCCCATGGCAATGCTAGCTTGTGGCTGCCAGACTAAAATTAAGAGGTAAGTAAGAAAGGGGAGAACAATAAATTGAGATAAAAGTCCTACCAGGGCCGCTTTAGGGTTTTTTAAAAGAATCTTAAAATCCTCAATATTAATATCTAAAGCGATTCCGAACATGATTACCCCGAGGCAAACATTTAAAAGAAAGAGAGAGTCTGGGCTAAAGTTTAGGCGCAGCGCATCTAATGTATTCGGCATTTTTATTTGATTGGTGCACCAAGATAAGTAGACTGAAATTTTCAGCCAATTAATTAGGCTTTTTTAGCAGATAGTGCTCTGCTTATTTCAAAAACGGCAGGACAAAGGCTAGCGTTTTTTTCAGTTAAGGCTAAGATTTGATGCATTTTGAAGCGATCGGTATGGGGATATTCGCGACAAGCTTTCGGACGAATATCATAAACACCGCAGTAATTATCCGCTCCTAGAAAGGGGCAGGGTACACTTTTTAAAACCATATCTCCGTCTTCATCTAAACGCAGATACTGATCGCTGAACTGGGCAGGTTTTAAACGAAAATGTTTCGCTAAACGACTTATATCGCTAGGAGTGAAAAGCGGGCCAGTAGTTTTACAGCAATTGGCACATTTTAAACAATCAATTTTCTGAAAAGCAGCATCGTGAGCTTTATGAAATTCTTGATCAAGCTCTTTGGGTTTTAAGCGTTTTAAGTCTTTAAAGATCTTTTTGGTTTCACCTTTTTGCTGTTGCGCTTTCGCGCGAAATGCATCTAAATCGTACTGATCCATAGTTATTTACCCCGACCTTGTAAAACAATTCTTACGGTGTAAATTAAAATCTTGATGTCGTTTAGAAGACTCATGTTTTCGATGTAAATAACATCAAATTTTAGCCGTTCCACCATTTCTTCTACATTTTCGGCATAGCCAAATTTCACTATTCCCCAAGAGGTTATACCGGGCTTTACTTTTTGTAAATGACGGTAATGAGGAGCGTGCTTACTAATCATTTCCATGTAAAATTTTCGCTCTGGCCTGGGGCCTACAATAGACATATCGCCCTTTAGTACATTAAAGAATTGAGGCAATTCATCAAGGCGATATTTACGCATAATTCTACCCCAGGGTGTAATTCTATCGTCGTTCTCGCTGCTTAATTGCGGCCCATTCTCTTCGGCGTTCACCACCATGGAGCGGAATTTAAACATCTTAAATTGTTTACCGTGAATTCCCACTCGATTTTGCACAAAGAAAATGGGTCCCTTATCGCTGAATTTAGTGATCAGCATAACGGTAATTAAAAGGGGAGAAAGGATAATGAAAACAAGAATGGAGGCGAAAATATCGAAGAGACGTTTTAAAACCATTTGCCAGCCTGGCATTAGCTGGTGGTTAATTTCTACCAAAGGAATAGAGCGCATAGACTCCATGCGCACTTTACCCGAAATAATATCGTAGGTATCGGGAATCATTTTTATTTTAACCGAGGTGTCTTCTAGGTTATTCACGATTTCCTCTAAGCGATGATGTTCGGAAGATTCAATAGCTATAATAACTTCTTCAACTTCAAAGTTGGCAATTATTTGGGGTAGTTCTAAGTGATTGCCAAGGTGCTCAAGATTTTTCTCAAGTAAAAAGCGAATGTTATTGTCAACACTGGCAAAGCCTACAAAGTTATGACCTGTTTTACGATTACTGCTCGATTCTAAACGGGCATATAAATCAGCCGCCTTAGCATTACTGCCAATCATTAAAGTATTGAAAGCGATTTTTCCACTGCGGGTTCGATAAGCCGTGCGGGTACTTATTAAAGATCGAAAGAGGGCGGTTATAAAAAAGTGCGCTCCAAAATAAACTAAGAAACCTCGGTAATAATCGGTGTAATTGGAAACGCTATCGTCGAGAATTAGCGCGAAAAAAATAAAAATGCTACCTAAAAAGCTAGTATTAAAAGTGTAAAATAGGTCCTTTAAACGTGAACGACGATAAATATCACGGTAAAAGTCGGTAATAATATAAACCATTAACCAAAAGAAAGGAATCGCTACTAAGCCGATATAGTAATTTGGGGTGAACTCAAAATTTGTAAGGCCAAACATTTCCGATTCAACTACTAATTTGCGGAAAACAAATAGAGTGGTATAGGATAAAGTGGCTGCAATTACATCCCAAAACTGATACTTAAAGACCTGTAAACGAGCGTTCTTCATTTATTCGTAAATCAGTTTGATATTATCCAAATAAATTCTGGCCTCGGCAACATCGGAAGGTTTTCTTGCCGTTATCAAAACTTTATATCCGCTTGCTCCTGGAAAAGCCTGAAATTCGGTAATTAGATTTATATAAATTTTATTCCATTCTTCTTTTGGGAAGACTACAGTGGTAACATCTTGCGCATCTCCCGAAGGGAAATCTGCGATAAGCCCAAAGCCAACATTTATATTGGTTTTGTAACTCACTTCTAGATAAATGTTTTGTGCTCCCCGAGTTAAATTATAAGCCACCACGGAAGAAAGTTCCACAAAAGGATTATTGTCATCTAAAATTATCAGTCCTGAATTGCTATTGGGCTCAGGTGTGCTAGTACCATGGGGCGTAAAGTTGAAAATACTATCAGGATCATTGGTTTTAAAAATCCCCGTATCGCTAAATAAGGTGCTTTCGAAGTTTAAACCAGGATCGTCGAAATCTTCTACTACCACCAAGTTGAAATTATCGCGGTAAGTAACGGTTAACTGCTCGTCGGTTAAAACAATGGTATCTAGTTTTCCTGGTGTATTGGGATTTTCAACATCTAGATAAATGGGGGTAAAGGCATCGTTTATAGAGCGAAATGAAGCAATGCCATTGGTATTTATACCTGCATAAAGAAGTAGTTCATTAGTGCCTTCTTCTAAAATAATAGGAATGGTAGCGGGCATTTCGTAGGCACCTACGGGTTCCTGATTTGCAAAAACGTAAACCGTAGTGATAGCTTGATGCGCACTACCTTCTTCAGTATAATCCGTCTCAAGGTGAATCGCATCTATTTGTAAATAGACGGGCTTTTTGGCCTCATCTTGATCGCAGGCAGCAATAGCAAGTAAAGCTCCCATAGAAGCTAAAGTGAATAGTCTTTTAAACATCTACCTTTTTAGGTAATTTGGTTGTGGTTCAAATCGATTTTTTGCAAGATTTCATGCGCTACCTGCAAGGCTTTGTAACCGTCTTCTAAACTAACGCTCACATCTACCTTTTTATTGATTGCGTCGGCAAAAGAACGCAATTCTTCTTGAATGGCATTGCTGGCCTTGCTTTCAGGCTTTTCAAAATAGATTTGACGCTTTTCTCCGTCTTTTAGTTCCATAATCATGGCGTAGGGATCGGACTCATCAACGTCTTGTTTCATGCGAATCACCTCACTTTCTTTGGTAAGGAAGTCGATACTGATATAGGCATCCCTTTGAAAGATTCGTGTTTTACGCATATTCTTTAGGGAAATACGACTGGCAGTTAAGTTGGCCACTGCGCCATTATCGAATTCAATGCGTGCATTGGCAATATCCGGGCTGTTGCTCAGAACTGCTACGCCACTCGCATGAATTTTTTTCACGGGAGATTTAACCGTACCCAAAACAATGTCGATATCGTGAATCATTAAATCCAAAACAACAGGAACATCGGTGCCACGCGGATTAAATTCGGCTAATCTATGCGTTTCGATAAACAGAGGATTACTGATGGAATCTTTCACCGCAAGGTAAGCGGGATTAAAACGCTCTACGTGACCAACTTGTGCTTTAACACCGGCTTCTTCACACAGTTTAATCAGCTTTTTGGCTTGTTCAGGAGTTTCAGTAATTGGCTTTTCGATAAAAAAGTGTTTAACTTTTCGGGCCGCAAGTACGGCTAGCTCGAAGTGGTTTAGGGTAGGGGTAACTATATCGACTACATCAACCGCATCAATTAAAGCTTCAACCGAAGCAAAGGCCGTGATATTTAATTCTTTGGCCATCTCTGCAGCCACCTCTTCTCGTGGGTCGAAAAATCCTACTAATTGATAATGAGATTGAAGATTGAGGATACAGCGTAGGTGAATTTTACCTAAATGCCCTGCTCCTAAAACGCCGATTTTTAACATGCTGAAATTTTGTGCTGTAAAAATACTATATCAAGCGGGTAGAGTAGCGGTTTTTAAGTAATAAGTGTTCACAAAAAACTGTTCATTTTCTTTAAAACTTCTGGTGGCGATTCGAACAAATATTAGCAAATTCGCTCAGTGAATGATTTACCCCGCCATAGAGGAATGCGCAATAAGCTCGTAAAGTTGCTTATTGAAAAAGGAATTCGTGATCGCTTGGTTTTGAAAGCGATTGGAACAGTACCTCGTCATTTATTTTTAGATAGTAGTTTTGAAGACTTTGCTTATCAAGATCGAGCCTTTCCAATTGGGGCCGATCAAACTATTTCCCATCCCTATACGGTTGCTTTTCAGAGTGAAAGAATGGGTCTTAAAGAAGGCGATAAGGTGCTAGAAGTGGGCACGGGCTCTGGTTATCAAGCGGCCGTACTGGTAGCCATGGGTATTAAAGTTTATTCTATTGAAAGGCAAAAGGAGCTTTTCGATTTTAGTAAAATGATGCTTAGCAAGCTGGATTATAAGCTAAACCAGGTTTTTGGTGATGGTTATATTGGCTGGCCGCAGTACGCTCCTTTTGACGGTATTATTGTTACCGCGGGCGCTCCTTATATTCCTAAACCATTATTGGCACAGCTCAAAATTGGGGCACGTTTAGTAATTCCGGTAGGAGATAAAGAGCAACGCATGAAGGTTATTACTCGCAATAGTGAAGATGACTTTTCAGTAGAAGACCACGGAGATTTTCGTTTTGTGCCAATGCTACAAAAGCGTAATTCTTAATAATCTTCCAAAATCGGTGGGCCGAAAAAGCCCAATCCTCTGCCATTATAGAATAGTTCGTAATGGAAGCTTACGATACTCTGCATACCCTTATAAGAGTACAAAAAGCGCATTTCGGCTTGGTAGGTATTTTTAAAATTGGCTTTCGCCTGATAGGTAGAAGACAGATATTCGGCCTTCGCGCCATCGTGAGCTTCTAAATAATACCGCTCTAATAATAGTCCCAATCTCTTATGGAAGAGTTCGTAATCTAAACCGTATTTAGCTTCAATGTCGTATTTATATTCTTCCTTCTCACTTTCAGTCCAGTCTTGCTGGTCTGCCATTTCGCGATAGGTTTTGATGCGGATGTATTCCAAACGCGGCAATTCACTCGTATCTGTAATTAAAGTTAGAAGGTCTTGCGCTACTTTTTCAAATTCTTCATCGCTTTGGGCCTTGAGGCCTGAGAAGCTGAGAAAAAGTAAGAAGCTCACGAATATTTTTCTCATGAATTATCACCGTCAAAAAGATTGCCAATACCGCTTAAAATGCTGCCTTCACCTTTGCTCTTGCCATTCATTTTTGGTGCCGAAGAAATAACTCTATCGGCCAAACGGCTAAAAGGAAGTGATTGAATAAATACTTTACCAGGTCCGCGTAAGCGCGCAAAGAAAACGCCTTCCCCTCCAAAAATAGTATTGCGTAAACCGCCTACAAATTGAATATCATAGTCAACATTAGGCTCGAAGCCCACTAGGCAGCCCGTGTCAACTTTAAGCTCTTCGCCACTTTTTAAATCCTTTTCAATAATGCTACCGCCGGCATGTAAAAAGGCCAATCCGTCGCCTTCTAACTTTTGCATAATAAAGCCTTCGCCTCCAAAAAGACCAACGCCTATGCGCTTCTTAAATTCAATGCTAACACTAACTCCCTTTGCTGCGCATAAAAAGGCATCTTTTTGGCAAATTATTTTTCCGCCAAAGGCCTTAAGGTCTAAAGGAATTATTTTCCCAGGATAAGGTGAAGCGAAATAAACTTTACGTTTTACAATATCTTCGTTAGAGAAAGCGGTCATAAATAAGCCTTCTCCCGTAAGGGCACGTTTACCCGCATTCCACACCTTTCCCAAAAAACTTTCGTTTTCGCGACTACCATCTCCCAAAAGAGTTTCCATGCGAATACCGCTTTCCATCATCATAAAACTGCCCGGCTCGGCAATGGTGGTTTCTTGCGGGTCAAGCTCTATTTCAAGGGCTTGCATTTCTTCGCCAATGAGGCGGTAGTCTATTTCGTGTGCGGGCATGGTAAAATGTTTTCACAAATATAAATAATGAAGGGAGCCACGAACATTTCTGAACCAAATCCTTCCTTCAATTTTTAAAAGTGATTCTTATTTTTTCGCATCTGCCGACGAGCGGTAAAATACTAAGCTTACTTTTGCAAAATGGATGAAAAGACACAGTTGTTAGTGGATAAAGGGCAAATGTTGCCTTTAATGGAGGAGTTTTATACCATTCAAGGAGAAGGCTTTCATATGGGAAAGGCGGCATATTTCATTCGCATTGGCGGTTGTGATGTTGGCTGCCATTGGTGCGATGTAAAGGAAAGCTGGAATGCCAATTTGCATCCTCCCACTGCCGTAGATGCGATTGTAGAGCACAGCATGCCTTATAGTAATACAGTGGTTGTTACTGGTGGTGAACCCCTTACTTGGGATATGGGACCTTTAACCAACAAGCTAACCGAGGCGGGAAAAATTATTCATATTGAAACTTCGGGTGCTTATCCACTCAGTGGTAGATGGGATTGGATTTGTTTAAGTCCTAAAAAAACGAAAGCTCCTTTACCCGAGTTCTATCCGCATGCAGATGAGCTGAAAGTGATTATTTTTAATAACCACGACTTTAAGTGGGCGGAAGAACATGCCGCTAAGGTGGGCGATAAATGCAAGTTATTTTTACAACCCGAGTGGAGTAAAAGGGAGCAAATGATGCCAAAAATAGCCGACTATGTAATGGCTAATCCGCAGTGGCAAATTAGTATTCAGAGCCATAAGTACATGGGGCTGCCATAGTGGAAGGAATTTTTTAAATTCCCCAAAAATTTAAAAAATGGCAAACTTTAAAATCTTCGCTACCTTAGTTTTTATAGCCGTATACACTTCTTTATTAGGGCAGTCATGGGACTTTAGGGCACCGGATTATGAGGCCATAGAAAAAGCGGTGGCTGATGAGCAAGGTGAATTTTATTATCCCAATTTATATGCGCGCTTTAATGATGCGGATTCTAGTTTAAACTTAGAAGAGCAAAGGCATATTTACTACGGTTACATTTATCAGAGCGAGTATCGTCCCTATTCTCGTTCCGAATATCGGTCCAGTATCAGAGAATTGTTAGAAACGGACAGCTTGACTTTGGCTGATTTTGAAACTTTAAATTCCTATTGCGACAGTTCATTAGCCGATTTCCCCTTTGATCTAGATGCGATGAGTTATAAAATTTGGGCGCTGAAGAATCTTTCCGATTCTTTGGCATATGAGCAGATTTTATGGAAACATAATAGTATTGTGGATGTGTTAATCAGCTCAGGCGATGGAATTTCTCCCGAAAGAGCATTTTATGTTATCAACACAAGTCATGAGTACTATTTATTGGGTGTTTTTGGCTTTAAGTTCGGCAATAAGCAATCATTAATCGGTGAATGCGATTTATTGGACTTAGCTGAGAATGAATTTGAAATTGACGGACTCTACTTTAATGTTAGTCCTTGTCTCAATCATTTAAATTCAATGTTTGAAGATTAGCTCAATTGCTTATAAATGGGGCATTCTTTTACGTGTGCTCCTGGCAGATAGCCAGTACTCATAAGAAATTCGCCAGTTATTTCGCCGCCTGTAAATTTGAAGGTCTTTTTAAAGAGTTTTACCCAATCTGCCTTTTCAGTGAGGGTTTGATGGTCTAGCCAATTTTTAAAACTGCCATACTCCGCTTGCAGCTTTAGTACTTGCCGGGCGTTAAAGATGGCGGCTTTCACCTTTAGTTTATTGCGAATAATGCTGGCATCGGAAAGAAGTC
>Ga0075467_10001677_pt1 | contig 18146 bp, 15 predicted proteins | sample DEB08_DNA_9_FD_75067 | JGI IMG/M metagenome (GOLD analysis project Ga0075467, IMG submission 75067) | Aqueous microbial communities from the Delaware River and Bay under freshwater to marine salinity gradient to study organic matter... | ecosystem: Environmental > Aquatic > Marine > Coastal ... | reverse complement strand
TCTTGATCGCCTCCATCCCGTCGGTGCGGTGATCCTGCTGTGCGAAGCCCATTGAAGAGCGGCTCATCAACTCAGCACCAGCATTGGTGGTCATGATCAGGATAACGTTGCGGAAATCCGCTTTGCGGCCATTGTTGTCAGTGAGCGTACCGTGATCCATAACCTGGAGTAACAGGTTAAACACATCCGGGTGGGCCTTCTCGACTTCGTCTAGCAGCACAATGCAATGTGGGTGCTTGTTGACTGCATCTGTGAGCAATCCGCCCTGATCATAACCAACGTAGCCAGGAGGCGCTCCGATCAGTCGCGACACTGTGTGACGCTCCATATACTCGGACATATCAAAGCGCATCAGATTAACGCCAAGAATATTGGCCAACTGGCGGCTCACTTCGGTTTTGCCTACACCAGTGGGGCCGGCAAACAGGAAGCTACCAATGGGCTTAGTGCCCTCACGCAAACCGGCGCGGGCCATCTTGATCGAGGTGGTCAATACATCGATCGCTGGATCTTGACCAAACACCACCATCTTCAACTTTTCAGACAGGCCTTTGAGCTGCTCTTTATCCGAGGTAGAAACACTCTTGGCCGGAATGCGGGCAATCTTAGAGATCACCATTTCTATATCGCTGACACCGATCATCTTCTTGCGTTTGCTGGCAGGCTGCAGGCGCTGATAGGCACCGGCTTCATCGATTACATCTATAGCCTTGTCAGGCAAAAAGCGATCATTGATATGTTTAGCAGACAGTTCCGCGGCCACTTTTAACGCCGGGTTGCTGAACTTCAGATCATGGTGTTCCTCAAAGCGAGACTTCAACCCTTTGAGAATCTGATAGGTCTCTTCGACTGAAGGCTCTTCCACATCAATTTTTTGGAAGCGACGCGACAGCGCCTGATCCTTCTCAAATATACCGCGGTACTCTTGATAAGTGGTCGAACCAAAACAGCGCAATTTGCCAGACGAGAGCAATGGTTTGAGTAGATTGGAGGCATCCATCACGCCACCGGATGCAGCACCCGCACCAATAATGGTGTGTATCTCATCGATAAACAGGATCGAACCATCCCGCTCACCAAGTTCGGCAATAATGCCCTTGAGGCGCTTTTCAAAATCCCCACGGTACTTGGTGCCGGCCAGCAGGCCGCCCATATCCAATGAGTAGACCACACTGCCTTTTAACGGCTCCGGCACGGCGTCTTCGATAATAAGCTTCGCTAAACCTTCGGCAATCGCGGTTTTACCCACGCCGGACTCACCCACTAACAGCGGATTGTTCTTGCGACGTCTAACCAGTACCTGGCTGACACGCTCAACTTCTGCGGCACGTCCAATCAATGGGTCAATGTTGCCCAGGGCTGCTTGTTCGTTGAGGTTGGTGGCAAATTGACTGAGTAGACTCTCTTCCTGGGAATCAGACGCGCTGCCCGACTCTGCGTTGCTAGTGGATTCCTCACTGCTGTTCTCAGGTTGATCTACGTATTTAGAAATGCCGTGTGAGATGTAGTTGACCACATCAATGCGAGCAATATTTTGCAGGCGCAAAAAGTAAACCGCCTGACTTTCCTGCTCACTGAAGATCGCGACTATTACATTGGCCCCCACCACCTCACTGTGATTGGCTGAGTTCACCTGAAACACGGCACGCTGAAGCACTCGTTGGAAACCATGAGTTGGCTGAGTCTCTTGCTCCAGCTGAATATCTGAGATGATCGGTGTGGTGGAGTCGACAAACTCTATTAGGTCTTGCCGCAGCACATTGATATCTGCACCACAGGCTTTGAGCACATTTGAGGCCGAGGCATCATCGAGCAGTGCCAGTAACAGATGTTCGACTGTCATAAATTCATGACGCTTGTCTCTGGCACTCTTGAAGGCCAGATTGAGGGTAACTTCCAGTTCTCTACTTAGCATAGTCTTTACTCTTCTTCATCGTTACAGGGTTCTACTTCACATAAAAGCGGGTGCTGGTGGTCCCTCGAATACTGATTAACTATGCCCGCTTTCGTCTCTGCCACATCTTTAGTGTAGATGCCACAGACGCCCTTTCCGTCGGTATGAATACTTAACATGATTCGCGTAGCATTTTCGCGAGTCTTGGAGAAAAACTTTTCCAGTAATTCAACGACAAATTCCATCGGGGTGTAATCGTCGTTTAATAGTACTACTTTGAACATTGATGGCTTCTTTAGCTTCGGCCTTTCTGTTTCGACCACAGTATCGCTGTCATGTTGCCAAAAAGGGGAATTTTTATCGTTACTCATACAATTTTTGCCAATTAGTTTACATAATAGGTTACGTGTTTCATCTTACATCAGATTGCTGATTCTGCTAAACGATGAGCGGTCTTGACAGGGATACTCAACTATTTACAGTGGGCGCAGCTTGTAACAACTTGTCTTTTTACAACGGAATGGGAAAGAACAAAATGGAGAGACATGAAGCATGGCAGATACAGGTAAAGTTAAGTGGTTTAGTAACGACCGAGGATTCGGGTTTATAGAGCCTGACAACGGTGAACGGGAGCTATTTGCTCATTATCAGAACATTGTTATGGAAGGTTACAAGACGCTCAAATGTTTTCAGCGGGTTACCTTTGAGGTTGAACACGGCAAGAATGGTCGTCATGCGGTCAATATAATCCCTGGTGAGACACTAAAACCGCAAAACAAAGACGATAATCAGAATACAAAAACGTCTGAGTCGGATATCTAAGCGCGCTGTTTACGTTGCTAGATGAAAACGATGAAATTCAGCTAAGTATGTGATAAAAAACAATTAAAAGGTATAAAAAAACCGGCCTCACAGCCGGTTTTTTTTATGCATCTAGACTGCCCTATTACACAGCCCTTCTAGCGAGCAATTACATATTCTCGATCATCACATCGCCAAACTCTGAACAAGACATCAATGTTGCATCGTCCATCAGTCGCTCGAAATCATAGGTGACTTTCTTTTCAGAGATAGCTCCTTCGATGCCTTTGATTACTAGATCAGCAGCTTCGCCCCAACCCATGTGACGCAACATCATCTCAGCAGACAGGATCAGTGAGCCAGGGTTAACCTTGTCCTGACCTGCATACTTAGGTGCTGTGCCGTGAGTGGCTTCAAAGATGGCAACGTCGTCAGATAGGTTAGCGCCTGGAGCAATACCAATACCACCGACTTGAGCGGCCAGTGCATCAGAGATGTAGTCGCCATTCAGGTTCAGCGTAGCAATAACGCTGTACTCATCGGGGCGCAGGATAATCTGCTGTAGCATCGCATCGGCAATCACATCTTTAATAACAATGTCTTCACCAGTATTTGGATTCTTAACTACGTGCCATGGACCACCGTCTAAAGGCTTTGCGTCAAACTGTTCGCGAGCGACTTCATAGCCCCAATCGCAGAATGCCCCTTCGGTGAACTTCATGATGTTGCCTTTGTGAACAATAGTCACAGACGGCTTGTTCTGATCAATGGCGTACTGAATCGCTTTAGTGACCAAGCGCTTGGTACCCTGCTCTGATACTGGCTTAACGCCGATACCACAGTTCTCGTCAAAACGAATCTTAGTAACGCTCATCTCTTCTTGGAGAAACTTGATGACCTTGTTGGCTTCTTCACTGCCGGCCTTCCACTCGATACCGGCATAAATATCTTCGGAGTTCTCACGGAAGATGCACATATCAACTTTGTTAGGCTGCTTAACCGGAGAGGGAACACCCTGAAACCAACGCACTGGACGCTGACAAACAAACAGATCTAACTCTTGACGCAGAGCAACGTTCAACGAGCGAAAACCGCCGCCTACAGGTGTAGTCAATGGCCCCTTGATGGAGACTGCATATTCTTTAACAGCTTCTAATGTTTCAGCTGGGAACCAGTCACCTTCATAAAGTTCAGCGGCTTTCTCACCACAGAATACTTCCATCCAAGAGATCTTGCGCTCACCGGCATAGGCTTTCTTGATCGACGCGTCGATAACTTTGATCATTACAGGAGTAATATCTACACCAATGCCATCGCCTTCAATAAAAGGCACAATAGGATTGTTAGGAACATTAAGTGAAAAGTCTGAATTGACGGTTATTTTTTTACCAGATTCGGGTATCTGGATATGCTGATATCCCATTATTGTCTCCGCGGGGTTAATGTTATTTGTAAAAGATTTACCAATTTGCGGCATTTTAGCATCATTTCGACCCTTTCTTGTAACCCTGTTTCATTTACAATGCTTAAAAATAAGAGAAATTTGTGTCTAAACTACTCCTCTTCAATAAACCCTTTCATGTCCTGAGCCAATTTACTGATTCTGCGGACAGAAAGACACTCTCCGATTTTATTAAAGTCAAAGGCGTCTACCCTGCTGGACGGCTTGATTATGACTCTGAGGGTCTACTTTTATTAACCGATGACGGCCACCTTCAAGCGCAGATTAGCAACCCAAAATACAAACTCAACAAGACCTATTGGGCTCAGGTTGAGGGCACAGCTACTGAGGCCCAATGCCTAGAGTTGATCGAGGGTGTCAAGCTCAAAGATGGCCCTGCCTCTGCAGTTGCCTGCCGCTTAATGCATACGCCCAGTCTTTGGCCCCGAGTGCCACCTATAAGAGAGCGGCAGACTGTCGCTGACAGCTGGATAGAGCTGGTTATTAATGAGGGCCGTAATCGTCAGGTTAGGCGAATGACAGCCGCTGTGGGTTTGCCGACATTGCGATTAGTTCGCGCGGCAATTGGCGACTGGAAGGTCACAGATATTAGCCCTGGAGAGTTTTTTGTGGAAACCGTCGCCAGCATTGCAGCGAAAAAATCCGCTGGCAAAGGACCCAATGCCAATAGACGTACTTCGAAAAGAACTGCCAATAAAATGCCTTTAGCCAAACGGAGGCGCTAAACGTGCCGAATAAAATACATCTCACAGTGGCCACTATTGTCGAGCGCGAGGGTGAGTTTTTGATGGTCAAAGAAACTAAATTTGGCCGTCAGGTGATCAATCAACCTGCGGGCCATGTGGAGCCCGGAGAGGAGATACAGGCCGCCGCTATTCGTGAAACCTTTGAAGAGACTGGCTGGCATGTGAAACTAACTGGCTTTCTCGGCTTCTTAACCTCTTTTAATGAGACCAGTGGCATCACCTACTATCGCTTAGCCTTTGCCGCCGAGGCGCTCGAGTTTGACGCTGATGCAGTGATTGATTCGGATATAGATTATGCCCTGTGGATGAGCTACGACGAGATTCAGCAGAACCTCGACCAGCTGCGCAGCCCCGGCGTCATAAGCTGCCTTGATGATTACCTGGCCAAGCGCATTTTCCCTATGGAAATATTTCGCAACGCTTTATAGTGCTTGGCTAGATAGTAGACGTCTAGATTGATTCCCCCGTTATTTACTTGGTAAACCATGAGCAAAGTAGAAAAAGTCATAGTCGGCATGTCTGGCGGTGTCGACTCCTCCGTCGCAGCGCTGCTTTTAATTGAGCAGGGTTACAGCGTTGAAGGCCTGTTTATGAAGAACTGGGATGAAGACGACGAGACCGAATACTGCACCGCTAAAGCTGATCTGGCGGATGCTCAACAGGTTTGCGACAAGCTTGGTATTACATTGCATACAGCAAACTTTGCCGCCGACTACTGGGACAATGTCTTCGAACACTTCCTCGAAGAATACCGTGCCGGCCGCACACCCAATCCCGACATTCTCTGTAACCGTGAAATCAAATTTAAGGTGTTTCTCGACTACGCCCAAATTCTCGGTGCTGACGCTATTGCCACCGGCCATTACACTCGTCTTGCGCAGGTCGATGGTCAGACCCAACTGTTAAAGGGCCTCGACAGCAACAAAGATCAGAGTTACTTCCTCCATGCAGTGGAACAGAGCGCCTTTGCTAAATCACTATTTCCTGTGGGCGAATTGGAAAAGCCTGAGGTGCGTCGTATTGCCGAAGAGCATGGCTTTGTTACTTCGACAAAAAAAGACAGCACCGGTATCTGTTTTATTGGCGAGCGTCGCTTTAAAGATTTCCTCGAACAGTATATTCCGGCACAGCCAGGCGAGATGGTCACACCTGAAGGACTGGTGATTGGTGAACATCAGGGTTTGATGTTCTATACCATCGGCCAGCGTCAGGGCCTCGGAATTGGCGGCGTCAAGAACAGCCCAGACGAACCCTGGTACACATTGCAAAAAGACCTAACAAGCAATCGTCTGGTGGTGGGACAGGGAGCTCAGCATCCATTACTATTCACTGATCATCTGCGCGCTGAGGGTATTAACTGGATCAATGGCAGGCCCTCCTCTCGCTTTACCTGCATGGCCAAAGCGCGATACCGTCAGCCAGATCAACAATGTCTGGTGACGCCCACAGCCACTGGCTGTGAAGTGCAGTTTGAGCAGCCTCAGCGAGCTATAACTCCAGGCCAGTCAGTGGTCTTTTATCAAGGCGATCACTGCCTTGGTGGTGGCACTATTGAAGCGACTTGGAATGGTCAAATGGAGGCCGCTGATGTTTGCTAAGCCGACTCACGACCAAGCTATGGCTCTGGCAGCAGTGTTTCAGGCCTGCCATTTAGTGGACCAGCTGGCTAATACCGGCGAAGCTTCCACCGAAGAGATGGAAGTTTGTATCGGCGCCCTACTCAATCAAGATCCAGAGTCTTTAGTCGATCTCTATGGGTCAGAGGAAAATCTGCAAACCGGTGTAGCCGCAATGACGCTATTGCTCGGCGAGCATAAGGGCAACGACCTTTTCAGCAGCATTATCTTGGTTTACGGCATCTCGATTTTAAGCATTGAACGGCAGCTAAATAGTCGCCCGGTAATGTTGAAAAATATTGCCGAGGGTATAGACAACGCTACCCGACAAGCCGAACATTTTTCGCTTATTCACGACAATGTCTTTGCCAATATTGCTGGGCTTTATCAGCAGACCATCAGCACATTGCGCCAGCGTATTCAGGTCAAGGGCAATCCGATTTATCTGCAGCAGCCCGGTATTGCCGAGCGTATTCGCTGCCTGCTGTTTGCCGCTGTCAGAAGTGCCTTCCTGTGGCGTCAATTAGGCGGCAAGCGATATCACCTGGTAATCTATCGCAAAGCCCTGATCCGAGCGCTGCAAAACTAGACCAGTCCAATCCCCGCGCCTCAACCACTGGGGCGTAAATAATCTGAAATCCCACAGTGATTCCGCTATCATACGCGGCTTAATTAACCACCCTCCTTGGACTTTTAATGACCAGTATACCGCTCTCGTCTCTGACCGCTGTTTCTCCAATTGATGGCCGCTACAGCAGCAAAACTGAATCACTGCGCAATGTATTTAGTGAATATGGTTTGATTCGCTACCGCGTCACAGTTGAAGTTCGCTGGTTGCAGTACCTCTCTCAGCATCCTGCTATTAGTGAAGTGGCGCCTTTTTCTGCTGCCGCTAATAGCCTCTTGGATCAGCTAGTGGATGATTTTACCCTTGAGCAGGCACTGCGCATCAAAGAGATCGAGCGCACCACTAACCACGATGTGAAAGCGGTGGAATACCTGATCAAAGAAACCATTGCTGACAATGCTGAGCTCAGCGCAGTCAGTGAATTTGTTCACTTCGCCTGTACCTCTGAGGATATCAACAACCTCTCTCATGCACTGATGCTCAAAGAAGGCCGCGACAATATAGTCTTGCCAGCCTTGCAGGAGATTCACCAGAATCTGGCAACCATGGGCCGAGATTACGCCAATGCCGCCATGCTCGCACGCACGCACGGCCAGACGGCTTCGCCCACCACTGTGGGCAAAGAGATGGCCAATGTGGCCTATAGATTAGAACGCCAGATTACACAGATTGCAGCGGTACCCATGCTCGGTAAAATTAACGGCGCCGTGGGCAACTACAACGCTCATCTCTCCGCCTACCCTGAAATTGATTGGCAGGCTGTAGCACAAGAATTTATCGAACAGCTAGGTCTCGACTACAACCCCTACACCACGCAGATCGAGCCCCATGACTATATGGCTGAGCTGTTTGATGGGCTGGCCCGTTCAAACACCATATTGATCGACTATGCGCGGGATATCTGGGGCTATATTTCTCTGGGTTATTTCAAGCAGAAAACCATTGCCGGTGAAGTGGGTTCTTCGACTATGCCGCACAAGGTTAATCCTATCGACTTCGAAAATGCTGAAGGCAATATGGGCATAGCCAATGCTCTTTACGGTCATCTCGCCGCCAAGCTGCCAATCTCTCGCTGGCAGCGTGACCTCACCGATTCCACTGTCCTGCGCAATATGGGTGTTGGTCTTGGCTATTCGATGATTGCCTATGCCTCTCTAACTAAGGGTATGAGCAAGCTGCAACTAAATGAAACCAAGCTCGCCGCGGATCTGGATAATAGCTGGGAAGTCTTGGCTGAGCCGATCCAGACGGTAATGCGTCGCTATGGCATAGAAGAACCTTATGAAAAGCTCAAGGCACTGACCCGCGGCAATGTGATGGATCAGGCAACTATCCAGACCTTTATCGATACTTTGGATATGCCTGAAGACGCTAAGACTGCCCTCAAGGCCATGACCCCTGCTTCTTATACTGGCAATGCCGCCGACCAAGCGCAGAATATTTAAACTTATGGATTCACTTCAGAGTGTTCTCGGCGAGATCAGTACAACAGACTTTTTAGCCAATTACTGGCAAAAAAAGCCATTATTAATTCGCGGCGCTATCCCCAACTTTGAGCCACCTATTGATGGTGACGAACTGGCCGGTATGGCCCTCGAAGCTGAGGTTGAATCACGCCTGGTGGTTGGCAGTGACTGGAAGCTTGAACACGGCCCCTTCGATGAAGAGCGCTTTGCCACTCTTCCAGAAAGCCAGTGGACATTGCTGGTTCAAGCAGTTGATCTCTGGGTTCCTGAGGTCGCTGAACTACTCTGTAAATTCGACTTCCTGCCCTCCTGGCGCCTAGATGACATTATGGTCAGCTACGCCGAAGACGGCGGTAGTGTCGGCCCGCACTTTGATTACTATGATGTGTTTTTACTTCAGGGTGCTGGCAAGCGCCGCTGGCAGATTGGCCAGCACTGCGATGAACACACGGTTCTGGTAGAGAATACAGACCTTAAAATACTGGCTGATTTTGCGCCCACTGATGAGTGGGTGCTAGAACCAGGGGATATGTTGTATCTGCCGCCCCAGATCGCTCACCACGGCGTTGCTATAGGTGCTTGCACAACCTTCTCCGTAGGCTTTAGATCCCCTGCCGCTACCGAAATGCTTGATGATCTGGCCACTGAACTGCTTAGCCGTGGCCCAGCGCCGCGCTATCTGATTGATCCCCCATTGACCCCAGAATCCGCACAGGGACCTATACCCGAAGCCTATGTAGCTCAGGCGAAGAAGTTGATACTGGAAACATTGGATGACGATAAATTATTGGCAGAGTGGTTTGCGATCTTTATGACCACACCCAAATATCAGATGCTAGTGGATGAAACAGGTGAGCAGCGCACTGCCGATCTACGCAATGCAGACGGCAGCATCAGCCACTATGAGAATGGTCTTAAACAGTAGCTGCTCAGCTGCTTCTCGACTACCTCTCTGCTACTTTTCGCCTACTGCTTTGCTGTTGAGGGCAGGAATCGCCGCACCGGACCCATCACGACGATAATCGGCGGCTCCGTAAACCGCAGTACCAGTGACACCAGCTTGAATACTTTGGGTCGCGCCGAGACGGCTGGTTTTATCTTTTAACTGGTGGCCCATGTCTCGCAGCAGCTGCAATGTATCTGCAGACACCCCTGACTCATAGAACACCATGTCCGGTAGCCATTGATGGTGAATGCGCGGCGCCGCAGTGGCTTCAGCTACATTCATCTCAAAATCGATATGATTCAACACCATCTGCATCACAATTGTAATTATGGTACTGCCACCAGGACTGCCGGTAGCCAGCATAGGCGCGCCAGTAGCGTCGAAAACAATGGTGGGTGTCATAGATGACAGCGGTCGCTTACCTGGCTCTATAGCATTGGCCACACCTCCCACCAGACCATAGCCATTAGGCGAACCCGGCTTGGCGGAGAAATCATCCATCTCGTTGTTCAGCAGAAAGCCTGCCCCAGCAACAGAAATACCACTGCCGTAGGAAAAGTTGAGGGTGTAGGTATTGCTCACTACATTGCCCCACTGATCCCAGGCACTAAAATGCGTGGTCTCGGTGCTCTCATTGCCCGCGGTATTGCCATTGAGTCCGGGACCAATATCGGCGGAACGGCTGGCTTCCTCTAAATTGATTTGTTGACGCAAGCTGGCGGCATATTTTTTATCTGTCAGCTCGGCCACAGGCACGGGAAAAAAGTCTGGATCACCTAGGTAGCTACTGCGATCCGCATAAGCTCTGCGCATGGATTCAACCAGGCGATGGATATAAGCCGCACTGTTATGACCCAGAGAAGACAAATCCCACCCCTCGAGAATATTCAACATCTGCACCAGATGCACGCCGCCAGAGGACGGTGGCGGCATGGCACAAACAGAGTTGCCGCGATAGTCGCCACAGACCGGCTCGCGCTCAACAACCTGATAGTTGGCCAGGTCCTTATAACTGATTAAGCCGCCACTGCGCTGCATCTCAGCAACCATAAGCTCCGCGGTTTTGCCCTGATAAAATCCATTGCGACCGTTCTTGGCAATGCGACCAAGGGTCGCAGCAAGATCTTTTTGTGCCAGTGTCTCGCCGTATTGGTAGCCAGAACCATCCGCCTTATAAAAGTAGGCTTTAGAGGCAGCGTTTTTGTGCAGGGTTTTCTGGCGCGCCTGCAGCGACGAAGAGAGGTCAAAAGATACCCGGAAACCATCACTAGCCAACTTGATTGCAGGTGTTAACACCTGCTTTAGACTCATAGTGCCATAGCTGTCCAGTGCATGTAGCAAACCGGCAACCGTTCCCGGTACACCTGAGGACTGAATGCTAAAGCGCGCTTTACTGTTATCCACATCGCCCTCGGCATCGAGAAACATATCTTTGGAGGCAGAAGCTGGCGCCATTTCACGATAGTCGATAGCGATGGTTTTATTCTCTTCCGCCAAATGCACTAGCATAAATCCGCCACCGCCGAGGTTGCCCGCGCGGGGCAAAGTCACTGCCAGAGCAAAGCCGGTCGCCACAGCCGCATCAACGGCATTGCCACCAGCAGCTAAAATATCGGCGCCCACCTGACTGGCGATCATCTCTTGGGAGACCACCATGCCGCGCTCACTGAGCACTGGATGGAAGCGTGCACTAGGATCGATAATGGCTTGCTCGCTAGCTTTTTCATTGGCTACGGCAGCACTGCTGAGCAGCAACAAGACTGCAAAATGGGCGGGTTTAAATAGATTCTTTATCATGCAAATTAATCTCTCATTGGGCCGTGGATACAATCATGCTGCATCTTTTCTGATTCGGCTGCAGAAGGCAATCTTTTGTAGTTATTTTAAAGATGCTTAGGCCTTATTGGCTTTGGTATTGCTCAGCATGAAATTCAGAGCCAGATCGATTACTGTTAGCGCCGTTGTTGACCAATTACCAAAGAGACTATATTTACAAGCTATATTTACAGGCTAACTATGCAGAGTAAACTCCAAATCCGCGTCGAGAAAACAAGTTGGCAGGCCAGTGTGAAAGAGATCAAACAAATTCGCAGCCTGGTATTTGTCGAAGAACAGCAGGTTCCCTACGAACTGGATTTTGATGGCTTAGACCCAGAGTGCATTCACTGGCTTGCCTACGACAGCGATAATAGACCGGTTGGCACCGGCCGCTTGCTAGCTGATGGCCACTTTGGCCGTATGGCGGTGCTCAAGCCCAACCGCAGGCGCGGCATTGGCGATGCCATTATGCGAGCGGTAATCAAAACCGCCGCGGCAGAGCAACTGCCTGAGTTATTCCTCCATGCCCAGTTGACTGCCCTACCGTTTTACAGCGGTCTGGGGTTTGTCCGTTACGGCGAGGAATTTTTCGATGCGGGTATGCCCCATATAGCTATGAAACTTGAATTGATTTAGAGGCGTCGTTTAGAGAAGCCATCTAGATAGGCAGCCTAGAGCAGCTGCTCGGAGGCCACAACAATACCGTTGTTGTCGGCGTAGACATAATGCCCCGGATTAAAGCTCACGCCGCCAAAAGTCACAGGGATTTGTGTCTCGCCAATTCCTTTTTTTGCCGTTTTCATCGGATGGGCGCCTAGAGCCTGAACACCAATATCAGTAGCCATAATCTCATCCACATCGCGAATACAGCCATAGATAATCAGCCCGCTCCAGCCATTCACGGCGGCCTTTTCAGCTAACATATCGCCGAGGCAGGCGCGGCGCATTGAGCCACCGCCATCCACAACCATTACTCTACCCTGACCCTGACTACCCACTAGCTGTTTAACGCAGCTGTTATCTTCGAAGCACTTCACCGTGACGATTTCGCCGCCAAAACTCTCGCGACCGCCATAGTTTTTGAACATGGGAGCAACCACTTGAATCAAGTCCGGGTACTGGTCGCAGAGATCGGGAGTGGATTTCATCATAAGGCCCTATTAACGCTCAGCTTTAGCTTGCTGACGATAGGCGTGAAGCAACGGTTCAGTGTAACCGCTGGGCTGAGTGTCACCTTTAAATACCAGGTCGCAGGCCGCCTTAAAGGCAATGCTCTGTTCAAAGTTGGGGCTCATGGCAACATAGTCCGCATCGCCGGCGTTTTGACCATCAACCACAGCGGCCATACGCTTTAGCGTCTCCATGATCTGACCTGAGCTGCAGATGCCATGGTGTAACCAATTAGCCATGTGCTGGCTGGAGATACGCAGCGTTGCACGATCTTCCATCAGGCCAACATTGTTAATGTCCAAAACCTTCGAACAACCTACACCCTGTTCTACCCACCGCACCACATAGCCCAGAAGGCCCTGAGCATTGTTATCTAACTCAAGTTGGATCTCTGCGTCACTGAGTTTGCGATCGCCCAGTAATGGAATGGTCAGTATATCGTCGACACTGGCCATAGCCCGATTGGCCACCCGCTCTTGCACTGCTTCAACATCAACCTGATGGTAATGCATGGCATGCAGTGTCGCTGCAGTTGGCGACGGCACCCAAGCGGTATTGGCGCCAGATTTCACGTGACCTATTTTGACCTCCATCATGTCCGCCATATTGTCCGGAATCGCCCACATGCCCTTACCTATCTGGGCCTTGCCCTTAAGGCCACAGGCCAGGCCGACATCGACATTGCGATCTTCGTAGGCGCTAATCCAGGGCATCGCCTTTAAGTCAGCTTTCAGTGCGAAGGGACCTGCATGCATACTGGTATGAATCTCATCGCCGGTACGATCTAGGAATCCGGTATTAATGAACACCACGCGGCCTTTGGCGGCACGAATACACTCTTTAAGGTTGACCGAGGTGCGGCGCTCCTCGTCCATAATACCGACCTTAATCCTGTGTCGTGCAAGACCCAGAGCATCTTCAATGGCATCGAATAGGTCATTGGTAAAGGCCACTTCTTCTGGACCGTGCATCTTTGGTTTAACTATGTAGCAACTGCCGGCTGTGGAATTACGCAATCCGCCAGTGCCGTTGAGATCATGCAATGAGATCAGGCTAGTGATCACGCCATCCATAATACCTTCTGCAACTTCGTTGCCCTCGGCGTCAAGAATCGCTGGGTTGGTCATCAAGTGGCCAACGTTGCGCACGAACATAAGGCTGCGGCCGTTAAGCGTCAGTTTTGATCCATCTTTAGCAAGGTATTCGCGATCTGGGTTCATAGAGCGGACAAAGCTCTTATCTCCCCGAGTTATAGTTTCTTTTAGCGTGCCCTTATTGAGACCCAGCCAATTGCTGTAAGCCAGCGCCTTATCCTCAGCGTCTACGGCAGCAACCGAATCTTCACAATCCATAATGGTAGTCAGAGCTGCTTCAAGCACTATATCCTTGACCCCAGCCTTGTCTGTAGCACCGACCTGATGGCTAGAATCTAGCTGAATTTCAAGATGTAACCTATTGTTTTTTAACAATATAGATGTGGGATTATCAGTAGTTCCCAGGTAGCCAACAAACTGCTCTGGATTGGTCAGATGAGCCTCTGAACCATTGTCCAAGCTTACCACTAGACGCTGATTTACGATCTGGTAGCCGCTGGCAGAATGGTGGGAGCCATTATCTAGAGGTACTGCGGTATCAAGTAATTCTCTTCCGTAATCAATTACTTTCTGGCCACGCACAGGGTTATAGGTCCCAACTTTTGCGGCGCCGTCTTCTTCAGAGATCACGTCATTGCCATAGAGGGCGTCATAGAGACTGCCCCAACGGGCATTGACCGCATTTAGGGCAAAGCGTGCATTCATAATTGGCACAACGAGCTGGGGACCAGCCTGCTGAGCAATCTCGGGATCTACATTGTCCGGGGTCACGCTGAAATTGGGGCCCTCGGGAACCAGATAATCGATATTTTGTAAAAAGGCTTTGTAGTCAGCAAAGTTGAAATCCTCGCGGTGCTGGTGATGCCAGCTGTCAATTTGCGCCTGAAGCGCTTCACGCTTTTCAAGGAGATCGCGATTTATCGGCGCAAAATGACTGACGATTGACGAAAATGACGCCCAAAATTGGTCGGACTCAATGCCCGTTCCGGGGCAGATTTGCTCGTTGACCAGCTCATAAATAGGTTTTGCGATCTGTAATCCTGAGTGCTGGATACGTTCGACCATGATTCTTTCTCCGCAGGTAACTAGATGTTTGAGCAGAGTCTAATCTCAACCCTGTAATAATCCAAATCTATGGATTCAATCTTTGCTATTCAGCATAGCTATGCGACTCACAAGCTTACCGAGCAATCTCGGCAGACACATCTTTGATCATTTGGCGCAGCCATTTGTGTCCTGGATCCCTCTGCAACAGTGGACTCCAGACCATTTTTAGGCGCATTCTTGGTATCTCAAAAGGCGGGTCAAGAATCACCACTTTGGGGTTATTCGCCATGGTTCGAGCCGCGATGGTGGGAATGGTAACAATCAGGTCATCCTGCTCACCAAGAAGCAGTGCCGCTTGATAATGCCGGGTAAATACAGTGATCTCACGCTTAGCATCGAGCTTACCCAGCGCCTCATCAACCCAGCCCAATCGCTGTACGTCGTCAGAACTCATACCCACGCCTACACCCATGCCGGTCTTACTAACCCAGACATGCTTGTGAGACAGATAGCTGTCGAGGCTCCAGTTTTTAATCACATTGTTATTTGCACTCATCACGCAGGAGAAGCTGTCATCCCAAAGGTGAACCTGATGAAATGACTGTGGCAGCGTATCAAAGCGATTGATCACCAGATCCACCTTACCCCGTTCCACATCGTGAAAGCTCACGTCACTTGGGGTCATGATATCCAGGCGAATATTTGGTGCTTCTTTACGCAGCCGTGTTAGCAACTGGGGTAGCAGAGTGACTTCGGTATAGTCACTGGCCATAATACGGAAGATACGATCAGAGGCTGCGGCATCAAAGAGGGTCTTGGGTAATACCGCGATCTCGGCAGCCGCCAGAACATTGCGCACTAAAGGCTGCAGCTCTAGAGCCCGGTCAGTAGGTGTCATGCCATCGCTGGTTCTAACTAACAGTGGGTCATCAAACAGATCCCGCAGCCGTCGCAAACTGTTAGACATAGCCGGCTGGCTAATCCCCAGCTCCTCTGCAGCGCGGGTTACGTTGCACTCTCGCAGTAGTACATCTAGGTATACCAGCAGGTTTAAATCGACTCTCGCTATATTCATAGTAAAAATGCTCGCAATAGAAACTATCAATTAGATTTATAGCGGTATCATACCTAAACTCATCTCACTGTCAAACGAACGGAATTCATTAAGAGGGTTTAAGTATGTCCAATTTTTCAAATGATCTTGCAGCTGTTGCCAAACTAAAAGAGCAACACGGCGGGAACTGGGGTGCCATCAGCGCAGACTCTGCAGCCCGTATGCGCGCTCAGAATCGCTTTCAAACCGGAATTGAAATCGCCAAGTACACCGCAGCAATTATGCGTGAAGATATGGCCGCCTACGATGCCGACTCATCTCAGTACACTCAGTCTCTGGGTTGCTGGCACGGTTTTATCGGACAGCAGAAGCTGATTGCGATTAAAAAGCACTTCGGTACCACCAAGCGTAAATACCTTTATCTGTCAGGTTGGATGGTTGCGGCTCTGCGTTCAGAGTTCGGTCCCCTGCCCGACCAGTCAATGCACGAGAAGACTTCCGTTGCCGCGTTGATCGCTGAGCTCTACACCTTCTTGCGCCAGGCTGATGCACGAGAACTGGGCGGTCTGTTCCGTCAGCTGGACGAAGCACAGGGTGATGCTAAGCAAGCCATTCAGGATCAAATCGATAACTTTGAGACGCATGTAGTGCCCATCGTTGCCGATATCGATGCGGGTTTCGGTAACGCTGAGGCCACTTACTTAATGGCCAAGCAGATGATCGAGGCCGGTGCTTGTTGTATCCAGATTGAAAATCAGGTGTCCGATGAGAAGCAATGCGGTCACCAGGATGGCAAGGTTACAGTGCCACACGAAGACTTCCTCGCCAAAATCAACGCCGTTCGTTATGCGTTCCTTGAGCTCGGTGTAGACGATGGCGTAATTGTTGCCCGTACCGATTCATTGGGTGCTGGCCTGACTAAGCAGATCGCGGTAACACGTGAGCCAGGCGATCTCGGCGATCAGTACAACTCTTTCTTAGACGTTGAAGAAATCACGCCTGCCGATATGAAGAATGGCGATGTGGTGCTAAATCGAAACGGCAAGCTAGTGCGCCCTAAGCGCCTGCCAAGCAACCTTTATCAGTTCAAGGCTGGCACTGGCGAAGCACGCTGTATTCTTGACAGCATCACGAGCCTGCAGAACGGCGCTGATATGATTTGGATCGAAACCGAGAAGCCTCACGTTGGCCAAATCGGCGCAATGATGGCAGAGATTCGTAAAGTGGTTCCCAACGCTAAGCTGGTTTACAACAACAGCCCGTCGTTTAACTGGACCCTCAACTTCCGTCAGCAGATCTTTGACAGCATGAGTGAATCCGGTGCAGATATGTCCGCTTACGATCGGGCCGACCTGATGAATGTCTGCTACGACGAAACTGATCTGGCCGCTCTTGCCGACGACAAAATCCGTACCTTCCAGGCCGACTCTGCCCGTGAAGCTGGCATCTTCCATCACCTGATTACATTGCCTACGTACCACACGGCGGCACTGTCTACCGATAACCTGGCCAAAGAGTACTTCGGCGAGCAAGGCATGTTGGGTTATGTAGCTGGTGTTCAGCGCAAGGAGATCCGTCAGGGTATCGCCTGTGTGAAGCACCAGAACATGGCAGGTTCCGATATGGGCGACGACCATAAAGAATACTTTGCCGGTGATGCTGCCTTGAAAGCATCAGGTAAAGACAACACGATGAACCAGTTCTAATGCCGGTTTCTGTGTGATCGAGAAGAGCGGCCTTAGGGTCGCTCTTTTTTTATTCTTTTTTGTTCGTTTTTGATTTTTTTGTGTCCGCTTTTTATCACCAGCTTATGCCACATAAGTCTCTGATTGCACTCCAGCCTCCAATTCCCGTAGGATGAGTCAAAACAATAAGACTGCATAAGCAGTCTAAAACTCCCCTGAGGAATATATGACCATTGCTCGCAACAGTGTTTTAATCGGCGTCACAGTAGTAATAATCGGCGGTTTTTGGGCCTTACCAAAAATGCAGAGCCTCTACCGCGCTGTGCACCTATTCGACCCAGATCGCATTGTGGAAAACTTTCGCTCCGCCGACCAGCTTGGCGCAATCAGCATTATGAGCGCGTCCGCGCAGCCAAGACCCTACAGTCAAGGCACTGCAATCGAATTGCCAGAGGATTTTTTGTTTGCCGGGCAAGCCCTTAACACAGAGCAGTTTTTAGCCGACTCCTGGACCACAGGACTGCTGGTAATCCAGAATGATCAAATTGTCCACGAGGCCTACACTCTCGGCCACAGTAAATCCACTCGCACCATTTCCTGGTCCATGGCCAAGTCGTTTATTTCCGCCATGATGGGTATCGCAGTGGATGAAGGCAGCATCGCCAGCATTGAACAAACCGTCGACACCTATGCTCCAGAGCTAAAAGGTTCAGGTTATG